>Ga0315280_10004265_pt1 | contig 21264 bp, 21 predicted proteins | sample YL17G06_40_MG_FD_203697 | JGI IMG/M metagenome (GOLD analysis project Ga0315280, IMG submission 203697) | Sediment microbial communities from Yellowstone Lake, YNP, Wyoming, USA - YL17G06_40 | ecosystem: Environmental > Aquatic > Freshwater > Lake > Sediment | place: USA: Wyoming | collected...
CACTTGAAACTCCTTTCCGCGTTAGTGGCTTTTTGTGTTTAGATACGGCTACAATACACGCGGATGCTGGAGTTTCAAGTATTTTATATTTTCAAACTGAGGCAACTTCGCTTATTCTGGGCTTAACTTCTGCGGAATGACGGATGTTACAGAGCCGGCCACAGCCTCTGTCGCGCTTATATGGTAGGTTTATTTGCGCTGCTATCTGAAGAGGAACCAGAAGCCGACACCGATTATCAGTAATGCGGCGATTGTGCGCAGGATACCGGTCGCTTTTGTCAAACCCTTTGACTCTATAAGCGCTTTTGCCGCGCCCATTGATGTTCCCGCGATGAGAATCAATACTGAGTGACCGAGCGAATAGGCAAGAAGCATAGCCGCGCCGTAAATAATACTTCCTTTCGCCGCTATTATAACCATAAGCACTGCGATTATCGGCACAGCGCAAGGGGTTGAGATTATTCCGAAGAGAAGCCCGAAAAGAAAAGCGCCGATTATGCCGCGATGCTTTGGTCTTATGCTCTGCGGCACAGGAATATTGAACTCAAGTACAGAAAGCAGATGAAGCCCGATAACGATACATACGCCTGCGACAAGATATGTCCAGAAAGGGGCAACAGCACCAATCACTCTGCCTGTTAGCGCAGCGATTATCCCGAGCAGCATAAACGTGATCGCAAGTCCGAGGACAAAAAAGAGCGAGAAGAAGAAGGATTTTTTCAGTCCGCTCGCTTCCTTATATCCACCAATAAAGCCGATAAGAAGCGGAATCGTGGCGATGACGCACGGATTAGATGCTGTAAGCAATCCGAGCAAGAATACGAGGAGTGCGGCAAACCAGGAACCTTCTCTTAGTGCGGATTCCGCTTTGCTCAGGAAACCTCTCTCCAGGGACAATTTGCCGCTTTCAACCTCTTTCAGTTTAGCGAGAATCTCCTCTTTCGGATAGAAGCCGATGTGGCGATAGACCTCGTTTCCGGAAGAGTCAAAGAAAATCTGCGTCGGAATTGTGAAAATCCTGTATTTTCTGGCGAGATGGCTGCGTTCAATAGTATCAACCAGCACTACTTCTGCTCTGCCCTTTAGTTCTTTCTTGAGTTGTTCGAGAACAGGAATCATTTTCTTGCACGGAAGACATATGCCTGCGCCGAAATCGGCAATCACGGGTCTTCTCGCTCCTCCTGCTTTTTCAACCGGGTCTTCCCCCTTTGCACGCAGGGCGAGAATCCATTGCCGCTTCTTCCTCACAGCCGCCTTTGAGACGAGGTCATCCCCGTATTTTGTGAACTCATCGGCAGTTTTGACTGCCTTCAAATACTCTGCTATCGTATCGTGCATCTGGTCGTATGAGCCGCCTTCTTTACTTTTTTGCTCCCACATATAATCCTCATAAAACTTTTTGATCTCTTCCTCGGGAACATCTGGCGGCTCCTTCACAACTTCTGCTTTCAGAGCCTCAAGTAGTATCTCTTCTTTTCTGGTTGGGTCAGACCTGATTTGCCCGGCAATATCAGCATTCTCGTCAAGTTTTCTGGCAGTTGCTTCGGCAACGAGAAGTCTAATTCTTATCACTTCATTTAGAAGCCCTTCCCTATCATTTTCCAAAGCCGCTCTTTGGTTCCCCCTGTAATTCTCCAGAGCGGACTGGACCTCCTTCTCCGTAACCTGTTGTCCGTTCACCAGTGCCAGCACGCCGTCAGGTAAATCAGCAAGATTCCGGTCTTTCGTGGCTTCACTTTTGAGGTAGAAACCGACCACGATGACCGCCGCAATGGCGATAATTACTGATAACTTGAAGGCTCGGTTCCTGTCCATACTTACTTTACCCCTATCTCGGACAGTTTCTTCTCAATTTCTGCTTGAGGATAGAAACCGAGATGGCGGAAGAATTCCTTTCCATCCTTGTCAAAGAATACCTGCACTGGAATCGCCTGTATGCCATAACGCGCTCCGAGCACCGGTTCTTGTCCTACGTGGACGAAAATAATATTCAACTTTCCCGCGTATTTCTTGCGGAGATTCTCAAGGATAGGCTGCATCATATCGCAGGGAACACAACCGGATGCGCCAAACTCTACGAATGTTGGCATGCCGCTTGCGCGTGCTTTATCAACCGGGTTGTCCTTTGTGACGACATCCTGCTCTTTGACCCATGGCGCCGAGACAGTAACGGCAATGCGTTTGGCAATCGTGACTATATGTTCGCGAACAGCCTTCTGCTGCTTTTGATTGAGCAAGTGTGCTCTTATCTCCTCTTTCACCTGCTCAAACGAAACGCCGGATGGCACCATAGTCTTGTTTTCCTCATAGAAGTCAGTTACCTCTTTATCCGTCACCTGAATCGCGGCTGCGAGATTTTGAAGATATTCCGTAATCACATCGTTGTCCGTCTTGCCAGATATGTCTTTTTTCTTCTCGGCGGCGTCCTTTTGCGCTACCAGAAGCAGCAGTTTTGCTGTAGCGGTCTGCTCCAGCAGAAAGAATTTGTACTTCTTGAGTTGCTCGCGCAGGTGAGCCGGCGCTTTTGCTATCTCAGCGTCAAGGTCTTTAGTCGTAATCGTAACTTCGCCAGCGCGGAGCAGGATTCCCTCCGGCAACATACCAAGAAGAGCATAGGTCAGCGCTCCGGATGCGAGCCCGGGATATGCTGACTCCACTGTCTTCTCCGATAAGTCTTCCGGATTGTCTTTGCCTTTTGGCTCTTCACCTGTTTTGCTCTCAATTTTCCGTTCCTCGCTTGGCCTGCCTTCTTCATCCTTCCGCGTTTCCTCAGTGGCAGTCTGCGGGTTCGCAGCGTGCCCGGAAGTTGACTCGTGGGAACAGCCGGGAGGAATCATTGCGAGGGACAGGCACAGTATTATAATAACGAATATCCGCTTGGCTGTATTCACCTCAATAGCCCTCCTTCTTTAGGAAACCAGCCCGTGGTTCTCAGACAGATCTTCACCAGCATAAGCATTACAGGAACTTCAATCAGAACGCCGACAACAGTCGCCAACGCGGCGCCAGAGGAAAGTCCGAATAACATCGTTGCAGTCGCAATCGCTACCTCAAAATGATTTGACGCGCCTATCATCGCTGAAGGAGCCGCATCCTGATAGGTCAACCGCAGAACCTTTGCCAGACCATATCCGAGCCAGAAAATCAAGTTCGTCTGAATAAATAACGGAATCGCAATCCAGAGAATCGTCAGCGGCTTGGAAAGAATCACTTCTCCCTTGAACGAGAATAGAAGCACCAGCGTGATAAGAAGCGCCACAATTGTTATCGGCGTCAGGAGGGGCAGGAATCTCTCTTTGAACCAGTTTTCTCCCTTCGCGGCGATTACCCACTTTCTTGTGAAGTAGCCTGCCACAAGCGGCAACGCCACGTAAATAGCGATAGATAGAAGCAACGCCTGCCACGGAACAGGCAGCCGACCTACGCCAAGCAGAAAGCCGCCGAGTACTCCATAGAGTAAAAGCATACTGAGTGAATTTATCGCAACCATAACGAGAGTGTGACCATCATTTCCCTTTGCGAGGTATCCCCATACAAGCACCATCGCTGTGCAGGGCGCGACACCGAGAAGAATGCAGCCGGCGAGGTAACTTCTCCAGAGCGGCACTTCTAACATCTTGACGCCGCCGACCAGAACGACCTTTCCCGCTCCATGCGCGGCGCCGACAGGCAAATCCAGACCGAAAGGCATCTTCACCAGGTCAACAGCATCTTTTCCAATCAGCCCGACAAAGAGTATGCCGAGAAACAGGATGGAAATCGCGTACATAGTAAACGGCTTGATAGCCCAGTTCACAAACAGTGTGAGTCCGACCGGCTTGGCGTTTTTCCCTGCCTTGAGAACTTCCGCAAAATCTGTCTTCACCATAATTGGATACATCATAAAGAAAAGGCAGACAGCGATAGGAATAGAGACGATAGGCGCTTCGCCGACGTAAATGGCGAGACTGTCCAGAAAAGTCGCCACTCTCGGCGCAGCCTTTCCGAGCAATACACCCGCAATGATGCACAGCCCAACCCACGCAGTCAAATATCTCTCAAATACGCTGAGACTCCGCTCCTGTGCCATTATTTTTTGTCCCCATCTTTCACCCCCGCACTGAAGTGCGGGGCTTGCCTTTTGTATTCTTCAAACAGTGCGTCTGCGTATTTATCTTCCGCAGATTCAGGCACCCAGTTATGCTTCTTCACCCTCTCAAGAAGTTCCTTCTTGATTTTCTTGTCATCGGCCAGACCAAGTTTGCGAACCTTGTTCACCATTTCTGTGAGTCCCACAATCGCGATGCCGTGACCATCAACCTGTATCTGTTTTGGCAGCGCGTTCGGGTCAAGACACGGACACTTGCCGTCAATGCTCAGAGCCATCCCGTTTACTCTCCCTTCCTTCCGACTGCGCCAATCTATCTGTTGATATATTCAAGCGCCCGGCTTCCAGCGCGAAAGACGGACGTCAACCGCTGTCAAGATTTCTCAGTTCCTTCTCGAATATCTCCCTGAGAAGATCCAGAGCGCCTTTCTCATCTCTGTCAGCGAGAATGCGGACGAGTTCAAGCAGTCTCTTGCCATCCACTGTTGCTACAATCTTTAATTCATTCATCTACAGATACCCCACCCGGTAGTGAAGGCACAGTGTAACCTGCATCTCGAAGCAACCTGAAAAGCACTTTCGCTTTCTCTGTATATTCCGTGTCTAACAGAACAGTACATCTGGTCACAACTGTCTCCTCGTCCGATACTTTCACTGCAAAAGCAGTGCAAGTCGGATACCCGCATTTGCCACAGTTCCTCTTCGGTAGAAGTCTCAGTATATCAAGCGCAACAACCTTGTTCTTCCTCGAGAAATCTGGTTCAATTTTGTCTCTTTTACTCCAGCAGTCGTTCAGCAGGTTGCGCAGCCACTTCAGTGTTGCGACTGCATCCTCCACGTTGTCCGCCTTCGCTATTGTCACTTTATAACCGAAGACGTTGATAATCCTGTGTTCTTTCTTCAGAGTAAGCGTCTTGCCTTCGTGAACGTAGATGCACCCTTTCACCAATCTGTTCACATACGGCAGCACTTCAGTCATATCTCCGTCCGCCTGCGCTATGACCCTTATTTTGTCAGGGTCGGCAAGACAGGGCAAAATGTGCTGTATTTCTATGCTGCTTACTCCTTGCGGCACCACTTTTCTCGTTATCCAATTGCCTCAATGAGTTGCCTCACCTGGATAAAGTGTTCTTGACAGCATCCTTTACCCTGAAAACCTGTTTGTCATCCCACGTCAGACTACACGGGGTTTTGCTAATACCAAGGTCGTCAAGACGTACGTGCCGGCACTCAAAGCCTCCGTGCTCAAGCGTCTTCCTGGCGCACGATACTGGACAGCCGTCAATCGCAACGAGAATCTTCCCCGCCTTCGTGGACTCAATCAGTCCGTCAACGTGTCCGCCGATTCCAGCGAGGCAAAATATCTTTCCTGCGCCTTCTCTCGTAAGTTCCACCGCCGCCTGGTTCGCAATCTGCCCCACATTAGACCCGCCTGAACACGGGAAAAACAGAATCTCCTGCGGTTCGCAAAGGCATTTCCTTTCAGCCATCAAGATAGCCTTCCTTTCTACCCTGTGCTTTTCTGAATCAATTCCTTTATCTTCTCTACACTCGGCACCTTGCCGGCAGAGACCACCTTCCCGTCAATCACAAGACCCGGAGTCATCAGAACCCCGCGCTTTGAAATCTCGCTCAGGTCAGTAACGTGCACTACCTCGGCATCCAGCCCGAGTTCCTTTGCCGCCTGCTTTGCGGTTTCCTCGAGTTTTATGCACTTCGCGCATCCAACACCCAGAATTTCAATCTTCATTGGCTTCCTCCTGTTCCCTGGGTTTCTCCGGTTTGACACCATATACTTTTATGCTTACCACAGAGCCCGCAATCTTCTTTATGTCTTCAACTGATATATCCGCGTTTTTTATAACCGCTTTGGCTGTTGCATCGTTTGAGATACATTCAACCGGGAAGAGTGTCTCTTCAGTTATTCCTACGTTTCTGAACCCGGCGGATTTGATAGTATCTATGTATTTTTCCCTCATCATTGCGCCGGACAGGCATCCAACGTAAGCGGCGACCGAGTTCTTTATCCTATCAGGGAGTTTTTTCAGGAGAACAAGGTCGGAGACAATCAGTCTTCCACCCGGTTTGAGCACTCTGAACGCTTCCTGAAAAACCCTTTCTTTGCCAGGCGAGAGATTGATGACACAATTTGAGATTATGATATCAACTGCATTATCTGCGACCGGAAGGTTTTCTATTTCGCCGAGTCTGAACTCCACGTTCTTGTATTTGCCTTTCTGTGCGTTTTCTCTTGCCTTCTCAATCATTTCCGGAGTCATATCAATGCCGATTACTTTTCCTGCTTTTCCGACCCTGTTGGCTGCGAGAAAGCAGTCAAAGCCTGCACCGGAGCCGAGGTCAAGCACAGTCTCGCCTCTCTTGAGCGAAGCGATGGCGACAGGGTTTCCGCAGCCAAGCCCGAGGTTTGCGCCTTCAGGCACTGATTTCATTTCAATGTCAGAATAGCCTATTTTCTTGCTGACTTCCTCAGCGGAGATGGGTGCAGCGCAGCAGGAATTTGTGGGAATGCAGCAGGATTTGGCTTTTCTTGCAATTTCCGCGTAGCCTTTTCTGACCACTTTTCTGATTTCCTCTTTTTCCATTTTTCACCTCCCAGTTCTCAGCGGCTTCGCGGCTAAAGAAGTTTAGCCGCGCCACCTGTGGCGCGGGGTTTTCTAAAACAGCGCGCCAAACGCCCAGCCGGCAAGCGTTGAAAGCCCCACAACAAGTCCAACAAATACCAGCATCTTTTTTGTTCCCATTATTGACCGGAGTACAAGCATACTCGGAAGCGATAAAGCGGGACCGGAAAGAAGCAAAGCAAGCGCAGGTCCTTTGCCCATTCCACTTCCCATCAGTCCCTGCAGAATAGGAACCTCGGTAAGGGTCGCAAAGTACATAAGCGCACCCGCTACGCTTGCGAGAAGGTTTGCGCCAAGCGAGTTCCCGCCCACAAGCGAGGCGACCCATTCTTCAGGTATCAGCGCTTGATGTCCGGGACGCCCTAACAAAAATCCTGCAATCAAAACGCCGCCGAACAGGAGCGGAAATATCTGCTTGTCAAACCCCCAGGTCGCGCCGCCCCATTCAATAAGTTCCGGCTTCTTGAACCGCGAGAAGACAATCACAATCAGAGCAATTAAAAACGTGCCTGCAATGTAATACCGCAGTTTATAAATGAAAGAGTAGGCCGATTGCGCGTATTCAACTTTATCTATCTCACCTGTCGGGATCTTCAACATTTTTTCTTCTTCACCCTCTTCCACTTTCACAGACATTTCAGTTGAAGTCTGTCCTGCACGCACACCACTCACAACTGTCCTATCTTTCTTATACACAATCACATCGCCCGGTCTTCCCCAGTTGACGAAGATGAGAATCCCGACCATAGCGGCGAAAAAAACCGCACTCTTCCACAGCGGACGCGACTCTTCCTCTATGACAGCAAATCCCTGCGCGCCAGCCGCTTTTTCTTTCTCCCCCTTCCTGAAAAAGAGATGCATCAGAAGCCCGATTATTACACTGAACGAAATTGCCCCGATAGCCCTCGCAACGCCAAGTTCAAATCCGAGAACGCGCGCGGTGAGAATTATCGCCAACACATTTATCGCAGGACCTGAATAGAGAAAGCAGCAGGCAGGACCGATTCCCGCGCCGCGTGTGTAAATTCCCGCAAAAAGCGGAAGGACTGTGCAGGAGCAGACTGCAAGCACAGTACCTGACACAGATGCCACACCGTAAGAAAGAATCTTGTTCGCGGCGGGACCAAAATACTTTATCACCGACTGCTGACTGACGAAGACCGCTATAGCGCCGGCTATAAAGAACGCGGGCACGAGGCAAAGGAGCACGTGCTCTCGCGCATACTCCTGAACCATAAGAAATGCCTCAAGCCCTGCCTGCCTCACACGCGGCTCATCCCAGGGCATAAAATATGTTAGAAGAAACGCGCCTACTAAAACGGCAAAAATCTTCAGCTCTCTTCTCATTACTTGCTCTTCCCTCGCTACTCGCTACTAACTACTCACTACTTTCTCAGCAGTCTTACCTTCTCATTCAGTTGCTCTTTCAGCACCTGCTCAATGCAGGAAAAGAAGTTGAGCACGCACGGGCATTTCAGACTGTAGTAAATTTTGAGACCGGACTTGCGGCTGTTGAGAAGGTCAGCACTTGCAAGAACCATCAAATGCCGCGAAACATTCGACCGCTCTGAGCCAACCGCTCTGGCCATATCCTCCACACACCTCTCGCCTTTTGCGAGAAGGTCAACGATTTCAAGCCTTAGCGGGTGCGCCAGCGCTTTGATTATCCGCGCTCTCGCCCTGTACAGTTCCTTTTTTCTTCTACCGAGCATTTCCCACCTCATAACTATGTGACTATTTAGTATTATATACACTAAGCCCGTTTTTGTCAACTCTCTTTCCGAAAAATTTATGGTATTACCCACCAGGCTAAGAAGTAAGCAGGCGACAGGTGCGCGGCTTCGTAATAATCAGTGAGCGGAGAACAGCCTTATCCACGGCTCGCCACCATTAGCCGTAATTCCGAAGTGCGCGTTTTATCTGGCACAGGCGGAATTTTTTCTTGTCTTTCCTGTGGCGCTGCAATAAAATTCAATCTGTCGGGTTAGCATCATTAGCACAGGTCTAAAACGGAAATGTTTGGATATTGGAGGAGTGTTATGAAAAAACTTATGTGGTCAGTTCTGGGTTGTCTTTTTGTCGTCTCTCTCCTGTATGTCGGTGCCCAGATATACGCGCAAGGTGATGAGCGCGAAGACTTCGCCAAGCAGGCAGATGTAGACAAAGACAAGGTAGACGCTGCCGTCAAGCGCGGAATAGACTTCCTCAAAAGGTTGCAGCAGCCAGACGGTCACTGGGCTGATGAGGCTCTTGCAGGTCCATACCCTGAAGGTGTGACCGCCCTGTGCCTTTATGCTCTGCTGAAGGCGGAGGAGCCTAACGATTCCACGTGCATAAAACAGGGATTTGAGTATCTCAAGAACTGGTGGAACGGTCAGGGGATAAAAACAGTTTATAGCACATCCTGCCTCATTCTCGCTTTGTGCGCGCTCTACCAGCCTCCTCCACCTGAGCAGGAGATAGAGGCTCTGGATGAGGCAAAACCGGGCGAGAAGTTGGGCACAACCCCGTTTGAGCCGTATGAGAAGCGGCTCAAGAAAGGGTTCCAGAAAAATGCACCTGCCTGGGCTAAAAACTGGCTTGAAGATGCTGTGAAATGGCTTATTGCACAGCAGGAGCAAAATGTCTGGCGTTATCCTGGCCCCCAAGTAGCCGGAACACGAAGGGGTCAAGGTCCAAATGAGGACGCATCCAACACACAGTATGCGATGTTAGCGCTTTATACCGCAAATAGCGTTGGAGTAAGCGTTCCTACAGGAGTCTTCGGCAAGGCAGCGGCATACTTCATTGAAGAGCAAGAGAAAGACGGACCGGAGGTGAAGCCATTCCCCGTGCCAGCGGCTGACTTTGATATCAATCAGTTGAAGGAATTAGAAAAGCAGGTTCTTGAAGAGATGAAAAAGACAGTTGAGGGACAAATCAAAGACCGGGAAGACGCTATAAAAAGAGGTGAAGAGCCGCCAAAGAAAGATAAAATCTCCACCACCGCTGCGGAGATTCCCGACCCTTACAAGAAGTTCGGCGTTGAGCCAGGCAAGATGAAGGCACGCGGCTGGGGATACGTTAAGAAGGGCGCACCTATGCTTCCGCCAAAAGCGGAAACAGACTGGTATAATGTCAGCGGCTCAATGACCACATCCGGAATCGCGGCGCTTGTAATATGCAAGGCAGAAATAGAAAAGAGCCTGAGCGATAAGCAGAAGAAAGCGCTCAATCAGGCGATTCGCGACGGGATGGCCTGGCTTGCGCACAACTGGACCGTATCCCAAAATCCAAAGTCCGGATGCTGGAAGATGTATTACCTTTACGGCATTGAGCGCTCCGGCGTCCTCTCGCTCTGCAACAAGATAGGCGAGCACAAATGGTATAAAGAGGGCGCAGAGCACCTCTTTGGCACGCAGCAAGGCGACGGCTCCTGGCCTGGCGACAAACAGACAGTTCCCTGGGTAGGCCGCAGCGGAGGAGTCATCGGGTACAGCAACATCTGTGGCACCTGCTTTGCGATACTGTTTCTGAAGCGCGCCACTGTGCCAATCATCAAGCCGCCTGGTCAGATTTATACTGGTGAAGGGCTTCTCGGCACAAGCAAAAAACCTGCGCCTCAACCAGAAGAAAATAAATAGCAAAGAAGGGGACCCGGCAGAATTCCCGAGTCCCCTTTCCATTTTGGCATCGCACACCCCATCTCAAAGTGTCAAAGTTCTTGACTTATCCGCTCACTTCACATAAATTGTTGGTAGAGTTTTGCAGGCGCAAAGAATCTGAAAACGCGAAACGTTGGATACGCTGTAAATCAGGAGGAATTTCTCGTGGCATATGATTTGACCGAAGAGCAGGCGCAGTTGAGAAAAAGAGGCATCGCGTTCGCGCGCGAACACGTCGCGCCTTACGCGGTGGAATGGGACAGAAGAGGCGAGTTCCCATTTGAACTCTTCAAAAAGATGGCGAAGGAGGGTTTTGTCGGCTATCCGTTTCCCAAAGAATACGGAGGCTCTGGCGGCTCTTATCTTGCTTACTGCACGCTTGTTGAGGAGATTGCGCGAGTTGACGCTTCAGCAGCGCTTGTAATGTCTCTGAACGCCTCGCTGGTGACAAACCCGATTCTTATAGGCGGCTCTGATGAGCAGAAGAGAAGATGGCTTCCGCCTCTCTGCAGGGGTGAAAGGATTGGCTGCTTCTGCCTCACAGAACCGGGCGCAGGCTCAGACGCTTCCAACCTCTCCACTTTCGCTGTCCTGGAAGGCGACCACTATATTTTGAACGGAGAAAAAATTTTCATCACTCACGGAGACGTGGCTGATATAGCAGTCGTGGTCTGCCGAATCGCGAGGAAAGAAGGCACTCGCCCGCGCATATCAGTCCTGGTTGTTGATAATATGAAATCTCCCGGCGTTACGCAGCACAGGCTTGAGCACAAGATAGGAATCCGCGCGACAACAACGGGCAGAATCTATTTCAAAAATGTCCGCGTTCCCGCAGCAAATCTTCTTGGTGAAATCGGAACTGGATTCAGAACAGTTCTTGAAACCCTTGACGGCGGGCGCACAGGAATAGCGGCGCAGGCGCTTGGAATTGCGCAGGGTGCGTTTGACAGAGCGCTTGAATACGCAAAAGCGCGGCATCAGTGGGAACAGCCGATTATCAAACTCGGCGCTGTCCAGTCTATGATTGCGAGAATGTCCACAAAAATTGAAGCGGCGAGGTCGCTTATTTACCGCTCCTGCCAGATTCGTGATGCTAAAGGCGATTTCAAACTCATTTCCTCGCAGGCGAAACTCTTCGCCTCCCAGGTCGCAAACGAGGTCGCCTATAACGCGGTCCAGATATTTGGCGGATACGGCTATATCGGCGAGTTGGCGGATGTGGACAGGTTTTTCAGGGACGCGCGTATAACGGAAATTTACGAGGGCACAACACAGGTTCAAGAACTGGTTATCTGCACAGAACTGGCAAAGATAACGGAAGAGAAAGTCTATCAGCCGGATTTCCCCTGGCTCTCTTCTGTAGTCAAGAAGGAGCCCCAACAGTGATGTTCAAGTTTGTCCCAAGCAAAATAGTGAAACAATTTGAAGCAGGCGGCGACCTGATCACCCTGAGATACCCTAAGATGAAGGACGTGCGGGGCGCGATGACATTCATAAATGCGCTTCTCGAGGAACGCGCCCGTATACGCATGTCAAAGAAGGTCACTCTGCGAGAAGAGCGCAAATGGCTGAAAGGGTTGACAAATGATATAAAGCAAGGTATGAAAATCTCACTCGTGATTGAGGCAAGAGGAAGCCAAGTTGGGTCGGTTGCGCTTGTTCGCAGGGCAAAGCCGCCCAGTCCCATTGACCACTGGGCGGAATTCGGCATCGCACTCGCAAAACAATTCAGACACCGGGGTATAGCAGAACGCGCAAGTAGGGCGCTCTTCAGGCTCGGCAAGAGTCTGTGGAAACTGAAATTCGTTAGATCGACCTATGACGCTGACAACGTCGCTTCCGCAACGCTGCACAGAAAACTCGGTTTCAAAATTATCACCAGAATCCCAAGAGGCGCAAAATACAATAACAAATATATCGACGAAATCTCACTCGTCAAAGACCTGAACTGAAAAGATAGAATGTAAAGGAGGGAAGGCAAAATGGGCGTTAGAACCGCTGCCGAAGTAATTGAGCAAATGGAGAAGGAGAATATCTTCTTTCTTGAGATCTGGTTCACAGACATTTTAGGATTCTTGAAGAGTTTCACAATAACGAGAGCAGAAGTTCCTGCCGCTTTTGAAGAGGGCGCAGGGTTTGACGGCTCTTCAATTGAGGGCTTCTCACGAATTGATGAAAGCGATATAGTTGCCTTTCCAGACCCGACAACCTTTCAGATTCTGCCATGGCACGACTCGGGCAAAGTCGCACGCGCCTTTGCTGATGTCCATGAACCGAGCGGCAAGCCTTTTGAGGGCGACCCGAGATACGTTTTGAAGAAGAATCTTGAGCGTGCGAAGAAAATGGGGTTCACCTTCAACGTAGGACCCGAAATGGAATTTTTCTACTTCAAGTCGCAGGAGGCGCCTGAGATCCTTGACCACGGCGGTTACTTTGACCTTATCCCCAGAGATGAGGCGGTCGCGCTTCGCAGGGAGACTGTGGTCGCGCTGGAGACGATGGGAATCCCTGTTGAGCGCGCGCAACACGAGGTTGCGCCTTCACAGCACGAAATTGACCTGCGGTACTGTGATGCCCTCAAGATAGCAGACAGCGTTATGACGCTGCGGTTCGTTGTGAGAGAGGTTGCGTTCAGGAATAACGTCTATGCGTCCTTTATGCCGAAGCCTATTGAGGGCGAAAATGGCTCTGGTATGCACACGCATATGTCGCTATTCAAGGGCGATAAAAATGCGTTCTTCAATGCGAGCGACAAATACCATCTCTCTCCGCTTGCGAAGTCTTTCATAGCGGGTCTTCTTCGCCACGCGCGCGAAATAACAGCGGTAACAAACCAGTGGGTCAACTCATATAAGAGGCTGATTCCAGGTTATGAGGCGCCTGTTTATCTCTCCTGGGCGCTTCGCAACAGGTCAGACCTGATTCGCATTCCGATGTATAAACCGGGCAAGGAGAAAGCGACCCGGGTTGAGTTTCGCAGTCCAGACCCGGCGTGCAACCCGTATCTCGCGTTCTCCGTTCTTCTCGCAGCCGGTATGGAAGGGATTGAGAAAAACTACGAACTTCCTGCGCCTGTGGAGGCAAATGTCTATGAGATGTGTGAATCAGAGCGACGCGAGCACGGCATTGGCGAACTGCCCGGCAGTCTGATAGAGGCGATCGCGCTGACAGAGGAGAGCGACGTTGTCCGCCGCTCTCTCGGCGACCACGTGTTTACCCATTTCGTAAAGAACAAAAAGATAGAATGGGATATGTTCAGAAAACACGTCACAGGTTACGAAATAAACAAATATCTGCCTGTCTTATAGCAGGTCACCAATACTCACGCAGATGCCGGCGGTCTGCCTATTGCTTCCGGAGATAATATCGCTATCATCTGAAAATAATCACAGACAGAAACGTTAGGAGAAAGATTATGGCAGAGAAGATGCGAGCAGTATTGAAGGCAAAGCCGGCACCCGGCTTTCAGGTAACCGAAGTGTCTGTTCCGAAGATACAACCGACTGAACTTCTTGTGCGGGTCACCCGAGCAGCAATATGCGGCACTGACAGCCACATATGGGAGTGGGATGACTGGAGCAGAAAGAGAATAAAACCGCCGCTCATTGTCGGGCATGAGTTCTGCGGAGAAGTTATTGAGGTCGGCTCCGCTGTGACGAACTTCAAGAAAGGCGATTTTGTGAGCGCCGAAAGCCATATCCCTTGCGGTTTCTGCTACCAGTGCAGGAACGACCAGCAACACATCTGCGCAAATCTGAAGATTCTCGGCGTTGACACAAACGGCTGCTTTGCAGACTACGTGGCGCTGCCCGCAGTCTGCGCGTGGAAGAATGACCCGAACCTCTCACCCGATATAGCCGCGATTCAGGAACCGCTTGGAAACTCTGTCTATGCAGTTCTCGTGGAAGAGGTAACTGGTCGCAGCGTCGCGGTCTTCGGCTGCGGCCCCGCGGGAATGTTCTCAACCGCTGTGGCAGCGGCTTCGGGCGCGTATCCTGTTATCTCGGTCATCAAGCACGAGTTTCGCCGCGAGATAATGAAACAGTTGGGCGCCGATTTCGTCATAAACAAGAACGAGGATGTCGCGTTGTTCATCCTCCAAAAAACAGGCGGAATCGGAGTTGACGCTGTTATGGAAATGACGGGCTCCCAGGACGCGATAGATGTGGGACTGCAGGTTGTGAGGAAGGGCGGCAGATTCACCGCGTTCGGCATTCCGCGAGAAAGCAAGGTCACACTTGATCTGGCGGGCGGGGTCATATTCAAAGGCTCAAACATATTCGGAATCAACGGGCGCCTGATGTACAAAACCTGGTATAAAATGCAGGCGCTTCTCGCTTCAGGTAAACTCAACCCTCTTCCTGTTATCACACACAGGTTCAAATTAGAAGATATAAACGAGGCTATGAAAGTGATGAAGTCGCCTGAGCGGCAGGTCGGAAAGATAGTTCTTACCTTCTGATAAGAGGGATTTGACTGTGACATTTGTTCGCGCTATAGCGTTTCTCTCTCTTCTGCTTATTCTCTCAGTTGGCATCACCGCTGCTCAGGAAAGCAAGAATGAGAAAAAGGAGAACGCGGCGAAACTGTGCGAGGAAGGCGAAGCCCTGTATCGGGCGGGTCGCAAAAAAGAGGCGCTGGAGAAGTTCAAGGAGGCGATAGACACTTACATAAAATCTGTAGAAGCGCACAGCCGCTATCAGGACATTATACGCGAGATGGGTGAGGGAGAGAAGCTGGATAAGATGTATAAAGAGTTTCTTGACCTCGCGCCAAACTCCGCTGAGTTCAACTACCTCTACGGGCGAATTCAGAAAAGCCTTGACGAGGAAGTGAAGTATTACAAAAAAGCGATAGAATTGAATCCTGATTTCCTTCCCGCCCACTTCGCGCTCGGGTATGCATATCTCTCAAGCAAGCAGTATGACCTGGCGCTCAAAGAGTTAGAGAAGTGCCTCCAGTTAGACAGCAAGAATATCGCTGTCCTGGTCCGCCTCGCAGATGTCTATGAAAAGACAGCGCAGTTCCAGAAGCAGCGCGAGTGCTACAAAAAGATAACCGAGATAGAGCCTGGAAGCCCTATTCCGCACTACCTGCTTGGCAGAAGTTACGCCTACGAGGGTAAGCACAAAGAAGCCATCTCCCTTTTTGAGAAGGCTGATAGTATGGGGCTCGCCGACCCTCAATTCATTATAAAATACGCTCAAGAATACGCCGCAATCGGCGAGAAACTGAAATCCATTGAGATCTTCGATAGACTGTTCTCTACAAACCTGAAGCCTGAAGACTTCAGAAATGTTGAAAAGTATATCCTCGCTATGTTTGACCCATACGCGAAACTCACAAACGAGAACGATAGAAAAAGTCTTGCCAAATCCACAGAGTTGATTCAGGGCAGTGCGCCGGATCCGGAAAAAGCCATTGCTGCCCTGACTGAACTGGCGAAGAAGGTTCCAGAATGCGAAGGTATTTGGTTTCACCTCGGACTGGCTTATCTATCAGCAGGCAAACTGGAGGATGCAAAAAGTGCGCTCCAGAAAGCGGTAGAACTGTCTGCGCACTTCTGGGCTGCACACCACCACCTCGCGCTCATCGCGATTTCACAGGGCAGGGATTCAGACGCGCTTGAACAAGTCTCAAAGGCGCTCCAAGTCAACCCATTCAGCCGCGACACAAACAGACTCGCCGCTTTCCTGTATTTCGCCAGGGAGGATTACGCAAAGATACTCTTTCACGCCAGAAGGTACGTCCAACTGGCAGAGTCGGTAGGAGACCTGGCAGACATTATACTTTTGTCGGAACTCTGCCAGCGTGACGAGAGCCTTTTTCTGGAAGAGTTTGATGAAGGTGGCTGCAAGGCGAGAGTCCACAGGGGACCGGCGCCCACCAACCCGGCTCGCTACATCCTGTTCAAGTGCGATATCCTCAAGGAGGGAACACGCCAGCGCATCATCTTCGTTTCAGGAAGAGATGTGCCTGACCCGGAAAGCGAAACAGGCGGAAGAGCCATCTATTACTTCCTTGAAGAGATTGAGCGGACAAAAGAAGAGGTCAAAGCGAACTCATATAAGACTTACGCGAAAACCCCGCCTGACCAGAAAACCGTGAAGGAAGACATTAGAAAAATTCTCAAAGGCGAGATGAAACCAGAAGGGCTCAAGTAGTGAACTCTCCTGGACTCTATTTTGCTTCCTATACCGCTGGCGAAGCGCGTGAAATACTTCGCAATAAAGTTTTCCTGATAGTCCCTGTGGGAAATATAGAAAACCACGGTCCGCATCTCCCTCTCGCCACAGACCTGCTTATCGCAGAGGAACTCTCAACTCGGCTTGCAGCGGCGCTGTCTAAAAGGTTTCGCCTGTATCGCCCGAAGACCTGTTCGTCCGCCAGTAAGCAGGTAAGATTTGTGGTCAGCCCGCCAATCGCAGTAGGAAGTGCCACAAAATTCGGCGAAAAGACGGGACTCTCCTGCGGTCTGGCGCTCGCCGAATATCTATGGCAAATCTGCCAGAGCGCGCTCAAAAGAGGATTTGCCGCAGTAATCATAGTGAACGGCTGCGGCGGAAACGACGCCCAAATCAGAGCAGTCAACAAACGCAGTAGAAAAATAATCTACCTTCCGCGCTGGTGGCACATACAGGCGACTCACAAGATAGACAATAGTTTCCGGAAATTTTTAGCCGAGGGTGGCAGCGCTTCAGACTGGGTTGGAACACACGCAGGAGAACTGGAGACCTCCGCGCTCCTCGCCATAGAGAGAAAACACTGTGTTCAACTCGTAAGAAAGAATAGACTCGCGCAGGCAAAAGGACCCTGCTCAAGAAACGAAATGAACGCGGTCAGAAGTCGCCCCATATCGCGGAGACTGACCACCTCAGGAGTTCTCGGCGATGCCTCGCGCGCGAGCGCGAAAAAGGGGGAAAAACTCCTCAAAACAATAGTCAATCTTTACGCTCAACAAATCGTCTCTGCTATCAGAAAGAGAAAAATCTGAAAAATCCGTACGCTTTGCCAGCGCGTGCAGTAATGCTGCTGCGGGGTTCAGACTTACCTTACCCTCCTGGTCCGGGTTCCGGCGGAGTGGTTTCTCCAGGTCCAGGTCCGGGTGTCTCAGGAACAGGCTCTCTTACGCGCCGAGGCGGCTCCAGAACACGCTGAACCTCCTGCATCTCATCAGGAGTGAGAACTGCTCGCAGTTTTTCCATAGTACCCAAACTGATGTTGCGAATCTTCTCTGATATAGTGTCACGCATACCGGGTTCTACTGTGCCTGCCTGCCGCGTTGCTTCAATCAACTTCTTGACCTCTTCCTGATGCTCACCCATTATCGCTGATACGGACTGTCTCTTCTGCTCGTTCCATCCGCGTCTATCTGCAAGCCTTTCAATCCTTCTCTGGGTGAAATCAGTAAACCGGTGCAGCATCTCGTCAAACATTCTCTCACTTTTCTGCTTGTCGCGCTCCTCCTTAGTGGTTCCTACTTGTTCGCGCGGAGTGTTGGTACTGCTACCTTCTCCTTGCGGGGGGGTCGGCTGCTGTTCCGGAGGTTTCGCAGGCTTGGTCTCCAACGAATTCTTCAGAGCAGAGACCTCTGTATAGAGTTTTCCGATAATCGTCTCTAGGTCCCGAACCTTACCCTCAAATTTGTTGAACCGCTCGGTCAAGGCTTTCAAGTCTTCAAGCGCCTGTGGGGTGACCGTTTGAGCAGGTTCTACCGAGGAGGAAGGCTTGCCAGGACGCCCCCCGGTAACGGTAATATATGCGCCAAGCAGAATTGAAGCAACGCCAACAACTACAAGAACAATAGAGACCACTTTCATCGCTGTTCTCCTTTCTTCTGTAGCATCTATTTCCTGTATTGATTCTTCTCGGGTGCGATTCCCGGTCCTCCCTTCAGTTTGCGGCGCAAGCAGTCTACCACGTTCTTCGGAACGAGTCTGCTCAAATCGCCGCCGAGTGCGAAAGCCTGCTTCACCATAGATGAACTGAGGAAAGAAAAGTCTTCGCTGGGCATCACAAACACTGTCTCAATATCAGGCGCCAGAGAACGGTTCGTGAGCGCCATCTGAAACTCATACTCAAAGTCAGAAAAAGTCCTGATGCCCCGCAGAAGCGAGCACGCTTTCTCTCTTTTTGCCAGGTCAACGACCAGACCGTCAAAAACAAGGATGCGAACGTTGGGCAAATCTTTCACCAGGAACTCAATCATTGTCCTGCGCTCGTCAGGGGTAAAGAGAGGCTCTTTGACAGGGTGGCGCGCTATCGCGACTGTGAGTTGGTCAAATATCTTACTGCCACGCCTTATCACATCTAAGTGACCGTAAGTTATAGGGTCAAATGTGCCGGGATAGATTGCTCGGCGCATACATTCTCCTATTTCAGATACGCTGTCTCAAAACTTTTCAGTTTCTTTGCTTCAAAAATAGAGAGAGGTGAGACGGAAAAAACAAACTTCTTCTCGCCTGTCTCGCGTTCTATCTGAAATCCACCTTCTATTATCCAGCAGTGGAAGGTTCTTGTCAAGGTGTATGATTGGAGAGTGTAATTTCCTATTTTGATGTCATACTGGTATTTTGTCCCTACCTGCCACTTCTCAGACAGTTTCACAGAACCAGCCGCTGCGATGAAGGAATCGTGAGTCGCAGAGTAACTACCGGTCAGCGAAAGATTGAAATATTCGCTGTGCCGGTATGAGAGAGATAAACTTCCTTCTTCTGCCTTCTTGTCCTCAAAGTTATACTGAAGTTCGCCAATGAGCCAGAAATTAGGAGATACTTTCACCCGCAAATGCGCATCCAGATTGGAAAAACTATAGCCATTATTGTCACGCTTCGGATGCGGAAAATGAGAAATCTCCAGGTCAAGACTGAGGAACTCGGATATGACTTTCCCCTTCTTCGCGTTCTCTCTGGTGAGGAGTCTATTTGAAAGAAGAAGGGTTATCTTCTCTTCTTTCTTCACAGAATCTATATCGTCAAACTGGTAGAGATACTCGGGAGCGAGCGTGTTTTCAAACGTGTTGGAATAAGTGATGCGCGGACTGAGCATGTGAATCAAACCCTCCAAACTAAGAAACTCGCTCTTTACTGGAAAGTTGCGAGAAATCTGCGAACCCGCGGAAATCCCTGTCGTGAGCACAGTCCTGCCTTCGCTGTGCTCGTCATAAGCGTTTCTGCTGAACCCGGAGAGTCGTGTGGTGAAGAATGGGTTGAATGAGGCGTAACTTCCAGCACTGAAAGGGCGAGACAGCGTACCTGTAACGTCTGCTCTACTCGCCTCCTCCTGCAGGATTGAAAGTGACGCAGCGTACTTCTTGCGCAGCGCAGCCGCTTCAAAAGAACCCCCGAAGTAGAAACCGGCGAACAGTGGCTGCGAGAACAGGTCTGCCCTGACCTCCGGGAGATATTCCGTCTCTGTCAGAAAGTCTTCTGTTCTGAATCTGCTGAAGAATCTCACGCCGAGGTTGCGCTCAGTAGAGCGCAAATAGAGATATGTCTCCTTCGGACGTCCCTCTTTTACCTCCCTCTCAAAATACTGACTGAGAAATCCCGAATCACTCACTTTTGAAAACTCAGCATCCACGTGCGTGCCGGATGAGATTTGGTGGCTGTGCAGAAAATTTATGCGGTATCTGTCTGCGACCTCAAGCGGAACACCTTTAATGTCTTCACCTTTGTCGTGAATGTAGTAGCCCTTGAGAAGCCCGTAATATCGGGAATTTTCCTTATCTTTGTATGTCACGGTCAGACCAACGCCGGTTCCGCGCTTGGAATAATCATCAACCGCTAAGAGAGTGTCATAGGATTTTCCAGAAAAGAAGCGCGATTCAGCAAGAGTGGAAGAACCGAGGCGAGTGGAAGAGCCGACAGCAAGTTTGTGAAGTGGCATTCTCCAGTCAGGCTGCCAGTGGATTGGAAAAAGTGGGACAGGCAGCCAGCCCATATAGAAGGTATTCCCACTCGCCTCCACCTCTCCAGTGCGGTCAACCACAGCACGTGAGGATTTCAGCCCCCAATGCGGCTCTACAAGACTGCAGGTGGAAATTGCCACATCTTCCGCGAGATATTTCTCCGGCTTCTCTGTGGAGATTACTTTTGCTCTGATAAAAAGTTCAACCTCCTCCGGCTTCGCCTGCTCTGCGCCTGAGATAAACTTCTGCTCCTCAGGCGACAAACGTTGCAGCGCTTCCTTTGTTGTAACGACCCAGCCATCTATTATCTTTCCAGACTCAGTACTAAAGTCATAATAGAACGCGTTTGCACTTATCTTCTCCCTGCCTCTTCTCACCAAAACAGCGCCTTCAGCGTAGACCTTTGATATTTCGCCCCTCTCCCCGAGGAACGCCACCACATTGTCTGCCAGAATAAAGACCCCTATATACTCAATTTCTACGTTGCCGATAAAAATAATCAGTTTGTCGCGCAGGCGAACCTCTTCTTTGAAAGACGACATTCTTACCGTCCCCTCTTTCCCCATCTGACCATTTGCTTCCGTCCGCCTCTGCTGGTTAGCGCTGCGCTGCTCAGACGCTTCAGGTCTCTCTTGTGCAAACGAATTGACGCCCCCGAACGCAACAGCAATGCTCACTATTGAATAAACAAAAACGCGCATAGGTCTCACAGTAATATCATCCGCCTGCGAAGCAACAACCAAGAAGCGAATATTACGCCAACAGGATGCGGCAATCAACAGAAATTCCGCCCCGGGTTCGTTTCACAGACGCGAAGGCGGCTGCGCATCAGGAGTTGAAAAAACTTTAGGATTTTTCAGCCACATACTTGATTTCGCCTCCTTATTCAGGTATGATTATTAGTGAGGTTGTATCAAGGTGGTATAGAAAGTGAGGTGAGTGATGAGTAGGTTAGTTATCGCCATCGGAGTAGTGGTGTTT
>Ga0315280_10004266_pt1 | contig 21258 bp, 13 predicted proteins | sample YL17G06_40_MG_FD_203697 | JGI IMG/M metagenome (GOLD analysis project Ga0315280, IMG submission 203697) | Sediment microbial communities from Yellowstone Lake, YNP, Wyoming, USA - YL17G06_40 | ecosystem: Environmental > Aquatic > Freshwater > Lake > Sediment | place: USA: Wyoming | collected...
CTACGAAGTTACAGACAAAGGACAGCTATTTCTAGAAAGGTATGCGCAGTTTTCCAGTAAATATTCCAAGGTTCAGAGGGAGCTTGAGAATATGAGGTTTGAAATGGAGGTTTTGGAGAGGATGTGCACGACGGCTAGCGATGCTAATCCTAAAATTAGCGTTAGAAGGGGGAAGTCGAAGTGAAGGGTTTATGTGGGCGATTTGTAAAGGCGCCTGTTTTATTCTTTTTGGTTTTTATGGTTTTTTCCCTGAGCCTAACTCGTTTGCCATTCTATGTGAGTGCGAGTGATGAGGCCTCTTCAGCCATTGGTGAGGCTGATAATGCTTTGAGGATGGCTTTTGAGGCTGTTTTGGAGGCTGAGAGGGCTGGTGTGAACGTTTCTGATTTGATTGTTAAGCTGGACGAGGCTGGTGGGCTTTTGGCTGAGGCTGAAAACGCCTATAGAATTGGGAATTTCAGCGAAGCTGTTAGTAAGGCTGAACAGTGTTCTGTTTTGGCTGACGGCGTGAGGGATGAGGCTATAACCTTAAAGGGTGAGGCTTCGGCTGGGGCGCAGATTGCTTTTTGGCAGGATTTGACCTTTGCTGTTATGGGCTCCGCAGTTTTTCTCATAGTGCTGTTCTTCGTTTGGGACCGGTTTAAGCGCGCTTACGCGAATAAGTTGTTGAGGATGAAGCCCGAGGTTGCGTCTGATGTTGAAGATTGAAGATTATAAGGCTGTTTTCGCCTCTGTAGGCTTGATAGGGATTTTGTTTTTTGCCTCTCCAACGCTGGGTTTGGTTTTGCGTCTGCCAGGCGGGGAAAAGTTCTCTGAGCTTTGGATTCTGGGACTTGGGCATATGGCTGAAGATTATCCCTTCAACGTTAAGGCAGGCGAGGATTATCTGGTTTATATTGGCGTCGGCAACCACATGGGTTCTTCAGCCTACTATGTAGTTTACGTGAAGTTTAGGAATCAAAGCGAACCCTTGCCTAATGCCACAGCTGGGACTCCAAGTTCACTTCTGCCCTTGTATGAATACCGTGTAATTGTTCAGGATGGGAAAACTTGGGAGGCGCCCCTAACCTTTTCTTTTCCATATGTTTCACGTTTTGAAAATCAATGTGTAATTGAAGCCTTAATTATAAATAATGTAACGTTTAGTATTGATAAGTCAACAGCATGGGATGTTAACAACACAGGTTACTATTATCAGCTCTTAATTGAACTTTGGATATATAACGTAGAATCTGAAGATTTTGTGTTTCACAACCGCTTCGTCGGAATATGGCTGAATATGACAGGTTAAACCTTTTGCCTTTAGCTAATAGAAAATTTCTTAAATGTTTCATATAAATTTAATTTTACAATGCAGCTATATATTTCCGAAAAGTGATCAGTGATGAGAAGGAAAACTCTCTTTACGGCTTTGGTTGTTCTGGTTCTTGCATGGACTATTTCAGTTTTAAGCGTTGCCGCATTTAGTACAAGCTTTTTCAACGAGGCAAATTTCAGAAGCACAGAAGGGCAAACAGTATATGAGAGCACCAAAGCGACATCTTTACTTCAAGCGTTATCGAAGCAAACTGATCAAGTAACCGCTAGTATGCAGAACGAATTAATAGTTTCAGATAAATCATCTATTAATCCATTCTCAGTTAGTAATGAGCAAACCTTTCAATTCAGCCTGCGCGACATGTTGCCTTTAAATCTTAATCCTCAATCCATCGAAGGAACACCTATGCCTATTGACGTTGTAAATGATTTAGCGGTAAAGATGAATTTATCAGTTTCCGGTCTTCCCATTTTAGGGCATGTGGCTCACATAAATCTTGTCGTTGAGCCTGAAGTTGACGCACCTAACACTGAGGTATACATACTTTTGCCCAAAGAGTTCTCTCTTGTGAGCGGAAGTCTCCAATGGACAGGCAACTTATCGAAAAATAAAATGGTTCAATTAAATGCTGAAGTAGAGGCTGTGAGCGTTGGAATCTCTCGCCTAGAAGCAGTTGCAGTCAGCAAGCCCTATGATAGTTATCCACAGGTTTCTTCAACACACTGTTACGTTTCAATTGCGCAGACGGAAGACGAACTGAGACCTGGGGTGTTAGAGGACATCACACAAATTGAAGCCATCCGCCTTAACGAAACGGAGAACACATCAAATGAAAACGTTACACCATTGTCTCCAGGAACAGTTACCGTTTACGGATACTGGTATTATTATGACCAAAGTTACACACAGAAGCCATGCCGCTATGCTAGAGTTGAACTTTGGGACGGCGATTTCCCCTCTGATGTAAAACTTTTAACCACATATGTCCAAAGCAACGGGTACTACCAATTCCCAGCCATAAACAACGATGATGGTCTTGGCCAAGATGGTTATGATGTTTACGTAAAAGTGTTCTGCGACAGTGATCTGGAAGTCTACGTTACAGATGGGATCAGCACCTATTGGTCTCAAACTGACAAACATGACAACGTGCCTGACGGATATCATTACATGGGGTCTTATGTACTTACTGGAGACAAAAGGGGATGTTTCGGAATCTATGATAACATCGTTGACGAGTTTTGGTGGCTTTACAATAAGGTTAGCTGGTATAGGTCGGAGGTTCTGGTTCGATGGCCTTACGAAACGTGGCCCCACAGCCACGGTAACACTATAGATGTACCATCGGGCTGGGAATGGAATAGGATGATGGCGCTACACGAATACGCTCACTGTATACACTACGCAGCTCGTGGAGGAAGTTGGCCACCGGGCGGTGGACCCGATCCGCACTACATTTACAGCGAATCCAGCGGAGGATTCGCAATTGCTGAAGGCTGGGCTGAGTTCATGCAGTGTGCCGTCGACAACCGCGGGGACTACGGTTTCGGAACGGGAGAAAGCATAGAATCTAACAGCTGGGCAGATTATATTGACAGTACAGATTGGGATGGAAATATAGTAGAGGGTTCAGTTGCAAGCATCTTCTGGGACATCTTCGATGGGGTCTCAAGCTCGGACGAGGGTTGGGGCGACTACATAAATCAAGAGTTTAGCAAACTTTGGACGGTTTTCTTAAACGATGATCCCAACGACATGGAAACCTATTTCTGGAATGGTTGGAAGTCGAGGTATGGTGTAGGCTTTAACGAATGGTCCATCTTTTATGGAAGCAGAATCAATAAGGACACTACTCCTCCAAGTAACCCCACCAGCTTTACCTCTAGCCACACCCCAAACGTTTGGTCTAATGACAATACTATTGACATAACATGGTATGGCGCATCAGACGATTTAAGTGGTGTTTATGGCTACTCCTATGTGTGGAGTAACACGCCAACACAGCCCGATACAACCGTGGACACCACCTCAAACAGCTTCACAAGCCCACCACTATCCAGTGGTGACTGGTATTGCTGCATAAGAACCCGAGACAAAGCAGGCAACTGGTATCCCGGCTACTCTTATAATACATATCCATTCAAGATAGATATAACACCTCCTAACAACCCAAGCTCATATACATCCAGTCCCGTAGCGAATGTTTGGTCTAATGACAATACTATTGACATAACATGGTATGGCGCATCAGATGCTCACAGTGGTGTTTATGGCTACTCCTATGTGTGGAGTAACACGCCAACACAGCCCGATACAACCGTGGACACCACCTCAAACAGCTTCACAAGCCCACCACTATCCGACGGTGAATGGTACTGTTGTATAAGAACCAGAGACAATGTTGGCAATTGGTTCCCCACGTATAGCTATAATGCATATCCTTTCAAGATAGACAAGACTCCTCCATCCGCGCCTGTCATATCTTCGTCAACTCATCCAAACCAAGATGCTTGGTATTCTAATAACGATCCATCATTCACTTGGACCACTCCATCTGACCTCTCTGGCATTGCCGGTTACAGCTACATACTGGACCAAATCTCTTCTACTACACCTGACGAAATCGTTGACACAACCGGAAACTCCAAATCTTACATCGACGTTGGTGATGGAGAATGGTACTTCCATGTCAGAGCTAAGGATAACGCCGGCAACTGGGGTCCACCAGGACACTATAGGATCAGAATTGCCCGTTCTGTTAATTTGGAGTCCAGGCAGGACAATGGAGCAACATCAAATCTTGGAACAATAACTTTTGATGGTATTCCATACAGCCTCCCAGTAGTCGTTTTTAAGGTGGCTGGAACCTATCAAGCTCAGTACAATCCGCCCTCAGCTACCTACACTTTTGACCATTGGGAAACAACGGGTGGAGTCAGCGTATCTGGAACAACCAGCAACCCTACAACTGTTACTGTTAGTGGCGACGGAATCCTAAGGGCAATATACAAAGCTGTGACTGTAACATTCACGATTAGTTTGGAGTCTAGGCAGGATACTGGTGCAACATCTAATCTTGGAACAATAACTTTTGATGGTATTCCATACAGCCTCCCAACATCCGTTTCTAAGCCTGCTGGAAGCTATCAGGCCCTATACAATCCAGCCTCGGGATACACTTTTGTCGGTTGGGAGACCAGTGGAAGTGTCAGCGTATCAAGCTCAACGGACAATCCAACAACGGTAACTATCACCGGCGACGGAACCCTCAAAGCAGTTTTTTCAGACACAACCCCGCCCATAGTAAACATAATTTATCCAATAGAAGGAGCTTATCTAAACGTCCCTTGTCTATGGGTTAACGGAACAGTAACTGAGGATAATAAAGGAACGTTGGAGCCGTATATAAATGACACCCATTTTGGCCTCTTCTACTGGGATGCTGATGCTGGCAATTTTGCCTTTAACAACCGCACGGCTATTCATGATGGCTCAATCTCTGTTAAAGTTAGTTTTACGGACGTAGCTGGCAACACAGGCTCTGACACTGTTTCGTTCATATTAGACACAACATCTCCAACAGTCGTAATCATAACTCCAATAACAGCCTCACCAATATGTCGGCAGACACCTACAACAATCTATATATCATACAACTATACGGATCTTAACCCTAAAAACGTCACAATCAAAGTCCATAACGTCACATACATAATTGGCGAAATGACCATAACCACTTTAAATGCGGGTACAAACATAAATAGAAACGACTCAGTTTTGATAACCGCTGCAAGCGACGGAGCATACAACGTCACAATAATTATCTACGATTTGGCAGACAACTGCGCAACAGTCACCCAAATAAACGCAGTCATCATAGACAACACACCGTCCAATGTCACTCTAACATCACCTGCTGACGGTTCATATGTTAGGGGGGTTGTCTGGGTCAACGCCACCATACTGGAAGTTAATCCCTGCGCATATGTGGTAGCTATCAACGGAACCCCGGTTTCATCAGGCTCTGAACAAGTTTCATGGCAATGGGACACAACCGCATACGCAGACGGAGTGTATGTCATTAACGTCACAGCCACGGATGCTGCTGGAAACGTCGGATCGTCCGCCGTCACAGTAACAGTAGACAACACCATCCCTGAAGTACAAATCACTTATCCTGGCGAAGGTGAATACCTAGACAGCGTCCCAACAATATGGATAAACGGAACAGTAACAGAACTTAACAAAGGTGCTTTGCAGCCGTCAATTAACGATACGCGCTTCAGTTTGACCTATTGGAACTCTGCCACTGGTGTTTTCGCTTTCAGCAACAACACAGCCATCCCAGACAGCATGTTAGCCCTAAAAGTTAGCTTCACAGACCTAGCAGGTAAGACGGGTGAGGCCACTGTCTGGTTCACAATAGACACGGTTTACCCAGTTGTCACCATCACCTATCCGATTGAGGGACACTATTTTGACGGTGAAGCCGCTATTTGGGTTAACGGAACCTTCACTGAGAAGAACTTTGCCGTAGCAGGCCTAACCATAAATCACACGGGATTTGCCTTGGTCAATTGGACCTGGAACTCTGCCACTTATGCTGGTACTTTCGCCTTCAAGAACAACTCCGCCTTAGCAGACGCCACATACCACGTCAAGGTTAGCATAACTGATTTGGCCGGTAAGACTGGCTACTCAACGGTAACGTTCACGGTTGACACAGTCCCACCCGTCGTCAACATAACATACCCAAGCGAGGGCGCAAACGTAACAATATCCCAAACTATATGGGTCAATGGAACAGTAACAGAACTCAATAAAGGGGCAGCTGAGCCTGCTATAAGCGACGTACGCTTCAACCTAACCTATTGGAACCCAGCCACAGGCGAATTCGCCTTCAGCAACAACACAGCAATCTTAGCTTCTCAAACCCTTTACTTCGCTGTCAACTTCACAGACCTAGCAGGAAAAACAGGCCTAGACGACGTGCAGTTCAATTTAATACTTCCACTACCGCAGCTGCAGCTTAAAGGAGTAACAGGCTGGTACTGGTTTAACGACACAACAATAACTTCCGTTGTCCAAGGTGACGTTGACGGCGACGGCTCAAACGAGACTGTGACAGGTGGATACTACAACGATGGCACACGTACCGTTGCTCAACTGGCTGTTTGGAACGGCTCAACCTTAGCACTAGAAGGGGTAAGAGTATGGTACTGGGTCGGCGACACAATAATCACGTCGGTTGCCATCGGTGACGTTGACGGCGACGGTCAAATGGAGATAGTTACTGCAGGATACTATCATGATGGTGTCCACAAAATTGCGCAACTGGCAGTTTGGGATGGAGCAACTTTATCATTAGAGGGTGTTACAGTTTGGTACTGGGTTGGCGACACTTGCATCAGTTCTGTTGTGGTAGGAGACGTTGACGCTGATGGCGCAGCTGAAATTGTAACGGCTGGATACTACAATGACGGAGTCCGCGATGTTGCTCAACTGGTTGTGTGGGATGGACAAACGCTTTCCCTTGAAGGAGTTACTGTATGGTATTGGGTTGGCGATACAACAATTAATTCAGTTGCAATCGGAGACGTTGACGGCGATGGCTTCAGCGAAATTGTTACCGGTGGATACTACAACGATGGCACACGTGATGTTGCTCAGTTGGCTGTTTGGAACGGCTCAACCCCCGTGCTTGAACGAGTAACCGTTTGGTACTGGGTTGGCGACACTCGCATAAACTCTGTGGCCGTTGGAGACGTGGATGGAGACGCTTCAGTTGAAATAGTCACAGGCGGATACTACAATGACGGAGTAAAAATTGCGCAGCTGGCGACTTGGGATGGAGCAACCTTATCCTTGGAAGACGTTACAGTGTGGAACTGGGTTGGCGATACAACAATTAATTCAGTTGCCGTCGGAGATGTTGATGGAGACGGTCAAATAGAGATTGTCACAGGCGGAAACTACCACGACGGCACATACGACAATGCCCAACTGGTTGTTTGGAAGGGCTCTGACTTAACATTGGAAACCGTTACAGGTTGGTACTGGGTTGGCGACACTCGCATAAACTCTGTGGCCGTTGGAGACGTTGACAACGATGGTCACATCGAGATTATTACGGGTGGAAGCTATCACGACGGCACTCGCACAGTTGCACAATTGACAGTTTGGGCTATCACAAGCGACTGAACATAGGCTAACCCCTATTTCCCTTTTTTATCTACTCTATGTATGGTCTTATCGGAACGTTGATACCACCTTCAACCCCCTAAATTAGCATCTTAATCCATAACTTCTCCCAAGCACGCTGTTTTTAAGCGTAAAACTTTTCCAACAAACCTAACCTATCATGATAAACCCAACGTCTGCTCTGGCGCGCGCGCAACATAGGCTTTTATTGAAAACTGCAATTTTGAAGCTTCTAACGGGCCGGCTGTTGCAACATAAAAATGGAAGAAATCCTTTCGAGTTACATAAATACCTTGTCCACGTTCAGAACATTGATATAGAAAAATAACTGGTTTTTCCATAGGCGTTTTTATTCGAGGGTTAAACTGGTTTTATTTGAGGTTGAGGGAGAAAGGCGCCCAAGATCCGATGGAGAACAGTTCCGGTCTGGTTTAGGAGTTAGTGAATGCTTTGGATGAGTATGTAAATGAGTATGTAAACTCTGGTGTGGTTGTGCTGATTCCCACCTTGAATGAGGAGGAAGGGTTAGCGCCCACAGTGTTGGAGGTTATGCAGTTTTTAGTTAGTCCTTACATTCTTGTTGTTGATGGAAACAGTGCTGATGGGACGGTGGATGTTGCTAAAGGGCTGGGTTTGGATGTTGTTTTTCAGGATGGGAAGGGTAAGGGAGACGCTATAGCGAAGGCTATTAAAAGTTTAAGGGTGGATCCGCGATACGTGGTTTTCATAGATGCGGATTTCACTTACCCTGCGGAGTACATTCCCCGCATGATTAGGGTTTTGGATGAAAACCCTGATGTGGGGATGGTTTGCGGAGACAGGTTTGACAAGCCTTTTAGTATGGCTAATGTTAGAAGTGCCTATTACATAGGCAACCGTTTTCTGGCTCTTGTGCATTTTATGGTGAACGGCGTTAACATGAGGGACCCCCTAACTGGGTTGAGGGTTGTACGCTGGGAGATAATCAGGGACTGGCAGCCCAAGTCTAAGGGATTTGATGTGGAGGCGGAACTCAACTATCTTGTGGAGAGGAAGGGCTACAATATTAGGGAGATACTTATACACTACCGCGAAAGATTGGGAGAAAAGAAGTTAAAGTTAAGGCATGGCTTCATCATTTTGAGGAGAATATTGGCTGAAGCCTTAACTTGATTTTGAATCTTTATTTGTGGTTCTGAACTGCTTTATAGGAAGAGGATTGGAAATGGGGTTTAGAGATGTAAAGGGCCTTGAGGAGCCGCTTATTGATTTTAGTCTTATTTCCGTTTATAATCATGCTGTGGACTATCGGATGGATTTTGAGATCAATTGGTGAATAAACAAAAGTTGACTGTTGTAATTTTAGTTTTGTTTGTGCCATAAAGCTCGCCGAGGAAAAGATCTATGGGTTCAGTGATGGTGGTCGCAGGGACGAGGCCTGAGGCAATAAAGCTATCACCTGTTATCAAGTGGTTGCAGAAACTTCATTAATTCTAAACAACTCAGGAGCATAGACAATAGCTTTGAAATTCTAGGAGCCTACAACCAAGCTGGTTACCCACAATTAACATCAAGGCATAATAATCGTATAGCAACAAACAGCAGAATCCTTGTAAGAGCACCGCTAAAAAAAATGATAAGAATTCTCAAAGAGTAGTATGGATACTATTTTGTTCAAGATACATCGGCAGCATTGAGTTACATTTTCACGATGTCTGCGAGCGATCGTAATTCTCAAGGTGAAGTTTTTATGAAAAAGAGAATAGTTGTGATAGCGGAGTATTTTCCTCCGAGATTAGGTGGTGACCGAAGGATTTTCGAGCTCATGAAAAGGCTTTCTAAAAAATACGATATTCACTTCATAACATTGCCTCCATCATACGCTCTTTTCATCAGAAAAATAGATTCGTACAATAGAGAAGAGAATCAAGTTTTATATGAAGGGATGAGAGGTCACAGGCTGAGTTTGCCAAAACTGATCTGGAAGCTTTGGACAAAAAGCTTTCTTTTTGCGTTTGCAGTAACTCTGAGTTATCTTTGCCTTCAGATGATAAAAAAGACGGCTCAATTAAAACCTGACGTTATCATCATCAACAATACTTCAGTGTACACGGGTTTGCTTGGATTTGTTTGTAGCAAAATTTTCAATAAGAAGCTTCTGGTGGAATACAATGACCTACAGGCATTATATACTATTGAACTTGTAGGAAAGAGGATAAATGGATTTCTGTTACCCACTTTAAGGCGTGTGTTGGTCTTAGTGGAAGATATTATAGTTAGGCATGGGTGGAAAGTTACGGCCATTACTGGATTTATAAAGAATTATGCTTTTGCTAGAAACACTAGAAAGGATATTATAGTGATCTCTGATGGCGTAGACACGAGCTTGTTTGATCCTGCAAAGGTTAATGGATCAGAAATAAGGTTTAAACACGGTATAGGGAATGAAGAAAGGCTTTGTGTTTATGCAGGCAGAATTGACGAATGTGCAGGAGCAGAGATAATTCTGGAAACAGCTAAGTTATTAAAGAATGAAAATAATGTCAAATTTATGGTCGTTGGCGAAGGAGATCCGCAGATCGTGAGTGAATTTTCCAAGTGTGACAATGTACTCCTGACAGGACCTATCTCTAAAGAAAGCGTTCCAGAATATTTAGCTGCGGCGGACATAGTTCTTGTACCATTTCCAAATAGCGTCGCCAGCCACTCAATTAGCCCATTAAAACTTTTTGAGGCTTTAGCCATGGAAAAACCAGTAATTGCGAGCGCGGTGAGCGGAATAAAAGAGGTTATGTGCCAAGACTTCAACATCATGCTTGCTCCTGCTGATCCAAAATATTGGGCCTCCACCATAATGGAGTTTATTAAGAAATATGATGAGACAAAAAACTATAGGGAAAGCAGTAGAAAGATTATGTGTGAAAAATATGACTGGAATCGCCTAGCCGAAGAATTCAGCAAAATTATCGATGATCATATTTGAAGTTTTAGAATTCTTTCTGTGTCGAGTTAATAAGTTTGGTGAGTGAAAAAATGAAGTTAGAAGAAGAATCCAAGGTTTTAGTAACGGGAGGTGCAGGGTTCCTTGGGTCCCACTTGGCAGAGGCTTTGTTGAAGAGGCGGTGCGAGGTAATAATCTTAGATAACCTTAGCACTGGTTTCATGGAGAATATATCTCACTTGTTGAATTACAATAATAAAGTGCATTTTATTGAAGGAGACATTCGCGATCCTGAAGTTTGTCTGAAAGCTACGAAGGAAGTCGATATAATCTTTCATGAAGCGGCTCAAATTAATCCCGTGCTTGCGGTCGTAAATCCCCTTTACGATTTTGAAGTTAATGCTCGTGGTACGCTAAACTTGTTAGAAGCTGCTCGCCGCAATCACGTTCAGAAATTCATCTTTGCATCGACAAATGTTTACGGTGATCCAAAATACCTGCCAATTGATGAGAATCATCCAATGGATCTGCTTTCCCCATATGCCGCTTCAAAACTAAGCGGGGAAGCATATTGTATGGTGTATAACAGAACGTATGGGGTAGAGACTGTTCGGCTAAGATATACTAATTTGTATGGCCCACGTCAACGTTCAACCAAGAGTGAAAGCGGTGTTGTCCCTATATTCATCGAGCGTGTGATAGGTGGAAAACCCCCAGTTATCTTTGGTGATGGTGAGAAAACACGTGACTTTGTATATGTTTCAGATGTAGCTAACGCAAATATATTGGTAGCTGAAAGTGAGCATTGTGCTGGAGAGGTATTTAACATTGGGTCTGGAAAAGAAACCAGCATCAAGACTCTGGCTGAAATGGTGTTAAGAATATGGGGTAATAAGGATTTGATTCCAATCCATGGACCGCCGAGAAAAGCCGATTTTCAGAGATGTAGGGTTGATACCACCAAGGCGAGGAATTTGCTTGGATTCCGACCTGAAGTTCAATTGGAAGAGGGACTTAAAAAGACCATTGATTGGGCTCGTGAAGAGAATGAATGTAGAGTGTTGAAGAACCGCGGAACGGAAGAGACGTAACAAAGTAATTAGAAGGCATTACAAGGGCTGTTAAATAAATGAGCCAAAAGATGCTAGAAATTGTAAACAGTCATCTTTGCACAGGGTGTGGAACATGTGTTGGTATGTGTCCAAACGATGCAATAAGCATGGTCAAAAGCTGTGAAGGAACTTATATACCCATTGTAGAGAATTCGAAATGTACAAATTGTGGACTATGTATTGATGTGTGCCCGGGCTATTCTGTTGATTTCAATGAACTGAACAAATTCACTTTCGGTAAAGTTTCCGATGATGTGCTCTTGGGGAATTACATTAACTGTTACGTTGGTTTTTCCAGCGACAAAGAAATACGTTGGAATGCATCATCTGGCGGGGTTCTCACGGCGTTGTTGATTTTTGCGCTTAGAGAAGGATTCATAGATGGTGCGATTGTTACTAGAATGAGCAATCATAATCCGCTAGAACCAGAGACGGCTTTAGCAGAGAACGAAGAGCAGATTCTGTCAGCAGCAAAATCAAAGTATTGCCCAGTATCAGCTAATTTAAGAATAAGGGATATACTCAGGAGAAACGGAAAATTCGCCTTTGTAGGACTCCCATGTCATCTTCAAGGCGTTAGAAAAGCAGAAATGTTGAATAGAAAACTGAAAGAAAAAATAGTTCTACATTTTGGGCTTTTCTGTTCACATACATCTAATTTCTTAGGTACCGAATATTTGTTGAAGATGATCAATGTTCGAAAACAAGATGTAACAAAGATAGAATATAGGGGCAAAGGCTGGCCGGGCTTCATGACGGTCAGGCTAGTGGGTGGAAACGAAGTTTCAGTGCCAATGAATAAATGGTATGTCATAAGTGGTTCGAGATTCTTCTGTCCTGTACGTTGCATGTTATGCAGTGATGCAACCAGCGAATTGTCCGACATTTCCTTTGGGGATGCATGGCTACCCGAGTTAAGAAATAACCACATAGGAGTGTCAGTGGTCATATCCAGATCTAGGGTAGGACAGAAAATCTTGGAAGACGCACAATCAAAGGGAAAGATCCACATTGTTAAGATAGATCGTGACAAAGTTCTAGAATCTCAAAAGGATGTTTTGAACTTCAAGAAGAAAAGCTTGGCAGCAAGATTGTTCTTGTGGAGACTATTTGACAAGAGCATACCGAGTTACAATTCAGAGTTCTTAAGGCCGGGAATGATAAGTTATGTAAGTTCTTTCTATGGGTATCTTACTATGAGTATATCATTGAGACCTTGCTTATTGCAACATCTATTTTTTGATCAAGGTCTTTTTCTTAAAGATAAAGTACATAGAATCTACCGAGGTGTTCCTAGAGTTTAATTTGAAACCAACTGTTTTGGCATTATTTTGGTGAAAAAAATTGCTTAACGTAATAATAACTCAACAAGGCGATGTAAGAAATAAAGGAGAGCATGCTATTCTTAAAAGTGAAATTAGCTTTCTCGAGGAAATCTATAGAGACATCAAGGTTACTGTACTGACACTTTATCCAGAAAGACTGAAAAGAGTGGAACCGAAGCTCGAAGTATATTCACCTTTGATTGATCTTCAAATAAGGGGAAAATACAGGCCGCCACTTATGATGTATCCGTCCCTATTGTTTCTGCAAGTCTTTCTTTCCTTCGTTTCGATACTACTTAGAAAAACCCATCTTAAACCTATATACCGGGCGGCAGTCATAGAAAAATTTGAACGGGCTGACCTAGTTATATCTTCGGGTACAGAAGCGTTTATGGAAGGTTCTTTGTTTCAAGGGAGACAAACGCTGATAAGTAGGGCGACTAGTTTGTTTATGCTTTTTTGGGGAATGTATGAAGTTTTTATCGTCAAGAAAGTTTTCAGGAAACCTTTCTTAACTTTCCCACAGTCAATTGGGCCGCTCAGGACTTGGATGGGACGATTTGCCATCAGGTTCATACTTAATAATGTCGATGCGGTTTTGCTGAGAGAAGCTTACTCGCTGACTTTACTTAAAGATATTAAGAAGAAGGCACCCATCTACGTGATTGCTGATATGGCTTTTTTGTTCAAGAATTCTTTAGAATTCGGTCAACAGCTGCCAAGGCCAGTAATCGGCGTCTCACCATGTTTTCCTCACGGTTTTTCTGACCAACAACAGCGGAATTACATTTCGGTACATTCAAAGGTGCTAGATTACTTGGTTGAAAAGCATAATGTGAACGTTGTTTTTCTGCCGAGCGTTATTGGATATGGGGAAACTGAAAGAAGAGAGAGAATGGGAGACGATTTAGAAGTTTGCAGGAAGATTTTACAAAATATGACTCGCAAAGAAAAAGCAAAAATAATTTGTGCCGGTACAGCGGACGAGTTTGAACACCTCGTTAGGCAATTAGATCTACTTATAGCTACGAGGATGCACCCATGTATCTTAGCGTCCATAAAAAACATTCCGTTTATCTCTGTTATCTATGAACATAAACAAGTAGGTATGCTGGAAAAGCTCGGTCTAATGGGCGTTAATGTAAATATCAATGCTTTTTCCTATGCAGAATTTAAATCTAAAGTAGAATATGCTTGGAGTCAAAGAGAAGTTGTCAAAAAACAACTTTCACTAAAGATACCCTTACTGCAAAAACAAATGAAAACCGACTTGGGAGAGATTTTTTTAAATATTACTAGATCGCCAAAGTGATGACGTTGGACCGATATCTTAAAATGGCGTATAGTTCTAATAGCGTATTGACTCTCGTTGCCCTTCTATTATGGTTACTCTTACTCGCTCAAGCTAAACCGAATTTACAAACTCTAGTATGGAAGATATGGGTTTGTAACAATTTTAACAATCACTTTTTATACCGTGCAAGATTTGTGATATTTGGGTTTGCAGCTCATAAACACTTTAAAAGTTGCTCGTTAATGAGGATGTTTATCATGAAGCATTCCAAATCACTAGACAATTTCAAAAATCAATTATCGGATGAAGATATTAAGAGCAGTGCTACCTTGATGATGCTAAACGACTTATCCACGTTATTGAATAGGTTGAAAGGTCTAAACATCGAAAAGATGCTAGATATAGGATGCGGGTATGGAGGCTTAACAAAATTAGTTGCTAGTTATTTATCGATTCCGGAAGTGTATGGTTTAGACAAAGATTCGGAAAGACTTAAAGTGGCTCAAAAGAGGGTTCAAGTGCTTAAACTTGATGTGGAACATGGATCCCCGTTCCCTAATGATGTATTCGATCTTGTAACTTCTTTTGGGGTCCTTGAGCATTTGAATTATTTTGATAGTTTTTTTCAAGAGGCTTTTCGCGTTCTTAAAGCTGGAGGTTACATTCTAATCTCTATACCTAACTTAGCAAGTTATGTGAATAGAATTCTGCTTCTGTTTGGATATCAACCGAGGGATATTGAGGTTTCACAGAAAGTTGTTGTTGGAGTAGCCCAAACTTTCTATAGAAGAGGATCTCTTCCTCTTAAACCTATCATGCATACTCGTTCGATTACGTTGCGAGCATTAAAACAGTTATTAGAGTTTTATAATTTTGAGGTAATAGCTGTGCGGGGAGGAAGTCCTCCTTTAGGGAACCCCTCTTTTAAGTTATTAGTTAAGGTATTGGATTTATTGACCTCATGGAGACCATCATTATCTAGAAGAATTTTTGTTTTAGCTAGAAAATCACGAACTTTTACGTTTTAGATCAAAAAGGACTGTAGCTCGCGCGCATAAGTGGTCATTAATTCTCTGGTTTTGCTTTGTTCCTTCACATTTTCTTTTACGAGAGCTCGCCAGAAACATAATTATAGGCATATTTACGTCACCGCCAAGAATTTTTGAACACTTATGCGCGCTAAACATAACGTACTCTGAACAATGTAATTCCTAGAAAGTAATCATAGGAATTTCGACATGTCCTAGAAAGATCATCTATTCAGAACACTTTCTGCTAAAAAGGTGATAGATATGTATTTTAAAGGAAGCATTTTAAACATGTTTAGGGGTTTAGGAGATATAAAGAATAAACAGAGTTTTATGAAACCCTTTTCAATATTACTTGTGATTGTCTCCCTCTCTTTATACATTTTTTCTATATTTATTACAAGGGTATCCGTGTTACAAGAGGCTAATTTCTTAGCAATGTTAAAGACATACCCATTAACCTACTGGTTTTCGATATTTTTCATATTATTCGCACTTTGTATATCAAAGGAAAAAATGATCTACCTGGAACTTTCTCTTCTCTACATATTTTTAATAAACACGCCTTACTTTGTCGAGTCCAACATAAGAGAAGGTAGTGCATACTGGCCATTAGGCATGGCTGATCAGATCACACAAACAGGTTCCCTTCCTACCATAGGCGGTCCTTATGTATTCTTCCCCGGATACATCTGTTTCGCATCGATGGTTTCGCAGACTCTGTCTCTGCCTTTAGATCTTATATTGAAGGTGCTTTCAGTTGTAATGAATTTAACACTATTATGGAATGTTTTCATAATGAATAGATTTTTATTTCCTAATACGAGTTCACGATTAATAGTCTTTCCTATGCTTTTGTTCATAGCAGGTTCATGGACAAATGTGATGTACTTTCATCCAATGTCAATGGCATTCCTAATATTTATTTCGATTCTAAATATAGCGCTTAAGCGTCAGTTTATAGGGCTGTCTCATTGTCGTTACATACTTATCATCATTGTACTTGGATACTTTTCTATTGTAATTACCCACATGCTAGTTCCATTGTTCATTGCTTCTTTCCTCGTCCTCTATTTTTCTACTTCTCGTATGCTTGAGGGTAGAAGTAGAAAGATTGCCCCAATATGTTTGTTTTTGACCATTTTCTTTACATGGTTAGTTTTCCAAGCTTATCCTTTCTTTAGAGCTTATTTAAAAAAGGAAACTGCATATTTAGCGGATCTCCCGAGGCTCTACGGAGGTGTTACGTCAGGCAGAGGCCCATTTATCGGTTCGACGGATTACTTGATCGTTTTTTGGACAAGGGTGGGTTTAATGCTAATTTTGATAGGACTATCTTCGATAGGTATACTAAAGATATTCAGGCAAAAGGAGGGCAAAACCATAAGCAAAGGAAATACCACCTTGATTTTATCTTACATTTCAGGGGCCGTCTCGTTAATCTTAATTCCTTATGGTGGAGAGATTTTTACGAGAACTTTTTATTTTCTTCTACCCATTTTAGTGTTTTTAGCCGCCTTAGCATTAAGAGGACATCAAAGGACGGCAACGGTATTAATTTTGCTTCTATTGATAATGCAACCAATCGCGTATGTAGGAGATGAATCAACTATTTTAGTAAGCGATTATGTAATTGGTGGCGCTTCCTTCTTTCAAAAACATTTTGCGCCAAACGTGAAATATATCGGACCCGCGCCTCTAATTTTTTATTTTGATACGTATGGCCCACCAAACTATAAGAACTACTACAGCGTTGGTGAACACCGATTTAACCAGACATACATCGCTGAACTTGCTAAATCTGACTGGAACTACTATTGCGATTATCAAACGATTCGTAACTATTATGCGTGGTTTCTTGGATTTGATTTAAGCGACATGTTCATTAATTCCACCCTCTTAAATAGATTGTATGATGGTGGAGGCTTCAAGATATTTGGAAAAACCTAGATTGAAACAATTTAGCGCGCTAATAAAATAGCATGCTAAAAATTACGATAAGGGATTATACTTAAGCAATTCGTAGTAAGCTTGCCTCGGATTGCCTTCAGCATCTTTAAGTATGTTCCAACCATTCCCCGGCACGCTCGGATGCAATTGATTCCAAACCCAAGCTAACCACCCATCGATCGGCAAACTTTGCAAAACTTGCAGCGCTTTCTCATAATTCTCTGCTTGAATGACATCATCATCTGAGTTATGGCCGAACTCCGTTACCCATACTCTTTTGCCTCGGTTGAAACTGCCTATCACGTTTTCCCTTGTTATATTAAGCCAAGCATCATAAAGTTCTGGATACTCTGGAATGTAAGGATTAAAGCTAATGAAATCTAAAGCATCAAAGATTCTCTGATCCCAATTCCACACGTAAGTAAAATGGTTTCTCGTATGTGGTTTCCCGTCCGCACCGATCCATGCCTTCTGCGAGCTAACAAACCTAACTGTCACAGGACGACCATCAATAGACTTAACAAGAGCGGATTCTCTCTGAATCAAATCAATAAAGCTTTCTTTCCAATCTACACCCCAAGGCTCATTGAGGAGAGCCCAAGCCCAAATCTCTTCGTCCTTCAGATATCCCACGGTATGTGCAACCATGTCTAAGAAGGCCTGTTTCATATCTTCACTTTTAACTATAGCATGTCCAACGTTTTTTCCAGTTTCGGGATCAACGACATAGTCAGGGGTACACCAATCACTTGTGTCTCCCCAATGTGTATGAAAAGTCACCATCACCTTAAGGTTATACTCATTTGCTATACGGATGAAACGCTTAACGTGTTCCAGAAAACTTTTGCCATAAGGAGTACCATCCTCATAGATCCCATCATAGTCACCTCTAGTGTTGCCCTCCAACCGATACCAGTAAAGGCTAAGGGAAATTACACTTAATCCATCGCGCTGAAAGCGAGAAAAGTCCCTATGCAGAATGTCATCAGAAATATGATACATACGCACGGTGTTATAGTTTACACCTTTACCAAAAAACAGAGGGTAATTAACGACCCCATAAGACGATATGCTTTGATAAAAACTCTGTAAACCCACAACTGGCATAACCAAACAACCAATGAAAAAAAGCGCCACAATCACCTGATAAGTCCTTTTCCCCAACTAACCCGTGAAGTCCACCCCTTACCTCAAAGGGTTTGGCTTCAACCCTAAACCCGCCTCTTTTTTATTCCTTGGCGGGTCTGCCACAACCTGCCCTGATTCTGGCACCTCGAAAACTATGATGTGTACTCCGCACCTGGCTGAGTATAGGATGTCCTTCACGTTCACGTTCTCATGGGTTCTAAGCAAACGCTTCGCCTCAGCCCTCCCAACAGCCAACAAATCCCCATAATCCTCCAACCCATCCCCAACAACCACCAAAGCCTTCAACCTCACCAAAACCACATCCCCTAACCACTACCAACAACCACAATATCAAAACTGAATGTTGTTATTCCCTCAATAATAGATGAAATTGAAAGCGAAAAGGTAACTCCAATAACCTGATTCAAATCAATCGTCTGGCCGTTGTAATCCCAGCTTAAAGAAATGTAATTCGTCGCGTTAGCCGGATTCCAGTTTGCTGTCTGCATTGAAAGCGTTATGGGAGTGTTGCCCTCGTTTCTGATGTAAACTGTCACATTCTTAATAGAGCCTGGCTCAGCTAACCCCCAATCAATAGAAGAAACGGTTTGACTGCACCCGCTATCCCAGTAAACGCCCACTCCCAAAGCCTTAACAGTTCCAACACTACTCAAATACACGCTAACAGATGTTAAAGCGTAAACAACAGCTATGCTAGCTAACACAATTGCAAACACTCCAATCTTTGTAAGTTCCATGCCCCTCAACGATATCACCGCTTGAATCTTATTCTTTACGATTCACTAAACAATATCCAATATTAAGACACCAGATAAACATTTTGGTATTAATGTTAAACAAATATACAGTTCAACTTTAGAGGCTGTTCAACATGGCTAAAAAATTCCAATGGATAAAAACCCAAAACTTTCCCTTTCAATTTAAGCAAATGTTAAACAGAGACAACCTAGCCTTAACCCTAAGAATTATGACTTTAACCATCGCAACACTGACAATATACCACCAAGACTTAACCATAATAATGAACGACGCTCTACAAAGCGAAATCACAAACTACATGCTAGCCATACCCCTCATCCTCGCATACCTAATCTACAGAAAAAGAAAAATGCTTAGAGCAGTTATTCCAATCGAAAACCAGAACCAGCCAAAACAGACAAAACACATAGCAACAATGGCTGGCTTACTCCTCTGCGCAGCAGCCATAACCTTCTATTGGTACGGCTCCTACACGTTCACGCCCCTAGAACACCACATGGCAACCCTACCCATATTCGTGGCAGGATTAACCCTAATACTATTCAACCCGCAAACCCTACGCCAACTAGCCTTCCCGATCGCATTCCTCTTTTTCCTAACACCGCCACCAGCAGAAATCCTATACGCTTTAGGCTCAACCCTATCCGTCATAAGCTCAGAAGCCAGCCACATAATAGTAAAGGCATTAGGCGTACCATCAACACTCTCAGGCGAGTATGGAAACCCAACAATCACAATAACAAGACCAGACGGGTCAACAATACCCTTCGCCATAGACATAGCATGCTCAGGCATATACAGCCTCATAGGCTTCCTAATATTCGCAGCATTCATAGCCTACATAACAAGAGACAAAACATGGAAAAAAGCCGCAACATTCTCAATGGGATTCCCACTAATCTACGCACTCAACATAATCCGCATAACAACCATCCTCCTAATAGGCTACCAATACGGAGAACAACTAGCCCTCCAAGTCTTCCACTTCTTAGGCGGATGGATACTCATATTCCTAGGAACACTACTACTCCTAACAACAACAGAAAAACTATTCAAGACAAACATATTCCTAAAACCGCAACCGCCCAAGCCATGCCAAAAATGCAACCCAGCTGAAAACCAGAAAGAAGACTTCTGCCCCCACTGCGGAAGACTACTAAAATATCCAAAGATAAACCCCAAAAAGCAAGACATAGCCAAAATAGCCGCAATAGCCTTCGCCGTAGTGCTTCTCTTATCAATTCAAGCACCAGTATTCGCCCTAACAGAAGGCCCAGCCCAAATAATAATCCAAACACCAACAGGCGAACAAGGAAACACCCAAATCCTACCACAAATCCAAGGCTACACACTACAATTCATATACCGCGACAAAACATTCGAACAAAAAGCAAAACAAGACGCATCACTAGTATACGCATACATCCCCATAGACAAAACAAAAGCCCCCATATACATAGCCGTGGAAATAGCCACAACAACATCATCACTACACCGCTGGGAAACATGCCTAATAACATATCCACTAACCCATGGATACCAGCCAAAAGTAACACAGCTAGAACTAAAAGACACACAAATACTGCAAAACCCGCCAATAATCGCAAGATACTTCGCTTTCCAATACACAAAAACAAACCAAACCCAAGCAGTCCTATACTGGTACGAAACATCAACATTCACAACAAACACCACAGCCGAACAAAAACACGTAAAAATCAGCCTAATCGCCTATCCCAGCACACCAGAAGAAATTCCCACAACCGAAAACCAGCTCCTACCAGTCGCTGAAGCCATAGCAAACTACTGGCAGCCAATAAAAGCATGGACACAAATAGCCCTAACAATCAGCCAAAACGGCCCAGCCCTCACAGCAGCAACAGCAACACTCCTAGCCATAACACTAGCATACCAAAAACTCCAAAACCGACAAGCAAGAAAATCAACCCTCAAAGTATACAATAAACTCTCACAACAAAACAAACTCATAATACAGGCAGCTCACCAAGCATCAAAAGAAGATAAACCAACCACAAACGCAATAGCTTCGCATTACAATAAACTGGCGGGAAAAAAAATCGAAAGGGAAGAGCTCATGAAAAAACTCGGCGAAACAGAAAAAGCAGGGCTGATAAAGAAGAACATAACCAGTTATGCAGACGAACCAGTTGTAACATGGGGAACTATTACGCTAATAAAAAT
>Ga0315280_10004267_pt1 | contig 21257 bp, 22 predicted proteins | sample YL17G06_40_MG_FD_203697 | JGI IMG/M metagenome (GOLD analysis project Ga0315280, IMG submission 203697) | Sediment microbial communities from Yellowstone Lake, YNP, Wyoming, USA - YL17G06_40 | ecosystem: Environmental > Aquatic > Freshwater > Lake > Sediment | place: USA: Wyoming | collected...
TGCGTATCCTTGTTGCCAGCCTGCCGCCGAATTACGGCAAAGCTTCGTCTGGCTATCTCGATTTCCGCAGGGTAAAGGGCGGGTTCTTAGTCCAGAATTCAGACTCCCTCCCCGAGTCTGGCGTCAACATAAAAATAGTAACCAAGCGCCAGCCGACGCCAGCAGAAATAAAGGACTTGCTCTTCGCTTGGAGGGTGGTCAAGCATATAAAGTCGAATGCTATCGTGCTGGCTAAGGATAGGACGCTTCTGGGGATGGGGGCAGGGCAGCCCAGCCGCATCATCAGCGCTCAGATAGCCATAGAGAAGGCGGGAGATAAAGTCGTCGGCAGCGTTCTGGCTTCAGACGCTATGTTCCCCTTCCCTGATGTCGTTGAGGCAGCAGCCAAGGCTAAGGTAACGGCTATCATCCAGCCTGGTGGCTCGATAAGGGACGAGGACTCAATTAAGGCGGCTGATAAGTATAATATGGCTATGGTCTTCACCGGAGAGAGACATTTCCGGCATTAAGGGGTTAAAGATGTTAATAATCTCGAGGCAGCAGGTTGAAGAGCTTATCCGCAAATTAAATGACCCGGCGAAACTTGATGAGAGTCGTGAGGAAATAAAACGGATGCTGGAGATAAAATCAGCCTTACTGTGGAAGGCAGAGCCTGGGACTTGTTGCGGCTCTCTTGAGGAGATTAGAACCTGTCTTGCCTCAGAGGTTCAGATTCTAGAAGAAACGCTTGCTGCCCTGGATAAGGGTAATATCCCTCAGGCATCCTCTCTGCTCACGGAGTATACAAAGTATCTGGCGTCTTAAGAGGGAGGCGGACTATGGCTAACGCTGTTTTAGTCGTTGACATGCTGCGTGGTTTTCTGGAGGAGGGTTATCCCCTATATTGCGGGGAGAGGGCTCGGCGCATCATCCCTAATATCCAGCGTTTGCTGGAGAGGGAACTTGCCCAGGGCGCCAAGGTATTCTTCCTCTGTGACCACCATGCCCCTGACGACCCTGAGTTCAAGATGTTCCCCCCTCATTGTGTTGAGGGCACGGCTGAGGCTGAGGTCATCCCGGAGTTAGCCAAGTATAAGGGTGAGGTAATACCCAAGAGGCGCTTCAGTGCCTTCTTTGATACCCCCCTTGACAATAAGCTGAAGAAACTTAATCCCGAGAAGCTGATTGTTTGTGGGGTTTGTACCGAGATTTGCGTTTGCCATACCGTTTCTGACGCTAGAAATCGTGACTATCAGGTTGAGGTGCCGGTTGATTGCGTTGCCTCTTTTGATGAGAAGGCGCACCACTTTGCTTTAGGGCATATGGAGCGCGTATTAGGGGCGAGGTTGACCAATCTCAGGGCTAGCCAGGTTAAGCCAGCCAGGTTTGAACCACCTGAGGCAGTCCTCTCCGGGGAGACGGCTGATGTCTACTTTGCCCGTACTGTGGAGATATTGCGCCATGAGGGACTTAACCCGGTGGCGACTATGGAGGTATTTACCAGCCGGGAAGGGGTGTTATGCGGCATAGAGGAGGTCAAGGCTTTGCTCTCCCGCGTCCTGCCTGAGGGCAAGCGTGAGGTCTGGGCTCTGGCTGAGGGTGAAGCCATGTCGGAAAAAGAGGTGGTGCTGCGCATCACCGCCCCCTATCAGAGCTATGGGCTTTATGAAACAGCCTACCTCGGCATTTTAGCCCATTGTAGTGGCTGGGCAACTGCGGCCAGGGAGTGCGTGGAGGCTGCCCAGGGGATACAAGTTATCAGCTTTGGTGCTCGCCATGTCCATCCTTCAGTGGTGGGGATAATGGATTACTCGGCTATTGTTGGTGGCTGTTCTGGCTGCTCCAGTATCGCCGGGGCAAAGCTGGCTGGTATTGAGCCATCGGGGACGATACCCCATGCCCTGATTTTAATCATGGGGGATACGGCTAAGGCTACCCTAGCCTTTGATAGGTATGTGCCGGGGGGAGTACCCCGCGTCTCCCTGGTTGATACCTTTAAGGATGAGGCTGAGGAATCCTTACTGGTGGCTAGGGCTCTGGGGGACAAACTCAACGCCGTGCGTCTCGATACCCCGTCCGAGCGGGGGAGGGTCACCCCTGACTTGGTCAGGGAGGTCAGAGCCAGGCTTGATTTGGCTGGCGCTAATATGGTCAAGATTTTTGTCAGTGGTGGTATTGACCTTGAGCGCATCAAGCAGTTTGTTGCCGCGGGGGCACCGGTTGATGGCTTCGGCATCGGTAGCTATATCACCAGGGCGAAGCCCATTGATTTTACCGCTGACCTCCATGAGATAGAGGGGAAGCCTATTGCCAAGCGGGGAAGAATCCCCGGCATTACCCCCAACCCCAGACTAAAGCGGATAATGTAAAGTTGTTTTAGCGTTGCTCAAACTTCAAGCACAGAACCTTTTTAGTCTTATCGCTGACCTTTACCCGCTCGTCAATACGCCAGCCAACGACCCATATAATATGCTCTGGTGAGCAGACGATGGGAACGTGCTGGCGCCAGGCTTGTGGGATTTTGGCGTCTATCATAAACTCGTTTACCTTCTTGGGCTGGTCTAAACCCAATGGCTGGAATCTGTCCCCCGCCCGCCGACTCCGCACCAAGAGCTTATCACCGACTTTGTCAAGGTCAAGGTAGGCGGTGAAATTATCTTTCTCTGTCAGCTGCTCTCGGTTTATGATAGCTACTTCTATGCGCCAGCCCGGCAGACGGGTTTTGCCGGGGGCCCTTAATTTGAACTCGCCATTTAATGCGGGGAGGGGGGAGAGGGTGGTTGGGTCTGAGGTCAGTAGGTATCTATCGTATTCTATGGCGAGGGTTAGACCTCCGGGCAGGCTGAGCCTCTTCCCCGCTGGCTTATCTAGCGCTAAGAGCATCTGCTCAATATGGCGCATCTCAATGTCCTTCGCGCTACCGAGCAGCCTCTCTACCGCTGCCCGCAGCAGGTATCGCTTTAGGGCGGGGGGTAACTGGTCAAGCCCTTTCTTGGCGAGGATAATAGTCTTCTTCTTTTCTTGGGCAACCTCATCCCATAACTGGTCAATCTGTTTATCAAGAAAGGCAATGTCATCACTAGCAATCTGACCAGTTCGGAGCAGGGCTTGAGCAATACCGGGGTTGTAGCCCTTGAGTAGGGGCAAAAGCTGGTGGCGAATCCTGTTTCTTAATGGCGAGAGGGAGATGTTTGAGGCATCCAGGCGGGGGGTAAGGCGGTGCTGGCGGCAGTATTCTTCTGTCTGCTGACGGCTTACCCCCAGTAATGGTCTTATAATGATTACGCTACCTTTTTTTGATTTCCACTCGCTAACTGGTTGCAGCCCCTTGAGCCCCCTCGTCCCTGTCCCCCTAATGAGGTGTAACATTATGGTCTCGATGTGGTCATCTCTGGTGTGCCCCACCGCTACCAGCTTTGTTCCGATAGACCTCGCCACCTCAGCCAGGAAGCTATACCTTACCTCACGGGCAGCTTCCTCCAGGGAGAGGTGGTGCTTGACTTGGTAGCCCTTTACCTCACGCCGTTCTATAGTTGCTGGGATACCTAATTTGCGGGCTAAAGCAGAGACATATTGAGCGTCAGCCTCGGACTCAGCCCCACGCAGCTGGTGGTTGAGGTGAGCGATGTGCAGGCTTACCTTTAGTGCCCTCTTGAGCTTGGCCAGAATGTGCACTAAACAGACTGAGTCCGGTCCGCCGGATACCGCTACCACCAGCTCCTTGCCCGAGATTAGCCGGCGTTGCTCAATGAAGCTTAGCACCTGCTCTTCTAGTGGTTGTCTCTCTCTCATATTAGCCTGTCTTTAGGATTAGTTTGGTGCGGTGAATAGAGCGGGGATGGCTAAAGCCCAGGGCGGCTGCCACCTGCTCCGGTCTCCCCGAACCGCTGCTATCACAGCGCAGCCTCATGCCTATGGTGCAGGAGCCTTTGCGCCACTCAGTAAGCTGTAGGTCATCAATTAAAGCCCTCAGGTCGTAATTTCTTGTGCCGGTATCACGCTCGTGGTGCCAGGGCAGTTGCTTTGCCGAGAGCAGCGATTTAAGGGCTGACTCTATTTCGGTCTTTTCCATTTCTGTTTCTATCTGAACCTCGTATTCGGTATAGCTGACCTGTGATTGCATGGAGGGCATGGTCTGGGCTATGGTGAAGACCTGTAGTATCTTGATGCCGGTTGGTAATTGCTGGTTTACCGCCTCGGTGAAGACATGTGGGGAGACCCATCTGGTGCAGAAGATATCCATTAACTCGGCTTGGCTGGTTACCCCTACCGGCAGTGGTGCGGCGAGCGACATCCTGGGGTGGGGGCTAAATCCCTCGGTGTAGGCTAATGGAATCCCGGCTCGATTTAGGGCTCTCTGCCACAGGCGCATTATATCCAGGTGGGAGATGAACTTGAGTTCTTCCCCCCGGCAAAATCTAATCCGCAGTCGCTGCATGTCTTTTCGCCATCATAACATTGGCTAGTAGGTGTGTCAAAGAAGATTTTTAAGCTCTTTTTCCCACCCACCCGCCCTCAGAGGCTTCGCCTCTCTAGAACTCTCCTGAATGGGATGGGGTTAAAAAATGTACTCTATGCTATAATCTGAGGGTATGAAAATCCTGGGTATTGAGACCTCCTGCGATGAGACGGCGGCGGCGGTGGTGGCGGAGGGGACAAAAATTCTGTCCAATCAGATTGCCTCTCAGGTGGAAATCCATGCCCGCTATGGCGGGGTTGTCCCTGAGGTCGCCTCCCGCCAGCATATCCTGTCTATTATCCCGATACTGGAGAAGGCAATGTCTGATGCCGGAACTACCTGGAAAGACCTCTCTGCCATCGCCGTGACTATTGGACCGGGTCTGGCTGGCTCGCTACTGGTGGGGGTGAATGCGGCTAAGGCTATTGCCCTGGCTCATGGCTTGCCTCTTATCGGGGTTAACCACCTTGAGGGTCATATCTACGCCAACTGGCTGGATAACCAGAGCATAGATTTCCCGGTGATTTGTCTTATCGTCTCCGGCGGGCATAGCGACCTGGTGTTGATGCGGGGGCATGGGGACTATGTTATCCTGGGGCGGACCCGTGACGATGCCGCCGGCGAAGCCTTTGATAAAGCCGCCAGAATACTGGACCTGGGTTACCCCGGCGGTCCGGCTATTGAACGGGCAGCAAGAGGAGGCACTGCTTCTATTCCGCTACCCCGTGCCTGGCTGAAGGGGAGTGGCGACTTCAGCTTTAGCGGGGTTAAAACGGCGCTGTTGCGCCTGGTTGAGGCGGGGAAGATTTCATCAGTGGCTGACGGCGCGGCCAGTTTTCAGGGGGCAGTGATTGATGTCCTCGTCACTAAGACGCTGGTGGTGGCTAGGGAGCGGCGGGTAAAGCAGATTTTACTTGCCGGTGGGGTGGCAGCTAACGGGCTGCTTCGGAAATGGCTGGTCGAGTGTTCACCTTTGCCTGTCCTGGTTCCGCCGCCGGTATTGTGCACCGATAACGCGGCTATGATTGCCGCCTGCGGTTATTACCGGCTTAAGGCAGGCAAGAGCGGTGGCTTAGACCTGGATGTGGTACCCAGTCTCAAGCTGGCTTAGACATGAGTAACCAAGCCATTCGTGAAGAAAAGAGGCTTTTTTAGGTTTTAAATGCCTGCCAGTGGCTTAGATTAGCCATAAATAGCCGTCCTTTGGGTTGATACTTGTGTTTCGGTGCGCTATTATAATTCGTTAGCACTCTAACCATAAGAGTGCTAAAATTAGAGTGGTTATTGATTAGAGAAGGAGGATGGAGATGGCGGTTAAGCTTCAGCCGTTAGCTGACCGATTAGTCGTTAAGCCAATTGAGCGGGAGGAGGTGACCAAGGGGGGGATTGTCCTTCCTGATACCGCCAAGGAGAAGCCCCAGGAGGGGGAGGTATTGGCGGTTGGTCCGGGCAGGCTATCTGAGGATGGGAAGCGGATAGCAATGGAGGTCAAGGTTGGCGACAGGGTGATTTATGCTAGGTATGGGGGTACCGAGATTAAGGTCGAGGGTGAGGAGTTGGTGATTCTGCGGGAGAGTGATATTTTAGCCAAGAAGGTTTAAGGAGGGAGAAGATGGCGAAGCAGATTATATTTGATGAGGAGGTTAGGCACGCCCTCAAGCGCGGGGTAGATGTCCTAGCCGAAGCAGTTAAGGTGACACTGGGACCCAAAGGGCGCTGTGTTGTTTTGGACAAAAAGTGGGGTCCACCAACGGTAATTGATGATGGGGTTACCATTGCCAAGGATATTGAGCTTCCTGACCCCTTTGAGAACATGGGCGCCCAGCTGGTCAAGGAGGCAGCGACCAAGACCAACGATGCCTGTGGCGATGGCACTACAACCTCTACTGTACTGGCTCATGCCATTATCAGCGAGGGGTTTAAGAATGTGGCTGCCGGAGCTGATACTATGGCGCTGAAACGGGGCATTGAGAAGGCAACCAAGGCTATCATTGATGAGCTGAAACGGGTATCGATTGAGGTAAAGGGTAAGGAGCAGATTGCTCAGGTTGGTACGATTACGGCAAAGGACAGTGAGATTGGCAATCTAATTGCCGAGGTAATGGAGAAGGTAGGTAAGGATGGGGTTATCACCGTGGAGGAGTCGAAGGGGGTAAAGTATGAGACCGAGTATGTTGAGGGGATGCAGTTTGACCGTGGCTATATCAGCCCGTACTTCATCACCAATGCCGAGCGCATGGAGGCGGTGATTGATGACCCCTACATCCTTATTACCGATAAGAAGATATCGGCAATATCTGACCTTCTACCAGCATTGGAGAAGATACTGCAGGTTTCAAAAAATTTGCTGATTATTGCCGAGGATGTTGAGGGTGAAGCCCTGGCGACCCTGGTGGTCAACAAGCTACGGGGCACCCTAAATGTGATTGCGGTTAAAGCCCCTGGCTTTGGCGACAGGCGCAAGGCAATGCTTGAGGATATTGCCATTCTTACCGGAGGCAAGGTAATCTCGGAGGAGGTGGGGCGCAAGCTGGATTCGGTTACTGTTGAGGACCTGGGCAAGGCACGCCGGGTGACGGTGGATAAGGACAACACGACTGTAGTTGAGGGCAAGGGCTCGGAGGAGTCAATTAAAGCCAGAATCAAGCAGATTAAGGCTCAAATAGAGGAAACCACCTCCGATTTTGACCGCGAGAAGCTCCAGGAGCGGCAGGCAAAGCTGGTGGGTGGGGTCGGTGTCATCAAGGTTGGTGCCGCGACCGAGGTTGAGCTCAAGGAGAGGAAGCACCGCGTTGAGGATGCCCTCTCGGCGACCAGGGCGGCGGTGGAGGAGGGCATTCTTCCCGGTGGTGGTGTTGCCCTCATCAATGCCCTCGCCGTTCTGGACAAGCTTGATGTCAGTGGTGATGAGCTCACCGGGGTTAATGTTGTCAGGAAGGCGGTTGAGGAGCCGATTCGCTGGATTGCGACCAATGCCGGCAGGGATGGGGCAGTAGTTGTGGATATGGTTAAGAAGAGCAAGGTTGGGGTTGGCTACGATGCCTTAGCCGATGACTTTGGTGATATGGTGAAGAAGGGCATTGTTGACCCAACCAAGGTAGTAAGGTCAGCCCTGGAGAATGCGGCTAGCATTGCGGCGATGGTCCTCATTGCCCAGGCGCTGGTGGCGGATATTCCGGAGAAGGAGAAGATGCCACCAATGCCACCTGGCGGCGGCATGGAATACTAAAATCATCGCTATGAACTAATCGAAAAGCCGTCCTTCGGCCGAAGGACGGCTTTTTATGTTATAGCTTCAGTAGTTCGTCTAAGGGCTCATCTCTAGCCACCGGACCAACTACTGCCAGGCGGAGCTGATTTTCAAGCAGTAGCTCTTGGGCTAGCTGATGCAGTTCTTCGGCGGTAATGGCGTCAATAATAGACATTACCTGGTCAACGCTGAGGATTTGCCCGGTAAGAACCTCCTGTCCCCCCACCCATCCGGCGACATTACGGCTATCCTCCAGGCGCAGCAGGAGGCGCCCCTTTGATAGCTCCTTAGCCTTGGTTAACTCAGCCTCGGGGACTAGCTCCTTAAGCTGGGAGAGTTGTTCCAGGATAGTGGTGATGGCTGAGCGGATGTTTTTTGGTTTGACCCCGGCGTAAATGGTAACTGAGCCGGTGTCAAGGAAGTGGTCAACAAAGCTATGGATGCTATAGGCAAGCCCGAGCCGGTCGCGAATCTCGGTAAAAAGGCGGCTACTCATGCCCTCACCGAGGATGACATTAAGCAGGTCAAGGATAAAGCGCTTGGGATGGAGCAGGGACAAGCCGGATAGTCCCAGGCAGAGGTGGGCTTGCTCGGTGTCCTTCTGCTCAATATGTAGCCGCGGGAATTTCTGTTCTTTATATGGCAGGTATTCGGGGCGAGGCTTAAGGTTAGCCCAGTTACCCAGGGCTTGATTTACTGCGGCTACCGTCTCCTGATGCTGGATGGCACCGGCAATAGCGACCACGCTGTTGCTCGGTCGATACTGGTGGGACAGATAGTCAAGCATCTTCTCCCGGCTAATGGCCGCCACTGACTGCTTGCTGCCGGCAATGTCACTGCCCAGGGGGTGACCTGGCCACAAAAGCTTATCAATGAGCAGGTCAACCAGTTGCCCTGGTGAATCCCTTACCATATTAATCTCTTCAATGATAACCTTGCGCTCGCTTTCTATATCGTTGGGGTCAAACCGAGAGTGGAGCAGCATATCTGTCAGCACATCCAGGGCGGTGGGGAGGTGGGGTTGAGCCACCTTGCACCAGTAGAGGCTCAGTTCCTTATCGGTGCCCCCGTTAATGATTCCCCCCACCCCCTCTATTGCCTCAGATATTTTTCTGGAGTTGGGGCGCTTTTGCGTCCCCTTAAAAAATAGGTGCTCAATAAAGTGTGAGATGCCAGCTATTGGTTTGGCCTCGTACCTTGAGCCAACACCGATAAAGATGCAGATAGATACTGAGCGGGTGTGGGGCATGGCGGCGGTGATGACCCTTAGCCCGTTATCCAGAATAGTCTTTTGATACAATATGGCGCCTCTCTAAATAGGTTAGATGATATTCTAACGGTATTCCAGATTCAGGTCAATTTGGAGCGGCCAGGCTTGTTCAGCAAATTCTTTTTTCCCACCCGCCCTATGCTTTGTCATCATTCATTAGCAATCAACTTATACTAGCAACTTGACATCCGCCTAGCTATTTTCATATAATAAGGGAAATTACGCATCAATGAGCCCTAATCGATGCTGGTGCGTATTGTAATGTTGTAAGCATATTGGTTGGAAATATCAAAATTAAAGCTAAAATAATACAACTAAATATGTTATCAATTGCTAGATATGAAATTTATGATAAGATATGACCGTTAACTACGCATATTTTATAAGTTTGATGATAAAAGGTGCTTGGGGGTATTGACAAACTATGAGTTGGTGATATATAATGTATCTAGAAAGGAGGTGGTTATTATGACCGACGAGTTGGAGTCATTAGTTGTGAGCGGGAAGGATATCAACCGCAAGCTTGTTGCTGACATACTCGCTCCCTATCTAAGACTCGATAAGGATGTCTGCAACATCCGCCCCGTGGGAGGTTGGGATGCACTAAAGGCTTATCAAAAGATTCTTCTTTACCTTTTGTCGAGAAAAGCTATGGTGGCGTTAGAGTTTGGCATTCCAGCAGAAGGTGCAACTGCTGGTGAAGTAGCCAAAGATACTGGTCTTAAAACAGGGACAGTTAATCCGGCACTCAGGGAATTGCTCGACGATGATAGGCTTATCGACCAAGGGGAAGACAGCCGATACTTCATACCTAATCATGCGATTGAAAGAGTTAAAACCATGTTAAGCAAGAAGTAATGGGGGGAGGCTATAGTGAACAGAGAAGAAGTACAAAAGAAAATCGAAGAGGCAAAGCAGCTTGTAGGGGGAGACCTAAAAGACCCGCTGACTCAGATTGCTTTTGGTGAGGTTCTCCGCATGTTACTGCAGCCGTCTTCAGGATATGTTGAGGTTAAGAAGGGTGTCACCACAGGGGCCATTAATGTCCAGCAAATGCAAATGAGTGAATTTTTAGCACAGGCAAATATCAAGATAGATACAGATAGGCTTGTTGCGATTCTTTATCACCATTTTTACAATGGGCAGGCCTCAAGTACTAGGGCAGAAATTTTACAGGCATATAGTAACGCTAGGATAAAACAGCCAACAAACTTATCAGATGTGATGGCAAGATGTATTAGGAAGGGGCATATTATTGAGGCAACTGAGCAGAAGGAGGGTAAGAAAACCTGGCAAATAACCCAAACGGGCGAAAAGTATATTGAAGAGAAGCTTAGCTCCTAACGGAATCGCGAGGTTCACATGTTAGATGACATGAAAGCTCAGCTCACGGCGCATATTGAAACTAACATTGTAGACGAAATTTTTGAGCATTACAGTGTACTAAAGACCGCATTTCGACTCCAAGACTGGGAAAAATGCCTACTGCGTGGGGGTAAATTCAGCGAAGGAGTAATGAAAGCGGTTCATTATGTACGCACTGGCACTTTAACGCAACAAATCTCAGTAGAGTCTGAGGTAAATGAGGTTAGCAAGCGGGGTGATTTACCTGAATCAATGCGGTTACTCATTCCTCGAGCAGTGAGGCTGCTTTATGACTACCGGAGCAAGCGGGGAGGTGCTCATGGCTCCTTTGACCCCAACGCTATGGACTGTTCTGTAGTAGTGCCTGTTGCTGACTGGATTGTGGGAGAGCTTGTGCGGCTTTATTGTGTAGCAGACCCAGAACGTGCAATGAAGTTTGTAGCAGGGATTTCTGCAAAATCTGTGCCTATTGTAGAACGTATGGAGGAAGATTATATTGTTTTGCGTAAAAGAACTTCTGCTCGCCAAGAAATTAGCTTAATACTGTACACGCGTTATCCAAATCGTACTGCCACTAATCAACTAATAAAATGGATTCCTAATCACTCAGCGTCGAATGTCCGTTTAACTTTAGCTAATATGCGAAGGGCAAAACTTGTACATTTTAATTCTGATGGTTATATACTCACAACTGCTGGAATCAGGGCCGTTGAAGAAGAGATGCTAAAACTAGAGGATACCTAAAACCAACCATGATTTATAAGAACCCTTACTGGCAATCCGGGCTAACGGGGAGTTTAAGAGGGGCGAAAGCCCCTCTTTTAAAAAACTCTTCCCCCTCTCCTCGAAGAGTCTTCGACCTTGAGGGAGAGGGGGATTAAGGGGGTGAGGGTGATAATAAATCATAAATTGACTTCTGAAGTGGTCACTGCTAACATTGGATAAATGAGGTCTAGGCTTTCCCTTTTGCCATTCACCGCTAAGGTTAATAATAGGAGTCACCTAGTTATTGGTGGCTGTGACACTGTGGAGCTAGCCGCTGAGTTTGGCACACCGCTCTATGTTTTTGATGAGTTCACCCTGCGCCATCGGTGTGCTGAACTGAAGGCGGAATTTACTCAGCGCTATGCTAATAGCCTGGTTATCTATGCCTGCAAGGCGTTTATAAATAAGGCTCTAGCCATTATCTTCAAAGAGGAGGGGCTGGGGCTGGATGTAGTCTCCGCCGGCGAACTCAGTATTGCCCGCTCGGTTGATTTCCCTCTGGATAGTGTCTACTTTCATGGTAACGACAAGTCAGCCGAGGAACTAAAGCTGGCTCTGGAGTGGGGCATTGGTCGTATCGTGGTTGACAACCTCCACGAGCTTAAAATGCTGGATGAAATAGCTAAGGCGAAGGGCACTAGACCCGATATATTGTTGCGCATCTCTCCAGGGGTGGACCCTCATACACACCGTTATACCATCACCGGTAGTATCGATAGTAAATTTGGCTTCCCGATGGTTCAGGGGGAGGAGGCGGTGGCTCAAGCTTTAGCTGCATCCCACCTTAATCTGGTTGGCTTGCACTTCCACATCGGCTCCGGCATCTTTGAGGTTGAGCCGTATCAGCAGGCGATTGATATTATACTTGGCTTTGCCGCTAAGGTGAAGCAGAAAAATGGTTTTGAGATGCGGGAGCTAAATGTTGGCGGGGGCTTTGCTATCCAGTATGTTTTGGCTTCCCCCGCTCCACCCATCGCCACCTATGCCCAGGCGATAGTGTCCCGGCTTACTAGCCAGTGCCAAAAGCTGGGCTTGGCGTTGCCTCGTTTAGTGGTTGAGCCGGGGAGGTCAATAGTGGGGCAGGCTGGGGTGGCGTTATACCGGGCGGGGGTGGTTAAGGATATCCCCGGCGTCAGGTGCTATGTCTCAGTAGACGGGGGTATGGCCGATAACGTTCGTCCTGCCCTTTATGGAGCTAAATATGAGGCAGTGGTTGCCAATAGGATGGCAGGGAATAAGGCAAAGAAGGTTACTATTGCCGGCAAGTTTTGTGAATCTGGGGACATACTAATTACGGATATTGCTCTACCACCGATTGCAGCGGGTGATATTATCGCGGTAGCTGATTGTGGTGCCTATTGCCTGCCGCTGGGGAGCAACTATAATGCCTCGCTCAAGCCAGCCATTGTTCTGGTCAAGGAAGGGAAGGCGCGCCTGATTCGGCGCCGTGAGACCCTTGATGACCTGATTAGGTGCGACTTGGTTTAGGAGGTCAGATTTGTGGGAGGTAGTGGGGCAGTCTAGGGTAGTTTCCCTGCTCCAGCGCAGTTTGGAGAAAGGTTCTTTAGCCCATGCCTATCTGGCGATTGGTCCTCCCCATGTCGGCAAGATGACCCTAGCTTTGGACCTGGCTCGGGCGGTGAACTGCCTGGCGGCTGAGCCCCCCTGTGGTCAATGTGACTCCTGCCAGAAGATAGCCTCAGGCAAGCATGCTGATGTCCAGATTATAGGCTTGGATTCGGGCAACCTGGCCGAGATTGGCATTGACCAGATTCGGCAGGTGCAGCACTCATCAAATCTACCCCCCTTTGAAGGCAGGCATAAGGTATTTATCATTGACCAGGCCGAGCTCTTATCAACTGAAGCCGCCAACTGCCTGCTTAAGACATTGGAGGAGCCGGCGGCGGGGGTAATCTTTGTTCTGCTGGCCACCAGTGGCGGGGTACTGCCAGCTACCGTCGTCTCTCGCTGCCAGCAACTGGAGTTGTCCCCCCTCCCCACCGCCGAGGTAGAGGCTGTCCTCAGCCAGCGCTGTGGTCTTGAACAGCAAAGGGCTGGGCTTCTGGCTCGGCTTTCTCATGGCTGTCTTGGTTGGGCAATAGCGGCGGCTTCTGAGGAACGCTTGCTTAAGCAGCGGGCGGAGAGGCTTGAGGAGTTGCATGATATTCTAAGCGGTGATTATGAAACACGTTTTAATTACGTTACCAAGTTGGTGGCTTGGTTTAATCAAAGCCGTGGGCTGGTTCAGGAGATACTGGATTTATGGCTTGACTGGTGGCGCGACCTTTTGTTGGTCAAGCTTGGCTCTGGTGCCATCACCAATGTTGACCAGCAGTCAACGTTGATAGATAAGGCTAGGGGCTACCGTCTCGCCCAGCTAAGGGCGGTTATTGGTGGTATTCAGGCGGCGCGGGAGCAACTGAGGCAGAATGCCAATCCACGGCTAGTGTTTGAGGTGCTAATGCTCGGTATTCCAGTAGGGGGTGGTAGCTAGATTATGGCTGATATTGTTGGTGTTCGTTTCAAGAGAGCGGGCAAGGTGTATTACTTTGACAGCGGGGGTATTGAGCTTAAGGTGGGTGATGATGTTGTGGTCAAGACGGCTCGTGGTCTGGAGCTGGGGAGGGTGGTAATTGCCCCGAAGCAGGTCTTAGCCAGTGAGGTGACTGAGGAGTTGAAACCGGTAGTGCGCAAGGCGGAGGCGGGGGATATCAAGCGGGCTGAGGAGCTTGAAGCCAGGGAGGCTAAGGCTTTGGCTGAGTGCAGTAAGCTAATCGCTGAACTAGGGCTGCCAATGAAGTTACTGGGTGCGGAATACAGTCTTAGCGGCAATAAGCTTACCTTTTTCTTTAGTGCGGCGGAGAGGGTTGATTTTCGCAAGCTGGTAAAGGAGCTAAATAGCCGTTTGAAGGCAAAGGTTGAGCTGCGCCAGCTTGGACCTCGGGACGAAGCCAAGTTGATTGGTGGCTTTGGTCGGTGTGGGCGTCCGCTTTGTTGTATGGGTTTCCTCACCGAGCTGTCCCCAGTTTCCATCAAGATGGCTAAGGAGCAGGATTTGCCCCTTAACCCGATGAAGATATCGGGCGTTTGTGGTCGGTTGTTGTGCTGCTTAGCCTACGAGAGTGAGCAATACCATATTATGAAGGAGAAATTGCCTAAGGAGGGTCAAAGGGTGAAAACCCCCTTGGGCGTGGCCAAGGTGGTGGGGGGTAACCCACTGAAGGAAACGGTACTGGTTGAGCTTGAGAGCGAGGCAGTGGTTGAGTTCCCCCTGAGCAAGATTAAGATTGAGGAGTAACCATCCCGGGGGGGCTGGTTCTTGTGGGCAGGTATTTCTGCCACTGGGTGTGGATTTGTTGGTAGCTGTAGGGGAGGTAGAAGCTGTCACCCCGTGGCGGTGCTGGTTTTCGGATTAATTGCATTCCGGCTTCATTTGGCGTCTTCCCTGCCTTGTGCCGATTGCAGGGAATACAGGCGCTAACTACATTCTCCCAGGTGTGCTCACCGCCCCGGTATCGGGGGATGACATGGTCCAGGGTAAGTTGATGGGTCTGCCGCCCACAATACTGGCAGGTGTATTGGTCACGGTGGAAGACCTCAAGGCGGGTTAGCTTCTTCTGGGGTTGGGGGCGCTTAATCATATAGGCAAGTCTTATTACCGAAGGCACAGGGTAGCTATAGTTAGCGGTGTGGATAAATCCGGTGCCATTCTCCAGCATCTCCGCCTTACCGTAGTAAAGCAATACTATCGCCCGCCGCACTCGGCAGATATTGAGTGGCGTGTAGTTCTGGTTTAGCACCAGGACGGGAAGCTTTATTAATTCTGAAGCCTTCATAATACCAAAAACCAGCCTATTTTACTAAAAAGCCTTAGCTGATGCAAATTAAGGTTAGAGATTATTTATTAGCCTCACCCCTCGAAGAGTCTTCGACCTTTATCCCCCTCTCCTTTTAAAAGGAGAGGGGGAAGAGATTTTAGAGAGGGGCTTCGCCCCTCTCTTACTTTTACCCCCTCCCTTCAATAAAGTAATAAGGGAAGTGGGTCAGGAGGATAGGTTTCTAAACAATCTATGTCTAGCCCCGTTGCCCCTTCCGACCACGGGTTATCCTTCTTGGTGCTGGTCTACCAGACCAGTAGTCTAGGGCAACAATATGAAATAGGACGCTTATCTTAGGGTCGACAATCCTTGAGCTTATAGGTGGGTCAAGCTCATCTGTTGCGCAGTTGGTTGTAACCACTGTCGGCAGCTGAGCATTGTAGCGATAGTTGATAATCTGATAGAGCTTTTCCTGTGCCCAGGGGGTGGTTGACTGCTTACCAAGGTCATCCAGTATGAGCAGGGGGGCGTTCTTTACCTCTTCAAAGAGCTGGTCATAGGTCACTGTGCTCTCCGGGCTGAAGGCGGAGCGCAAATGGTCAAGGAGGTCGGGCACGACCACAAATTTGACCGCTTCTCCCTCTTTGAGGCGGTAGTTGGCAATAGCCGCCGCCAGATGGGTCTTGCCGCAGCCGTTAACACCCTGAAATACTATCCAGCCATCGGGTGATTTGGCGAAGTCGAGGGCGAGGCGGTATGCCTCTTCCAGGTTTCCCTGCACTTCCGGTGACAGGTCAACCCGCTTCTTAAAATTTTCAAAGGTCATGTTTTTGAGTAGCTCCAGGTCAAGGCCGCTATATCGCTGGAGGCGAACTTGGCGCTCTTTATCTAGTTCCTTCTGTACGCAACGGCAGGGAATAACGCGGGTGTAGTCGGGCTTGCCCGATGGCAGGCGGGGGTGGACAAATCCTGCCCCCTTGCAGAGGGGGCAGGCTGAGCTTGGGGACGCCTCTTCTTCAGCGCCTGACCATGTGCCCATATTTTTGTTTGATGTATTTATCTGGGCCTGCCTTCTTAAAATCTCGCTGATATGTTCCATCACCCTTACCCTCTGTTGACCAGCGCTCCAGAATCTTGGCAATATACCTGATGTTTCGCTTGTTACGGAGGACTGCTTCTTTAAAGGCTTCCCTAATCCAGCCCGCTGGGTATAACCTTTCAATGTCGCCTAGCTCTTCAGCAATCATTGGGCTGATGATGCCGATATTCTCTTCATATAAGGTGAAGATATCAGGCGGCTCCTTAACCTCAGTATAGGCTGGTTCTTTTGTCTTTAGCCCGCTCAAGACAAGCTCCCCATTCTGGATTTTAGCTATCGCCTGTCTGCCCGACTCGTTGTTGAGGAAGTAGATGTCCTCAGGCGTCCCATCCCTCTCCAGCACGAGGTGAAGAATAGTGCCCCGCTTGGTTGCCATCTCCAGGGCATGGCGTAGCACCTTGTCTGGTGCTTCCGCCCCGAGGCTGGTCATCAGGCTCTTGCTACCCAAAAGCTCCTTGTAGGTGGTAAATCTTGGGTAACCCCGTTTTTGGTAGAGTGCCCAGAAGATGTGGAGGGTTGTTTTCAGCTCATTAATATCGCTGATTTGGGGCAGTAGGGCGCTGAAGAAGGAGTTAGGCACTGCCGTAAACTGTGTCTTGGCTGGGAAACCCGTGAACTGTTTCATAGTAGGCTCGGCTCTTCATTGGTGATATTGGCAAACTTTGCCATCTTTGGTTTGAAAAGAAGTTTAATTTCGCCAGTGGGACCATTGCGGTGCTTGGCGATGATAATATCCGCCGGTGGTGGGTAGCTATCCCCCGGGTGGTCCCTTTCCCATTCCTCCCTGGTGTAATAGTAATCATCGCGGTAGACAAAGAGGACCACGTCAGCATCCTGCTCAATGCTACCACTCCCCCTGAGGTCGGAGAGATAGGGTTTGTGTGCTTCCCTTCTTTCTGCGGCGCGGCTGAGCTGTGATACGGCAATAACTGGCACATTAAGCTCTCTAGCCAGTGCCTTGAGGGCACGAGAGATATTGCTAATCTTCTCCACCTCGTCCCTGCCCTCCCCCAGCATTAATTGCAGGTAATCAACCATAATCAGGTCAATACCACGCTCAAAGTGGAGACGGCGGGCTTTGCTTCTCATCTCTACGACCCGCAGTTGCGGGGTATCATCAATGTAGATGGCGGCTTCGGAGAGCCGGCCGATGGCATCCATAACCCTTTTTTCCTGCTCTTCAGTATGCAGCCCGAGGCGCACCCGTCTTGAGTCAACCTCAGCCTCACTCGCCAGGAGGCGTAAGACCAGTGGTTCCCGAGCCATCTCCAGGCTGAATATGGCGGTGCAGGCTCCCTGTTCCACGCTAGCATTCCGGGCAAGGCTAAGGGCTAGGCTGGTTTTGCCCATGCTTGGTCTACCGGCAATGATAATCAGGTCAGAGCGCTGAAATCCACCGAGGTATTCATCAAGACCGGTGAAACCGGATAATACATAGGGGATTGGTTCTTTGAGGCGAGCTTCAGCCTCGGCACCGGGGGTGGTTTCAAAGTATTTATCTAATATCTGGCGGATGGGGGTAAAATCCCGGGGGTTCTGCCCGTGACGCAGCCGAAACAGTATATCCTCTGCCTTGTCAAGGCTGGTGTCAACATCCGGCTCAGCCTGATAGCCGATGTTGGCGATTTGCCCGGCGGCTTCAATCAGGCGGCGCATCGTCGCCAGGCGATGGACAATTCGCGCGTGAGTTTCAATGTCAAGGGAGGTGGGGCATATTGATATCAGGTGGCTTAAATAAGCAGCGCCACCTGATGCCTCAAGTTTTCCTTTTCGGTCAAGCTCTTGGGCGACTGTAATCTGGTCTATCGGCTCATTGCGCTCATAGAGGGAGAGGCACGCACCATATATCAGTGAGTTTTGCTCGCTATAAAAGTGTGACGCCTCGAGAAAGGGGGCAATCTTGTAGACTGCCGTCCCATCTATCAGCAGCGAGCCGATTACTGCTTCCTCAGCCTCAATATTATGTGGTGGTAAAGCGCTAGTCATTTTTTGGTCTTCCTTGCTTTCTTCGTTGCCTTTTTCGGCGTTGCCTTTTTCTTCGGTGCCTTTTCTTCCTTTGGCGTCTCCTCAGCCTTCCTTGCTTTCTTCGGTGCCTTCTCTTCCTTCGGCACCTCCTCTTCGATTATATTAACCCTTATCTTGGGTAAGATGTCCTTAGCCAGTCTGATGCTTACCTCGTAGCTACCAAGCTGGCGGATAGGCTCCTCCAGTTCAATCTTTCTCTTGTCGATAACCAGCGCCGTACTTTTACCTAGCCCATCGGCGATATCAGCGCTGGTGATTGAACCATAGAGTCTGCCTTTAGCTCCCGCCTTGGCTTTAATTGTGATTTCCTTCCCCTCTATCTGTTGCGCCAGCGCGGCTAGCTCCTCCTTTTCCTTTTCTTTGACCTTAGTTCTTTTTATTGTTTCTACCTGGCTGAGCGCCTGAGGTTTGGCTACCAGGGCTAGCTTTTTGGGGATGAGGAAATTTCTGGCGTAACCAGGGGCGACCTCTTTTATCTCGCCGGCTTTAGCCACATTGGGTACATCCTGGAGAAAAATAACTCTCATAATTTTTTCCTTTTTCTTATTATACTTCACCCGGGGTTAGAGTAAAAGACTTTTTCCAAAGATTTTTTGTCAACCTCACCCACTTTTCACCCTAAAAAATCTTTGATTTTTCAGGGGACCCGAATTTAATATGGTAGCCTCATCCCCTTTATCCCCCTTCCCTTTAATAAATTAATAAGGGAAGGGGGTCAGGTCGAAGACTCTTTGAGGGGATGGGTTCTAAGTTTTTTTATTAAGGTTATTGGGAGATGAATTTTTCGGCGTTGATGGCGGCAGTAGCACCATCCCCGGCGGCAGTTATTGCCTGACGGGCTGAGTCCTGGCGCACATCGCCGGCGGCAAAGATGCCCGCTATCTTGGTCTCCATCTTCTCATTGGTGATAATATACCCAGTGCTGTCGAGGGGCAGGATGCCCTTGAGGAAGTTGGTGTTAGGCTCACGCCCGATAGCAACGAAAATCCCGGCTACATCCAGGGTAGATTTCTCTCCGGTTGTCACGTTTTTGAGGTTTAGCTGCTTAACCATACCCTTGCCCATGATTCCCTCAACCCTGGTATTCCACAGGAATTCTATTTTGGAATCGGCTGAGGCTCTCTCTTGGAGGATGGGGGTGGCGCGGAGCTTATCACGGTGGTGTATCACCTTGACCCTTGAGGCAAATTTTACGAGGTGGAGGGCTTCACTAATTGCGGCATTACCACCACCGACGACGGCTACTACCCTCTCCTTGAAGAAAGGCCCATCACAGGTGGCGCAGTAGGACACACCTTTACCGGTAAACTCCTCCTCCCCCGGTACGCCCAGTTTGCGCCGGTCTGAGCCGCTGGCGATGATTACTGCCTTGGCCGTAAATCTGCCCTTGTTGGTAATGACCACCCTTTTCTCCCTTTGGAGCTCAAGACCAGTAACCTCAGCCAGCAAGGTTTCCAGCCCGTATTTTGTTGCCTGCTGGTGCATTTGTTGCCCCAGCTCCATGCCTGAAATGCCCCCAGCCAGACCGGGGTAATTCTCCACCACCTCGGCGTCGGTTACCTGTCCCCCCACCAGCCTTTTCTCTAGGAGCAGGCTCTTGAGCCGACCTCTTGAGGTATAAAGCCCGGCGCTAAGCCCAGCCGGACCACCACCAATAATGATTACTTCATATTCGGTGTTCATATTCTTTAGCCGAGGACGGCATCCAGCGCTTGTTTCAGTTCGTCTTTGGGCTTATAGCCTACAATCTGTTTCACTGGCTTGCCATTCTTGAAGACGATGAGGTTTGGGATTGACATTATGGAGTATTTGGCGGCAGTTTTGGCATTCTGGTCAACGTCCAGCTTGGCAATGGTTAGCTTGCCGGTATATTCCTCGGCTAACTCCTCAAGTACCGGGGCGGTCATACGGCAGGGGTGGCACCATGACGCCCAGAAGTCTACCAGTACCGGCGTCTTTGATGCCAGTACTGCTTGGTCAAAGTTAGAGTCATCAACTGTGATTGGCTTGGCCATAGCTCTCCTCCCTGATTAGGCGACAGATGTCTTGCTCTACAGTCCGCTTGGCTAAACCTATGGCATTTTTAATTGCCTTGGCCTGGCTGCGTCCATGAGAGATAATAACAATACCATTTACCCCCAGTAGACACGCCCCCCCATATTCTCTGTAGTCTACCCGCTGCACCCAGGAACCTAACCCGATATCGCTGAGGAGGGTTCGCCCTTGGAAATGATAAGCGGCAGAGAGAATGTGCCCGGTTTGTCGCACCAGGTTGAGGAAGGTGTCACCTAACCCTTCGATAGTCTTGAGTACTATATTCCCGGTGAAGCCATCGGTAACGATGACATCGGCGGTTTTCTTGGCTATATCTTGCCCTTCTATGTTGCCGATAAAGTTCAGGTTGGAGTTCTTGAGGAGATTGTGGCTTTCTTGAATCAGGCGGTTGCCCTTTGTTTCCTCCTCACCGTTGCTGAGCAGGCGAACGCTTGGGTTGCTGATACCAAGGAGGTGTTTAACGTAGGTGGTGCCGAGGTGGGCAAACTGGACGAGGTGGGTTGGTCGGCAGTCAGCGTTGGCACCGGCGTCAATGAGCAGGGCGGGTGTGGTTGGGGTGATATCAAGGAAGCTACCCAGGGCGGGGCGCTCAATACCCTTTATCCTTCCCAGGTTGAGGAGGCTGGCGCCGACTACTGCCCCGCTGTTGCCGGCGGAGATAAAGGCTGAGGCTTCACCGTCCCTTACCAGATTGATTCCGATTACTATTGAGGAGTCTGGCTTACCCTTGACTGCCCTCATCGGGTGCTCGTGGGGCTCAATAACCTGGCTGGCGTCAATGATGCTGAGTTTTGACTTACCTATATGCCGACCGGCTAGCACATGGAGGATTGCCTTATTCCCCACCAGTGCCACCTCAATATCATACTCCTCGGCGGCTTTTATTGCCCCTTCCACTATTTCACGGGGGGCATACTCCCCACCAGCGGCATCAACAGCAATTATCGTCTTTTTCATCTTAATTTAGCTCGAGGGGCTTCTTTCCCACAGGTCGCAGCGCCCACCCCAGCGGGCAAGAATCTGGCTGTCAAGCGAAAGCTGGGCAATCTCACATAGGTTAGGGCAGGCTTTGCATTCAAAAGAAGCGGTATGGTACTTTATCTCGCTTATACCAAATCCCTTAAACTTGCTCTCGCTTTGGGTATTTATAACCTCTTCATGAACCAGAAGGG
>Ga0315280_10004268_pt1 | contig 21255 bp, 22 predicted proteins | sample YL17G06_40_MG_FD_203697 | JGI IMG/M metagenome (GOLD analysis project Ga0315280, IMG submission 203697) | Sediment microbial communities from Yellowstone Lake, YNP, Wyoming, USA - YL17G06_40 | ecosystem: Environmental > Aquatic > Freshwater > Lake > Sediment | place: USA: Wyoming | collected...
GAAAACAAGCGTCATATTCTCAACATCTTCACTTTTTGGAGCCGCATTCGCCTTCATAATGCTCAGAGAAAATTTTTCATTCATCCAATTATTAGCTGGTTTGGTTATGTTGTTAGGAGTTTACATTCTGTATAAACGATAGATAGCTGCAAAGGTTAGAAACGATAATTTGAACAGTGCCCTGACTAGGGTGCAATGGTAGCCCGGGATAGGTTCAAATACCGGTTTAAAATATCGGGGTTCAAATCCCTACCCCCGCACTACGGCAGAAAATCTCGTTTTCGTGGACTTTTTGATGTGTTTTGCTACTATTCGTATCTTAATGCTTCTACTGGTTTGAGTTTTGAAGCTCGCCAAGCTGGATAAAGTGCAAAGACTACGCTGACCAGTAAGCCGAAGGCAAACGCCCCAAAGAACACTGTTGGCGTCAACGAAGGCGTTATGGTTAGGCCTGTTCCTCTGAGATTTAGTCCCATACCTGAGAACCCGACCATCGAAAACACGTTTGCTAAGCCCCAACCAGACGCGATGCCAATGGCTGCGCCCATCAAACCGATAATCATGGCTTCTCCTAGGAAAATCAGAAGCACTGTTCGCCCCTTCATTCCTAAAGCTTTCAGTATGCCTATCTCTCGGGTGCGCTCCATTAAAGAAACAATCATAATATTCATGATGCCGATGCCAGCAACAAGAAGCGAAATGCCCGCAATCCCTGTTAGGAAGATCTCGATAGTTGAGAAAAGCGATGAAACCGTGTCTAGCACAGCAGTTGAAGAAATCACTGAAACTTGGTCGCCGAAGGCTTCTTTTATAGCTTCAGTAAAGCTCTCAATCGTGGCTTCGCTGTCGCTTTCCAACTGCACAATAATCGCATTGCACTCATCGCTTCCAAAGAAACTCTGAGCCTGCAGTAACGGAACATAAACAGTTGAATCTGCAGTTCCGCCAAAGCTGAAGCCGCCGACCTCTTTGAGAACAGCTGCAACAACACCCGTGTAACTTTCATTTTTAAGTGCAAATCCGCTTCTGGTAGACCAGATGATTTCAGCTTGATCATTTACGTTGCTGAAAAGGGTGCCGTTCTCCCAGGGGTCGTTGACTCGTTTTCCAATAACAACCGTTTCATTCTGAGGACTTGAGGGTATGCTGCCGCTTTCAGCCACAAAGGTGCTACTGTAAATTTCTGCGTATTTGTCAAAGTCTACTCCGACTATGCTGACTGCTAGAGTCTTGTTTCCAACTTTAAGGTACACGGATTTTTGTATTACAGCCACGGACATGGTGACATTGCCTATTTGATCGATTGTTTGCGTGTCGTTGACGAACAGCTTTAAATCAGATCCAGTTGCCTGCGGCGAGCCACCTTGATTTGACCCCAAGTCTATAGTTGAAACAATGACCGTGTTTGTGGCGAATCCTTTCTGGACTTGAGCAGCTATGGAACCTTGAAACCCTTGGCTCAGCGAGAGCAACGCTACAATTGCTGCAATACCGATGACAACGCCTAAAGTGGTGAGACCCGCACGAAGTTTTCTCAGTTTGATGGAGCTAATGGAGTAAGAGAAAATGTCCAAAGCTTTCATGTTAATTCACGTTCTCCTCAACAAACAAGCCGTCAAGCATGTGCACTGTACGCTTGGTCTCTGAAACTAGACGTTGGTCATGAGTAACCATTATTATGGTCACGCCTTTCTCCTCGTTAAGCCTCTTAATCAACCCGAAGATTTCAGCGGCAGTTTTGGAATCTATGTTGCCAGTAGGTTCGTCCATTAAAAGAAAACTTGGGTTGTTCGCCAAGGCTCGGGCAATCGCCACACGCTGCTGCTCGCCCCCGCTCAGCTCAGTCGGCTTGTGACGCATCCTATCTTTCAAGCCAACAGTTTCCAGAAGGTCTTCAGTGCGTTTTCTTCTTTCAACCTTGCTCATACCAGCTATAGACATTGACAATTCAACGTTTTCTCTCGCCGTAAAACGCGAAATCAAGTTGAAGAACTGAAACACAAAACCTATTCTGCGCCTTAAATTCGCCAGTTGGTTGTCATTCAGCGTGAAAATGTCAACTCCCTCAATGAACATTTTACCATCAGTGGGCTTGTCTAAAGCCCCGATCATGTTCAAAAGTGTGGATTTGCCACTTCCCGACGGACCCAAGATTGCGAGGAAATCACCCTTTTCAACTTTCAGATTTACTCCTCGCAGAGCTTCCACCGGAACCTTTCCAAGCATGTAAATCTTTCGAAGGTTTATTGTTTCAACAACAGGAGCTGTCACACTTATCATCCCATTTTATATGCGCGATTTCTTTAAGCAACACATGATACCTACGGACGATTCGTTCATGCCTAAGTTTCCTCCGGTTCTTCTAGACCCTTCATTATTCTTTCCATGACCTTTTTTACCGAGTCTGCTTTGACTAGTCCGATTCCAAGCCTAAGGGGGTCAGGCCCAGGGGGGCCACTAATAACAAGCAGTAGATCGCCAGGTTTTATGTTGAGATCTTTCCTCGCCTTGGAAGGAATGACAATTTGTCCTCTTTCACCAACTTTGACGGTTCCATAAATGCGTATGTCTTCCCAAACTTTGTTCATTATTAGCACACTTCTCGCACATTTCATGTAATTCACACATAACCAACTTATAGATTTAAACCTTTCGTTGCAGCTACACGGCGACGAAAGCACACGCCATTTCAATTTGAAAATTTCTTCGTTGAAGGGTTCTATTTTGCATTCCCAAGTTGTAGAAGGAAGTTTTTTGTCTCTTCAAAATAAAAAATGAAAAAAGTCTTGGGGGCGCCTTAAGGTCCCAAATTCCGAGAATTTGAACATGGATCTAAACTTAGCCCCCCGCACTTTTTTTTAACGAACCCTCACTTTTTACGTAGGGTTTGTTGATATTAGTTAATCATTTTAGTGGCTGAGTGATATAATACTTATTTAATGGTGCATTCATAATGGGGCGAATGCGAAAGGGTGCGGTTCAGATTAGATTTGAGATTTTGGAGTTCCTGTTTTTTAATAGTAAGCCTCAACTCCGCACCTATGTTTGGCGAAGGGCAACCAGCCTTTCTTACGATGATTTTCTTAAGCACTTAGCCTATCTAAAGGAAAGGGCGCTCATTAAAGAAACCGAAGATGGATACTGTTCTTTAACCGAGGAAGGGAGGAGAATCTATATTGAGTTGCGTAAGTCTTTACCATCAATTTTGTAGAGTTTTCAATTACACTTTTGGTGCATCACCTATATCAATGACTATAATAAAAATAACTGTATGAAGGAAAGAAGATGACCGAAGAAAGACAGGGGAAAACTTATCCAATAAAGTCGTTGCATGACTTCCTCTCCGAGTTGGATAGAGAATGGAGCAAGTTTAGGACAGGATCTTTAGTAGCCATGATTGCCTCAGGTGTCCTGCTGGTGTTTTTTGTTTTACGCTTCTTACTGCTTGCATTAAAACGCCTAGACATCATTGATGTTACGGTTTTAGTGTTTGTTGCGATATTTCTCATCTATAGTATATATGCCACGTTTGCGCAATACCGATTCTTTAACAGATGGGAACGCCGCATGGGCCTTCTTCTCCACCTTGAGGAAGAGTTGATGGGTGAAAAACTTGGGGAATAACCTTTAGATAATTAGAACAGCTTATATTGTTTTTTAGTGTACATTTTTGGTGCATATCTCAAATGCGTCGTCTTTTTTAAAAGGGAAGCCCAAAAACTGCTTAGAGAACATAAAAGGAGCTGGAAAAATGAAGAAAGTGAAAGTTGCCGTCTGCTTTGCTTTGCTGCTAGCCATTCCGTTGTTCTCTGCAGCCGAAGCAACCACATACGTGAAGGTCGCTGGAGGAAAAGGCTACATCGAAAAATTCAGTGGAACAACAGACATTTTCGGAGGCGGAGATTACATGGGAATACGCTTTATGCGGCAAGCCCCTGGCAAAACAGCATACATTGAAGACGCCATGTTTGCAGTGATTTGGGGAACCGAAAATCAATCTGAACCAAACTCCATTGTAATCTACAGCGAAATAACAAGGTATCTAGGAGCAGGGAAGGTATATGACAAAAACGGCGGATTGGTGGCTAACCGCTACCCTATAGTGGTCAAGACCATCTGGGTTCAAAAACTCGAGGACATCTTTGAATACTATGACGCCGACAACGATGAGGTCTGCAACTACAGCCGCGACTACACAGGATTGCATTACAGTGACTACTTGTGGCATGAACCAGTCTACAAGAAGGTATCCCTAAGCACAGCATGGACAAAGAGCCCTGTAAACGAAACGTTAGACGCCGAAGGAAAGCAAGGCTCATGGGCTTTCTCCCTCACCGCTGAAAATCTACCATACATAGACATTGGACTAACAAACACCACAGGCGATGGGATTCTAAACAGGTTGACATTCACGTTCCATCTTGAGGCGCAGCTAGTCAACGTCACTGCAGCTGTACCAATCTTTAACATAACAGTGGATGCGGCGAACGGCTACAAGGTAATCGACTCAGAGAAGGTTGAAGTCAAGGAGTTCAACGGAACCCGAATCGACTACGGAGTGAAGTACGACCATGAAATCTTGGGATGGGACCTCGATGCAAAAAACCCAAACCCGCGACTCCTACTTGAGTGGCACGCCGTAGTTGGAAACTTTGTACCGACTGGCGTAGCTGAATGGATAAAAGAGGAACTGCTTTCGAGGATAAGTGGCGGAACAGGAGACGTGGTTGCAGAAACTGCCAACGGAAACATGACGCTTAGCGAGGCAAACGCAAATGACACGAGTTCAAAACCAACGTTGCATACAATATTGAAGCCAGCGAGGCTCCACCTGATGGATGACTGGCAGAGAATAGGCAGCCTAACATGGATAACAACCGTGAACGTGACAAAAGGCGAGGGTGAAGACCCCGTGACACTAAACATGACAGCCCAGGTACAAGGACACAAGAAGATCTCGGTTCAGCTGCCAAGAGGAATCTATGTTGGCTTTGCAATGCTGGCTGGGTTCAGCTATCCAGCAGGCTACAGAATCTACCATGATCCACAAGTAACAGTAGGCACGAACATAATGGACATCTCAGAAATAACGGCTGGGCCTACTCTTTACGCCTACCTACCATATATCGCAGCAGCCGTCATAGCAGCCGCAGCTGCAGTCGGCACCATAGCAATACTAAAACGAAGGAGATAAACTCCCTCTTTTTTCTCTATTATCTCTAATTTCATTTTTGGTGCATCTCCTTTTTAAACAAGCTTTATTGTTAGTCGTGTGGAAATTAGCGAGGAAAAGGTTGTTGAATGTCTGCAATTGCTATGACTTGGAGGAATTTAAGTAGACGCAAATTAAGAGTAGGCTTGACCGTTGCAGGAATCGCGGTCGGCGTAGCCCTAATCTTAGTTTTGCTTTCATTGGTTGCAGGGATCGATGCGCAGGTTAGAGCGTCTATTCGCGCTTTAGGAGGAGCTGACGTAATCGTCTACAACGCTACAATCACAAATCCAAGGGAAGCTTTTATTTTAGGGAGTTCGGCTGTTTTGAACGAATCGACTGTTGAAACTGTTGCTAAGCTTCCTAACGTACATGCGGTTTCCCCTCAACTCACAGAAGTTGTGATCGTGAATGAAACACTGGCTCCCATCTGGGGTATAGATGTAAGAACCTTCAACGAAACGGCGGGAGGTCTTAACATAATTGATGGCAAAATGATTGGTGAAAATGATAACAATACTGCAGTACTGGGTAAAAGCCTCTTCGACCTCTTCAACATGTCGATCGGGCAGTCCGTGTTCGTTCGTGCCCGTCCGCTTCATCACAATAATAATGTAACATTAACTGTGGTTGGGGTTTATGAAACTGGAGTGTTCTTAACAGACCGAGGTCTCTATATCCCTCTCACTGTAGCTCAAAACCTTACCGACAGCCCTGACTTCGTCACTTCAATCCTCGTGAAAGCAGATAGCCCAGACAATGTAGAAGCTGTTTCTTCAGAAATCGCAACTCTTTTTCCTGACATGCGTGTTCTTACGTTGTCCAATGTTGTAGCTCAAGCCTCTCAGCTGTTGAACATGCTGACCATGTTTTTCGGAACTTTGGGAATCGTGGCTTTAGTTGCCGGAAGTTTTGGAGTCGTAAATACAATGATAATATCTGTTATGGAGCGTACAAGAGAAATTGGAACGCTAAAGGCTATCGGAGCTAAGAATTCCACAGTGTTAAAAATCTTTGTTCTTGAAGCTTTGCTTCTTGGATGTTTAGGCGGAGGTATCGGAATAATAGTTGGCAGTGCATCTTCCTTCTTCATTTCAGAGTTTTCGGTTAGGATATTGCCAGCAGTTCCAGTTGGCAAAGGAATAACAACCAATGTGTCTCCTCTCCTTACACTATCCAATATTGTTCTTAGTTTTGTGTTAGGTCTGGTAACAGGAGTTCTTGCTGGGATATATCCTGCATGGCGAGCAGCTCATATGAAGCCTGTGGAAGCGTTAAGACATGGCTGAAAACATAGTTGAAACTGTAAAATTGACCAAAGTTTATAGAAAGGGAAAACTCGAAATAACCGCACTTCGAGATGCAAACCTGAGTATCTCCAAGGGCGACATTGTTTGCGTGATGGGGCCTTCGGGTTCCGGCAAAACAACGCTCTTAAACATGATCGGCGGCTTAGACAGACCTACAAGGGGCGCAGTCTTGGTGGATGGAGTTGACATCACTAGGCTCAACGAGCCTCAACTCGCCAGCTACAGGCTAGAAAAGGTAGGTTTCATCTTCCAATTCTACAACCTATTCCCAGTCCTCACAGCCTTCGAAAACGTGGAGCTACCCTTAATATTAGCGAAAAAACCGAAAAAAGAAAGGAAAAAGAAAGTTCGCCAACTTTTGGAAACAGTCGGCATAAGTGAAAGAGCAAATCACAAGCCAGACGAACTTAGCGGAGGCGAACAGCAAAGAATAGCGATTGCCCGTGCATTGGCAAACGATCCTGCCCTAATCCTCGCTGACGAGCCAACTGGAGACCTCGATTCTGAGAACGCCACAATGTTCATGAATCTCGTAAAGGATTTAAACCAAAATTACTCTCAAACCTTTCTAATCGTCACACATGACCCTTTGGTAGTGCAAGAATGTAGCCAAATCTATATGATCAGAGACGGTAAACTGGAAAAATCCAAGGGATAAAACAATTCGCCGAGAATTTAAACCGAAGTTTAAACCTAATCCCTTCACACCATCACTGAACCTAGAATTTGAACATCTACCTGACTAGGATTCTATGGTAGCCCGGGATAGGTTCAAATATCGGTTTAAATTATCGGAGTTAAAACTCGGTTCTCTTTCCTTTAAGGAAATATCTCAAGATTGACCTTAAAAGAAAATTTTGACTCCCATTTCGCGAGTTTCTATCAGTAGAATGAATGTAAGTTATTCTCTGCAAAAGGAATTTAAACTGCGCAAACCATGATAAAATTTGGCGAGTGTGTCGATGACCTCGGAAACGCGTCAGCTTCGTGTTTATTCAGCTGGAGCTGTTGCCCCGCCTCTTCGAGATGCCATTAACATTTTTGAGAACAGGTTTGGAGTACGCTGCGATTTGACAGTGGGTAAGCCAAGTAACCTTTTGGCAGCAATAGCAGCATCTAAGCACGGTGATGTCATCTCGTGTGGAGCCGAATACATTTTGGACGAAGCAGAAGACCGTGGATTAGTCGTTAAAGGTTCAAGGCGTAGTCTGGGTTTTAGAAGGTCTGTCATAATTGTTCCACTTGGAAACACTGCAAAGATTGCTTCTCTCCGGGACTTAAGCCATGAAGGTGTTCGCATTGGAATAGCTGTTGATGGGTGCTTGAAAGGGGTATGGGATGATATTGCGAGCAAGGCGGGATTAACCGATCAAATACGGCGAAACATCACTCATCATGCGGATGCGTGTGGCTCGCTCATGGGTTTGATTCACAGTGAAAAAGTGGACGCCATATTTGGTTGGAACGCATTTCAAGGCGTGTGGCCGGACACTTGCGAAGTAATCGAATTGCCGCCTGGGCTTCAAGTCTTCAGAAGTACAACAGTCGCCATGGTTTCTTACACTAAAAACGCTGAGTTATCTAAGAAGTTAATAGATTTCTTGACATCAGATGAAGTGAAGAAGATATATTCCAGCTACGGCTGGATTCATAAACGATAGCAACTTAATAGACATCATTCAAGTCTTCTTTGAAGCACTTTTGTCGCTGCGAACAAGAGGGCAAAGGAGAATAGAGCCAGAATCAGAATGTCAAGTAAATAGGTGGTTATAGGCGCCGAATCATTTATGGAAATCCTCAAAGCCTCAACAGAATATGTGAGGGGCAAGAAGCGAGCAATAATCCCAAGTTGAGATGGCATGAGTTCTAACGGCACGAAAGTTCCTGAGAGAAAAGCCATGGGGAATCTGAGGAAGTTAGATAGCATTTGAGCCTCTGGAACCCACTTTGCATAGGCAGAAACTAAAGCACCAAGGGCTGAAAAAGCTAATGATGAAAAGCCGATGGCGAAAAGAACCAGCAATGGATTCGCTATGGTGGTTCCAGAAACAACCGCCAATGGAACAAGGACAACAGCTGCAAGAACTAAGCCGAAGAAAAAGCCTGCAAGCGCTTTTCCAAAAAGTATAGTGAAGAAGGAAACAGGTGCAACGATTAGTCTTTCAAATGTTCCAGTCTGCTTCTCGAGAACAACTGCCACGGCTTCGATGGATGTTGTTCCGAATAAAATTACAAGTGAAGTTAACCCAGAGACAATTAATGCTGAGTTGATTTGACCAGCAATTGAGAATGCGAGGAATAATGAGACAGGCATTAGGAAACCGTAAGTAAAGTTTGGAGCCTTGAAATAATAGACCATAGCATCTTTTTTGGCGATATAAAACGCTTTGACGAAACCATCAATCAACTTGCTTGCTACTTCAGCCATTGTCATGATTCCTCTCTCCAATACTTTCAGTGAAGAGTTCTTTCAAGCACCAACACCCCTACTGCAAAAAAGACGATAGAGAATAATATCAGAACTATCGCATCAACAAGAAAAGCTTGAACAACAATATGGCCTGTTATCGCATCTTTTTTAGCTACGTGAAGCGCTTTGACTATGTTTTCTTTCAATGATTTAGCCAAAGCTTTCACTCTTCTCTCTTCTTGATCGGCTCCTTTTCTGTCGCCATGACTTCTGGGCTAAGACCTGTGAGTTTGACAAAGGCATCTTCTAAGCTGGGTTTCAACGTGTTAATCGATATAATCTTTAGACTGCTTTTCCGAGCGAAATCAACGAGAGACAGGATCACTTCGGAAGCGTCATCGACATAAAGCCTAAACTTGTCACCAAGCCTCGAAACGTCGTTCACATAGCTCAAGCCTCTTAGCTTATCATCTAAATCTCGAGATGGACTGAAAGAAATTTCAATGATATGGCGCTCTTCCATTGAAGCTTTGAGCTTTTCGGGATTGTCTACTACGACTATTCTACCTTGGTTGATTATGGCGACAAGCTGGCAGAGCTGATCCGCTTCTTCAATGTAGTGCGTGGTAAGAAAAATGGTTACTCCACCATCATTCAGCTCTTTTATAAGATTTAGAATCATCCGTGAGCTTTGAACATCAAGACCAGTGGTAGGCTCGTCCAAGAAGAGTATGTCTGGCTTATGGATTAAAGCGGCAGCTATCGTTAGGCGCCTTTTCATCCCCCTCGAAAAACTGGCAACATGGTCCTTGCGTCGCTCATAAAGTCCAAAGAGCTCCAGAAGTTCTTTCGCCTTCTTTTCTCGCTCAATTTTAGGTACGCTGTAAAGTTGAGCCGCAAAAATGAGGTTATCCCAAGCGCTCATTTCGTCATAGATGTTGGAGACTTCAGGTACAACACCAATCTGTTGTTTCGCTTTAATGGATTCATGAATGATGTCGTAGCTGGCAACCGTGGCCGTGCCTGAAGTGGGGTTTGTCTGTCCGGTGAGCATGCGTATCGTGGTGGTCTTGCCAGCACCATTTGGACCTAACAGCCCAAAAATCTCGCCTTCAAACACTTCCAAGTCCACATGGTCAACTGCCAAAATATTGCCGTACCGCTTCGTCAAACTTTGTGCTTTAACAACAACCTTCATGTTCTCTTCCTTATTGGAAGCCAATCCTATTACTATTTTAGGCTTATGCAGAGTTTGGTTTGCAAGATAAAAAAAATGGGGAGATTCAAATCCTCATGTAGACTGTTAACCGCTAAGCTCTTTAATGTGTTCTTGTACAGCAGTGAGTTCCTTCTTCAATTCCTCTGCGTAGCTCTTTAACTTCTCTGCCTTCTCTGCCTTCGTTAAGAATCGCCTGCCATGTCCTTCGTCGTGTTCTTCCTCGCGGTGTCCTTCTTCATGGTGGTGTGGTCCGCAATCACAATGGCACATTTTTCGGTCTACACCTCCTTTTTAGCGTTGCTAATAATATAAAAAGTAAAGTATTTAAACTATCAAGTTTATAGTTAGATAGCTACTATCTGCGGGGAAAGTGGTTAGAATGCATGAAGAAGGCGATCACGTTTGCTTCTGTCCGCTTGAAGGCGTCATCGACGTCATAAGCAAGAAATGGGCGCTCTTGATCATCAATGCCATCGGCAACTATGGAAAGCTCAGATTCAACAGTCTCATGCAAGAGTTAGGCAACATCAGTCCCAAGACTCTATCTAATACGCTGAAAGAACTTCAGACGGAAGGCTTAATCAATAGAAAATCGTTCGCCGAGATACCTCCACGTGTTGAATATTCCCTTACGAGGGACGGAGCAGAACTCAGAAAGGCAATCATTCCACTCTTGAAATGGGCTGCAACAAGAACCGGTATGAACAAAAAAAGATGTGCTTCAACATACCGCGGAATCCCTGCGCATCGAGTAAAAATGACAGTACCAACCGGAAAGAAGTCGAGTCGTGACCCAAGAACATCAGAAAGTCCTCCTAAAACTTAAATGATCCCGCAGCAAACCTGAAAATTGAAAAAGCTTTGATACTTATGTTGCGTGCACTATTAGTAGAAAAAGGTCGAACTGCGAGGGACAAGGCTTATTAATTAATTGTAAAAAATCGCATTCGATCTGAACATGAGGCGCCTGTCAACAAAGAACATAGCCCTTGTTGGAGTTTTTGTAGCGTTACATGTGATTTTATATTTTATGTCTTTTGGTTTGTGGCGCAACTGGGCGCGCACGCGCAACTTTTAGTTTTAGCCACCGCCTTTTTCGTGGCTGGGACGGTCATCCTTATTATATGGATAACTTCTTTGACAATTAAAAGGGCTCTGTTCAAAACTGGAAAGGAGGCACAACATCATCAGTAGGATAAGGAATCTATCAGAAAAAGCCTTTTAAATCATAACTTAAATGACTATACAAGGGACCTTGAATGTCTTTAACGACTTTTGGAAACATGTTTAGGGGCTATAAGATTGTTTTGGGGGCGATTAAAGCCAGTTCAGAGGACATATGTATGAATTGTATTAATCTTGAGGTTGGTAAAACCAAGGTTAGAAAGGGACTGACAAAGCTTGGGATGGACATTGAAAAATCAACGATTCCAGATGAAAAGAAGAAGGAGCTTTCGTCGAGAATAAATACCTTGTTAGCGGTAGCCGAGGGTGTTCCTTTAGCTCCAGAATGCAGCTGCCAAAAGTCTGCTGGAGTCTGTAAGCTTGGGGCAGGCTGCTATGTCACGGCGGCTATGGATTTGCTGAAGATCGCAAACCCTTAGGTGGCTGTCATAGGAAATGTCTGATGTGGAAGCGATGGATGTCCGCGGGGCGTGCTGTCTATCAACTGCTGGTGTTAGTGATCGATTAGAAAGTCTTTCAGAAGGAGAAATTTTAGAGGTAGTTTTAGATGAAGCGATGTACGATGCCCTGACAGAATTAGCAAGAGAAAAAAATTGTGAGATTCTAGAGACCAAAAAAGAGGGCAATGCGGTCATGGTTAGGCTTCAAAAGAAAAAGAGGATGTTGAAGGTCAAACCTTCAGCAGATTACCCCACCGAAGAAGGTTCTTATCTCAGGGGTAATGATTTCTCGCCTGTTGCAGTGGCGGTATTGCTGAATGCGCCAAGGCCGCTTCCAAATCAACCCGACACGAAGGATATAAAAATACCGCCAGAAATCGAGAACCTAGTAAGGGTGGCTGTTGAGACTGGCGCAGCCTTAGCCGGTACTCTTCAAACTGAAAATATAGGCATCGAGAAGCTCATAAGCAATGTTGTGGGAAACCCCAACATTCGTTACTTAGTCCTGTGCGGTGCAGAGGTTGAAGGCCACAAGACAGGCGACGCCCTAAAAGCACTGTTAAAGAATGGAATCAACGATAGACGGACTATCATCGGGACAAAGGCTCCTACCCCCTACCTGTTTAACATTCCCTTAGAAGCCATTGAAAGGTTTAGGGAACAGGTCACCCTAATTGACCTCTTAGGAGAGACGAATCCAGAGGTAATAAGTAAGGCAGTTTGGTCATGCTATCAGGAGAAACCCGTCCAATTCAAAGATTACACTCTTTTCGATCCTGGAGCATACCCTAAACCTGCCATCTCATGCAGGCTCTCCTTGATGGTTGAACATCCAGAAGAGATTGAGGAATGGGAGCTGGACGAAATTGCTAAGAAAATAAAAGCGGGTTTGACAGTTGAAGAAAAGAAGGTGGTGGAGAAAGTTATAACCAAAGATGAAAAATTCGTCGAAATAGGCAAGCGTCTTGCGAAGGTTTCTGAGGAACTTTTAGTTATAGCCAAGATTTTTATGGGAGAAGAAGCTGCCGTAGAAGCTCCCAGAGTTGAGGTTACAGCTCCTAGAGTAGAGGTTACTCTTCCTAAGGAAGAAGCGCTTAGCAAAGTAGAGGAGATGGAAATATTATACTTTGAAAATCAGCTAAGGGGATACAACGCCGTTTTCGCTGCATTTAATGCCTTGAAAAACGATATGTGCGGTGGTGGGCTTAACCTGCCACTAGCCGTGAACAAAGCAATTAAGAAGCTAGAGAATCTCAGGCAAGACTTGGACAAGTCTCCCATGCCTGCAAAAAAGAAGGGAGAAATCGATTCGAGAATCAATAATTTCTTGAAGCAAGCTGAAGAACTGCCAACAGAGCCCGGTCCCTGCCAGAAAACCGCGGGTAACTGCAACATAGGTCCAGGTTGCTTTGCAAACGGAGCCTTGGACATTCTCAAATTGATTACGGAGCCCAAGAGGTGAAAAAATGTCTGTTCACTTTAAAAACCAGTTGAGGGGATACAGCGTCGTTATACCTCCTCTTCAAGCCCTTTCAAGAGACCTCTGCAAGAAATGCATCGGTTTAGAAGGCGCTAAAACTAAGGTAATCAAAGGACTGAAAAAATTAAGAATGGATCTCGAGAATTCTAGCCTGCCCCAGGGAGAGAAGGAAGAAGTTACCACTATGATAAATAGGCTATTAGAAATGGCGGAGGGAATAGATGTGACGGAGGAAACAACCTGCCAGAAAACCGCTGGAAACTGCAAAATTGGTCAAGCCTGTCTAGCACTGGACGCCGCTTGGGGACTGATGAAGCAGATCACGGAACCTTAACCGATCTAAATAGTTGCTACTAATACACTAACCTTCATTTCTATAAAAGTGCGGGGGTTAGGTTTAAACATCGGTTTAAATTCTCGGTTTCTGCACCTCTCACGTCATAGCGCTCTGTACTAACTTTTTCGCCTCCGTCCAGAAAGTTGCTACGATAGCTATTCCCAATATCAGAGCCCAGCTTGCCCCAGGGAGGGAAGTGGTTTTCAAGGTTTCTTGAAGGGGAGCAACATTGACGACTAAGAGCAGCGCGAGGACTGTGATAATTGCCCAGATCAGCATGAGCTTGTTTGAGAGGAAGCCTACACGATAAAGCGGCTCCTTTTCAGACCTCATGTTAAAAGCCAGGAAAATGTGTCCAAGCATCCAAGCCACAAACGCGGCGGTCTGCGCCTGAACAAGACTGTAACCTCGATACCAGTGGAATAGATAGCTCACCGAGACCGCTAGGAAAAGTCCTAAGGCGCTCATGAAGATACTGCTCCGCATCGCCCTCGCCATGAATTTCTCCCTAGGATTACGGGGCGGCCTGACCATTACATTGGGTTCTTCAGGCTCGTTAACGAATGTCGCCGATGCAGCGAGATCCATGAAGAGTTCCAACACGATGATCTGAATAGGAGCAAACGGCAAAGGAACGCCTAGAAGAATAGGGAGAAGAAAGCTGGAAACTAATGCTACCTTGCAGGCGAGGTAATAGCGCACTGCCTTCCTTAGATTGTCATACATCTTTCTCCCTTCTCTCACCGCTGTTGCAACAGTGGCGAAATTGTCATCTGTCAAAATCATGTCGGCGGTCTCTTTAGCAACATCTGTGCCTCGGATGCCCATGGCTATGCCTATCTCAGCCTCCTTAAGAGCTGGAGCGTCGTTGATGCCGTCGCCTGTCACTGCAACAATTTCCCCTTCTTCTCTAAAAGAGCGTACAATACGTAGCTTGTGTTCAGGAGTGATTCTGGCGAAGACCGAAGTGGTCTTCAGTGCTTTCTTCAGTTCTTCCTCGCTCATCTTAGAAATTTCGACTCCAGACAGAACCCGGCTGCCATCGATTCCCACCTCTGCGGCAATGGCTCTAGATGTCTCTGGGTGGTCACCAGTGATCAATACAACCCTTATTCCCGCATCGTGACAGGAGCGAATGGCGTCTTTGACTTCTGTTCTCGGAGGGTCAACAAAACCAACGATGCCGACGAAGACCAGATCCCTTTCCAAATCCTCTGCCGACGGCCCATCTCTAATCGAGATTCTCCGAAAGCCAAACCCCAGAAGCCTCCAGCCTCTGCGAGCCATAACGGAGATGGCATCTCCTAGTTTTTCTCTGTCTCCGGCACCTAGGTCCAGTTCTCTATTACTTTTCCATATCTTGAGGGACCTTTCGAGGATTACCTCGGGCGCTCCGCTGGAGAAGATGTAGACAGTGTTGTCATATTCATAGACGTAGGAAGCCCTCTTCCGCGTGTTGTCAAAGCTGAACTCATCTCTGAGAGCGTAGCTACCTTGTAATTCCCGAACATTAATGCCAGCCTCTTGTGCCACCTCAAGGATGGCGGTTTCCAAAGGGTTTCCCAACGATGCTTTCTCGTCCTCGAGAACCGTGAAGACGCCTCCTGCCAAGAGAGCTATTTCCAACAGCTTTTTAGGAATCTCTCCCGGGTTGCCAAGTTGAGAAATCTTGCCATCAAAATAGAAGCCGTTCATGGTCAACCTATTCTGCGTGATGGTTCCGGTCTTGTCAGTGGCTATAACCGTCACGCTTCCCAACGTTTCCGCTGCGCGCAAGCGCTTGACCAAAGCATGCTTTTTAGAGAGAGTAAGGGCGCCTAACCCAAGCACCATTGTAATGATTATAGGCATCTCCTCGGGTATTGTGGCGAAAGCAAGTGAAAGACCAGTAAGAACCATTTGTTGCCAATCCAGCCCTCTGACGATTCCAAGCACTGGAACGAGCACGCTGAAGAAAAGAGCAATCCAGAGGAGCGAGCCCGAAAGCTGTTTCATAGCTAGTTGTAGCGGCGTTTTGGGCTCTTTGACCTCTTGGGCAAGTTTGCCAACCCTTCCTAATTCTGTATTAGGTCCGGTAGCTACGACAACTGCTTTGCCCTGGCCTCTGATCGCAACCGTTCCGGCGAAGATCATGTTTTTCCGATCTGCGGTTTCTGTCTTTTCAGGTAAAACAACCATAGCATCTTTAGGAATAGGGAATGATTCACCAGTAAGAGAAGATTCGTCGATTTGGAGACCATAGGCTTCAACAAGTCTTGCATCGGCTGGTATCCTTTGACCAACCTTTAAGAGCATTAGGTCGCCTGGAACAAGTTCGGAAGTCTGGATCTCTTGTGGGTGGCCGCCTCTTACCACGATGGTCGAAGGAGAAGCTAATCTTTTCAACGCCGCGATTGAACGTTTTGCTCGAAACTCGTTCCAAACTTCGACGGAAACCAGTGCAAGGATAATAGCGAAGATAGTTAAGGCATCTCGCAACTCGCCCCAAAAACTGTAGAGAACACCCACAGCTAGGAGAAGGAGAATCATGGGCTCTGTAATCTCTTCGCGAGCTATCCCTAAGAAACTGATTTTCCTTTCCTTGACGAGAAGGTTCGCTCCAAATCTTCCCAGCCTTCGCTTTGCCTCTGCATCCTCTAATCCCCTATTGGGGTCAGTTTCTAATTGCCGCACTATTTCTTGCGGTTGAAGCGCGTGCCACTCCATGGAAAGACCTCTTTACCATTTTAATTGGGTAAAAAAGAAGGAAGAATTGAATCATGGTTCTCCTTCTTCAACGAATTTTGCTACCTTCAATTCGATTTCTCTTTTCTCAGGCTTAGCCTTCATCACGAAGTACTCACCGCCCTTGAGACCCAATAGCTCTCTTATCTCCTTGGGTATTACGACATAGTAAGAGGTGCCATCGGGGCGCATATAACCCTTAACAACAACTTTTGTACTCTTTTTTGCTCCCATGTTTTCCAAGCACCATAGACTCCTTTGTTATGTTTTACATGTTCAGTATGCTAAACATACTTAAATATCTTATGCTTTTCAAAGCTTGAAAAAACGAAAGGAGACTAAAATCTCTTCTGCTTTGTCAACAGACCAAGTCAATAGGAGCTTCCTTGCAGGTTGGTTACAAAAATTGAGGATATTTTGAGTATCTTTCGGCGAATTGTCTTAAGAAAACAAATAAACCACAATAATTTAAACCGATATTTGAACCTGCTCTTTGCTATTAGTATCCATAGATGTGGAAAACCGAGAATTTAAACCTTCTTCCGAAATGAAAAGCCAACTAAAAAACAAAAGGGAATAATTTGGGATTATTTAGGAAAAACCGCTAAAAAATAGGCACAAACAGGCAATTTTGAGTAGTGCGGGGGATGGGGTTTGAACCCATGCAGCTTTTCTCTCACTTCTTAACGCAGACGAAAGTTTACCCGTTTTGGGAAAAGCCATGGCGTCACCCCTTGTCCATAAGTCTAAAACCCATTCAGAAGACTTGTTTTGAGGGCGGTTTTGGATGTCTGCGTCTTCTAACTGTGACTTTGACTCCCGTGCCCTTCTCCAGTTTCGTCACGTATCTCGTTTCAAGCTTCATTATCTCTATGTCCTTTCTCTTGTTCAAATAACTTAACACTTCATATTTCACGTTTCCCAAGGCGAGAAGCACGATTTCATCATCCGTTTGTAGGCGTTGTTCAAGCTAAACCTTCCATTCGCCGCCGCTTCCGCAGAATATCGGCTTCCCCTTACCCCTAATCTCCATCCTTCCTCGGCTCTTTGCTGGTTTGTTCATGTTTTTGTTTTTGTTATGGATAAAGGGGGAATTTATGTTTTGTCGCACAAAATTCATTCATGTACACTTCTGTCCATAAACTTGAAGATGTAGGTTCAACACATTGGAACATGAGGAGCTAGGCAATCATCTTCTCTTGGTGAAAAACAATAGTCTTGGGTGCGCTACAAGAAAGTGTGGAGGGTTTGAGACTTTCTTCTTTCTATCGCCCGATTTTAGAAACCCATTATAAGGGTCTCTGTGGTCAATACTCCTTTGATGCTTCTAATGCAGTCCGTAACAAGATTGCCTAATTCTTCAAGCGTTTTTGTTTCCACTCGTATGACAAAGTCATAGCGACCGAAAACTCCGTAGATTTCCTTGACGCCTGCAACTTTGCGAATCTCCTCTTTGATAGTCTTCATGAAATTCAAAGCCTCACTCGAACCTACACGGATGAGAACTAAAGCCTCTACCATTTGAACACCTTTACATGCCTAGTTACTTAGCATATAAAGCTCTTCCGACTACACAAGCGCGCGCTAGTGGAGTTCTGGACTGTTGAAGATACACGCTTGCACCCTGAGCATGGAAATGTTTGGTATCAAAAGAGAAGCTTTGATTCAGAAGTAGATGAGGGCTGGCGCCACTGATTCCTAAACGTAGCAGCAGGATGCAGACATAATTCTCATGGTCCAGTTCAGAAAGCAGAATCAAAAGACACACAACCTCTTGACAAACCCTCTTTTCTGGTGTACCGCGCCTAGGTGACCCAATAATACATTAGAAGATAAAAGGGGGCACGCATTCACTCAATAGGCGTGAAAACCATGGCATCGAAAGGTAAGAGGACAAAGGCTGTGGCTCTTCTTTCAGGTGGGTTGGACAGTACATTAGCCGTGAAGCTCGTGCTGGATCAAGATATAGATGTGGAAGCAATAAATTTTGTGAGTCCTTTCTGTCTCTGCAGAAAAGGTGGTTGTGGAGCCTTAGAAGTAGCAAAGAACCTTAACATACCACTGAAGACGATCACCGTGGGCGAGGAATACCTTAGGATTGTAAGGAAACCAAAGTTCGGCTATGGGAAAAACATGAATCCGTGCATTGATTGCAGGATTTTCATGTTAAAGAAGGCCAAGAAGTATGCAGAGGAAATGGGCGCGTCATTCATTTTTACAGGTGAAGTCTTAGGTCAGAGACCTATGTCTCAGCATAGGAAGACTCTAGGAATCATAGAGAAGGAGGCAGGCTTGAAAGGAAAGATCCTGAGACCACTGTCTGCGAAACTTTTGCCTCCGACTGAGGTTGAGAAAAAGGGCTTGATAAGCCGAGAAACGCTCCTCGGTATTGAAGGCAGGTCAAGAAAGAAACAGATTAGGCTTGCTCAAGAACTGAAAGTAACTGAGTATTCGTGTCCGGGAGGAGGTTGCCTACTAACCTACAGGGAATTCACTAGTAAACTAAAAGACTTGTTTGAGCATAAGAAAAGAATCTCTTTGAAAGATGTGCGGTTGCTGAAGGTCGGACGGCATTTCAGGTTTGGAAAGAACAAAATCATAGTTGGTAGGAATGAAGCCGAGAATGGTCTCTTGCTTCAAATGAAGATGACGAATGATTATTGCTTTGAGGCTCAAGACACCGGAAGCCCGACAACTTTGCTCCAAGGACCCAAAACTAGAACAGCCGTCAAGAGAGCTGCCGAGTTAACCGCCTATTACTCCGATAGAAAGCAAAGTGTTGTTTTAGTGAAATTCGGTAAGGGAGAACTCGACAAGTCATTAAGAACTCCGATCCTGAGCCGAGAAAAGGTAGAAAAGCTCAGAATAGTGTAGCAAAAAGCAGGACTAGACGGACGCAACTTGCGTACTGCATTGTACTAGCGCGCATGTGTGTTCCTAAATTGCCTCTTTCAAGTGTGATAGAGTTGGGTCGCGCCTTCCAGACGATGCTTCCCGTATCCCAAGGCACACAGTCATTCGCAGACGAAGCAAAACCAGAAGCATAAGCTACCTCGCAAACGAATTTAGGAACAGGCATGCGCGCGCTTTCTAGTAAATCCAATTCCAAGCATCCTTTACTCAATTCAGGCTCTCTCCAAATGAGCCCCGATGATCATCTCAGCAATATTCCTTCCAGATAAGGCAACTATAATAGTTCCACCTCCTGGAGTTGTCCAGTGCCCTGTCAAATACAATTTTTTTATAAGAGTCGTGGGCTGCAATCTACTCGTGCCGCTTTGATCTGGGGTTGAAGCCCAGCCATACGCTGCTCCTTTGTAGTTCTCAGTATATCGCTCCAGAGTTAAAGGGGTCGCGGCCTCGCTCAAGACAATGTTTTTTGACAATCCTGGTATGACTCTCTCTGCTGTTTTGATTAAGTGATGCATTGCTTCATTCTTCAGTTTTTTATATGAGCTTCCTCTTTTACCATTTTCTGTTTCCCAGTTTTCTTTATAATCATAAGGAATCGGATAGATTAGACTGATAATATGCCTGTTCTCAGGGGCTAAACCAGGGTCACTGAATGTGGGTATACAAATTCCGCCACCTTCCTCAAATTTACCTTGCAGGCATGAATTATATGCATGGTCAAGATCATAGGAAGAATAACAGATTATCTCGTGTTCGATGATGCCCTTATCTCTTGGATTCATATCAATGCCTAACCATACTTGAAAAAAGGAGATAGATGGTTCCATTCGTTTTAAGCGATTTAGGAACTTGCTGGATAATTTCTCTGACCCTATTAGACTCAAAAAGGTTTGTCTAGCATCAGCGTTACTGACAACATATTTTGCACTTATTTTGTTTTCTTTTGCTGTTTTCACCCCTGTCGCTTTGTTATTCTCAATGAGGATTTTTGTAACTTTAGTACCCAACTGTAGCTCTCCGCCATATTTTCTGTGCGCCTTCACTAATGTGTTAGCTAAAACTTGAGTCCCACCTTTTAGATAATAGTGGCCTTCAAAGTGAGCACTGTATAGATAGCCAGCCATTTGCATGGCAGAGACTTTTGAAGGAGGTAACCCAACGTAAGGCCAACCAGCGGAGATTATGGATCTTAATTTTGCATCCTTGATGAAATCTGCCAGCATTTCTGCAAAGGTTTTCTTGTAATACTTAAAGATCAATGGATATTTCAGCGGAACAAATAGTTTATTCCATATACGCAAAGGGGTTTGAAGTTTTTCTGTCTCGTCTTTTAACCTCTTTATCGTCTTGAATAGCTCAGAGATCCCTTTCTCTTCTTTTGGGAACTTCTTTGACAGCATCGAGATATATTCATTCAAATTAGCAGGAACTGAAAATGATTCATCCCCAAAGAAGACCCGGTAAAGAGGATCAATTTTATACACTTCGATTTCTTTTTCAACTTCTAAGGCTTTAAGAATTTGGTGGAATCTGCCGCCCTCACCTAAACCCTCTGGAAAGTGCACAGCTGCGTCAAAGATGAATCCATTTCTCTTGAAAGATGTGCAATATCCACCAGGAATGGAATGCTGCTCAATGATCAAAGTTTTAAATCCACTCTTAGCGAGAAGAGCGCCACAAGTAAGACCACCGATACCTGCTCCAATTATTACAACATCATATTTTGTTGTCTCGTTTTCTCCCATAATCTCACCAAATTTCATTTAATTTTATAGATTAAAAACTTACGTTCCACCTTGAGTTAGTACTCCAGAATAAAAAATGGATAGACGTCCTATTCAAGGTTTTTAATAAATCTTGTTTAGAAAAAAGGGGGTTTTGCGGGAGACGTCTCCACTTTTGGTTGTTTATGATTCTAAAACTGGGAACACTGAAAAAATGGCGTTCGCCGTTGCTGAAGGCGCCAAGCAAGTGAAAGGAGTTAAAGCGAAAATAAAGAAAGTCGACCAAACAAGCTTACAAGAT
>Ga0315280_10004269_pt1 | contig 21253 bp, 13 predicted proteins | sample YL17G06_40_MG_FD_203697 | JGI IMG/M metagenome (GOLD analysis project Ga0315280, IMG submission 203697) | Sediment microbial communities from Yellowstone Lake, YNP, Wyoming, USA - YL17G06_40 | ecosystem: Environmental > Aquatic > Freshwater > Lake > Sediment | place: USA: Wyoming | collected...
CCGTCGCAGCTCCAGCCGCGCCAGCCGTTCGTCGTCGACGATGACGGCCTTCATGCGGTCCTCGGAAGTCGCACGGTCGCGGCCACGCGATCGCTGCCGCGGTTGGCCAGTTGCAGGCTCGCGCGCGCGCCGTAGAGAATGCGGAGACGATCGCGCGTGTTCGCCAGCCCCACCTGCCCGGCGCCCGGTCCGGGTTCGGTCAGGTGTCCCGAGTTTTCCACGTCGAGCAGCAGCGAATCGTTCTCGACCGTCGCGCGGATCGCCAACTCCCCACCCGCGGACGCCGGCGCAATCCCATGCTTCAGGGCGTTCTCGACCAGCGTCTGAAGCAGCATCGGTGGTACCTCCACGGACCTGGCGTCGCGGGCAATCTCGAGCCGCACCCGCAACCGGTCTTCGAGGCGAACGGCTTCGAGCGCCAGGTAGTCGCCGACGATGTCGAGCTCCGAGGCCAGGGGCACGGTGTGGTCGGAGTCGCCGCGCAGATTGTAACGGAGGATGTTCGCCAGACGCGTGATCATGTCCTGCGCCTGCGCCGGGTTTTCGATGATCAGCGCGCGGATCGAATTCAGCGAGTTGAACAGGAAGTGCGGATGCACCTGCGCTTCGAGCGCGCGCAGTTCCGCTTCGCGCACCGCGAGCTGCAGGTGCACCTCCTTTTCGCGCGAGCGCCGCGAGCCCGTCAGCGCGACGTACAACAACGTCCACGCGAGCATCGCGCCGGTGACGCCGACCCACAGACCCAGGATGTAGCTGGGATGCTGCAGGAACGCGTTCGACGTCCCGTCGAGCGCAGTCTGGATCGTGACCACCAGAAAGGTCTGGATCGCCGCGATGACGAGCGCGCCGGGCACCAGCCGGCCGAACATGCGCCCGACCGACGCCGTCAGCCACTGCCGGCGGATGATGTCGCGGCGGAAGAGATCCGTGAGGCCGATGCTGTAGGCGAAGAACAGGCCATAGCCCGTGATGAGGGTGGGAAGCCACCCGACCTCCTGGGCGGCGCTCCACAACCCTACCGCGCTGTAGCTGCCCCAACCGAGAATCTGGCACAGCCAGTACGTCTTCTTCAGGTTCATCGGCTGATCCCCAGGAAGCCGTCCATCTGCGCGAACATCCAGCCGGGATCGTCCCACATGATGAAATGGTGCGCGGTGTCGGTGATCGCGATCCGCACGCCGGCCAGCTTCGCGTACTGCGCGTGGAGGTTGGCGTCCACGTGCTCGCGGTCGGTGTTGTACTGCTTATAGCCGATCCACGAGCCGAGAACCAGCGTGGGGATCTTGATGGCGCCCAGATCTTCGCGGAGGTCCGCGCCGAACAACTCGCACATCGCATCGGTGACCGCCGTGCGGTCCGACGTGAGACCCCAGTTCATGATCCGCTCGAAATCCGACTCCTTTTCGACCATGCTGCGCGTGGCGACCCCCGACTTGACGTACCGCACGTAGTCGTCCTGCGTCTGAGCGCCCATGGCGCCGCGCATGCCCTCGACGATTTGCTTCACCTGTTCCGGCGTCGTCGACCCGCCGGCGATGCCGGCGAAGAACGGATAGGCGTCGACGATCACCAGCTTCCCCGCCAGCTCCGGATGGTGAACGGCAAGGTCCAGCGCCACGAACCCGCCGAGGCTGTGCCCGACGATCACCGGGTGATCCAGCTTCTTCTCGCGGATGTACGCCGCAAGCCCCTCGCGCACGTGTTCCAGCATCGGGGCCGGAACGCGGGGCACGCCGGCGAAACCGGCGACGGTGAGGACATGGCACTGGAAGCGCGCCTGGTAGTGGGCGACCGTGGTGTCCCACGTCTCCCCGGACGAAGACAGGCCGGGGATGAGGATCATCGGCTGACCGTGGCCGGTGACCGTCACCTGAAACGGGTCGGGCGCCAGCAGGCCGGCTGCCAGCGCGAATGACAGAAGAAGTGTGTTCATGCCGCGATTGTCGGGCGCGACAGGCGGCGCCTGGTGCGCAATGTGATGGGCGGGCGAGAGGAGGGATGAGCGCGGCGGGGAACCGGGTGGCTGACGTCTCTATCGCTTGTGCGACAATGAGCAGCTGAAGAGAGAGGCCGACGGTTGAAGGAAGCGGGGAACTTGTTCACTGCGCCGGAATATCCCAACGTTCATTTCATGGTGCTCTATCATCCCGCGTTTCTCTTGCGCGACCCGGCGAAGAAGGCCGTGATGTGGGAACACGTCAAGAAGCTGCGCGCGTTCTTGAACGAGCAGGGCTGGCTCCCGACAAATTGACCGCCAGTTGCCACGCCATCGAACAAGCCGCGCTCCGTCCTCCTTTGACGCGGGCGCCGGCGGCTTTGCAGAAGCTCCGGTGGTATTCCAGGACGACGCTGAGGAGAGAACGGTCTCGACCGTCCCCGCCCCCTCCGCTGTTCTTCTTGATTGGCGGGGCTCTGCCCGTCGGCCAGCACAGCACCCCGAGCAACGTCGAGAGGCACACCCCGCCAAACTCCTCGCGTTTCACGCCAGCCTGACGTTCTCGCCTCTCGGGCCTTTCGGTCCGCTCCCCTTGTCGAAGGTCACCGACTGCCCCTCGCGCAGATCGCTGAACGACACCTGCGTGCAGGCCGACTGGTGGAAAAAGTACTCGTTGCCGTCCTCGGCCAGGATGAACCCGAATCCCTTTTCGCTGATCAGCCGCTTGATCGTGCCACTCATCGTTCCCATGCAGACTCCTTTAGAGATCGAACGACGCGCTCCGCGCCGCAGTTGCATAGCGTAGCGCGCATCGGCCACGCCCGACTGTTCACTTTGGCACAAACGCATGATCGCCCTGGGCCCGCCGGCAGGTCGGCCGGCGGGCCCAGGGATCCGGACTACTTCTCCCCGAGCCAGTCGTCCTGCAACACCGTCACCGGCTTGATGAGCGTCTTGCCGTTCGCCGTCAACGTCACGATGTAGGTCCCCGGTTCGACGCCGCCACCTGCCCCGCCACGGCCGCCGCCAAAGCCGCCACCGCCCCCGCCGCTGCAGCTTGCATTGACGGGTCCGGCGGCGCCGCCACGGCCGGCCTGGCCGCCGCCCGCTCGACCGGCCGCCGCCTGTTGCGCCAGCAACGGCGCCACGAGCGTCCACTGGACGCGATTGATCCCCGCCTCCTTCGGGCCGTCCGACCGGCAGAGCGTCCTGCCATTCACGTCGCCAATGGAAATCTTCACCTCGCCCGAGGCGGCCGACTTCAGGTAGTAGCTGATGGCCGTCCCGCGGGGCGCGTTCTCGCCGACGAACACCTTCTGCCCGCCGACCTGCTGACCGTGCTGCTGATCGTTGAGATAGGCGATGGCCGGACGGACGTCGAACAGCGCGACGTCCTGCGCCTGCACGGCGGGCGTGAACTGCTGCAGCGCCGTGATGTCGTCGGCGATGAACACGCTGCGCCCGTGGGTGGCAACGACGAGATCGCCATCGCGCGGGTGCACCAGGATGTCGTCGGTGCGGACGGTCGGGTAGTTGTTCATGAACCGCTTCCACGATTTCCCGCCGTCCACCGACGCGTAGAGGCCGAATTCCGTGCCGGCGAAGAGCAGGTCCTTGTTCTTCGGATCCTCACGAATCACCTGCACGTTGCCGTAGGACGGAAGGTCGTTCGTGATGCTCTGGAAGGTTCTGCCGTAGTCGTGCGTGACGAACACGTACGGCTTGAGGTCGTCGCTGCGGTGCCCGTCCACCGCAACGTACGCCGTCGCCGCGTCGAAGTGCGACGCGTCGATGCGGGAGATCCAGTACTGGTGGTTCGGCGGCAACCCGGGCAGGTTCTTACCCACCTCCGTGAACGTGAGGCCGCCGTCGCGGCTCACCTGCAGGTTTCCGTCGTCGGTGCCGGCCCACACGACGCCCGGCATCACCGGCGACTCGGAAATCGAGACGATCGTGCCGTACGACCCGACGCCGTCGTTCTTCGACAGCTGAGTGAGATTGCCGGCGACGCCCATCATCGACACGGTGTTGCGATCGACCTGCTTTGTCAGATCCTGGCTGGCCACCCAGGTGTCGCCGCGGTTGTACGACTTGAACAGCCGGTTTCCGCCCAGCCACACCATGCTCGGGTTGTGGGGCGAGAGGATGACCGGGGTGTTCCAGTTGAAGCGATACAGATCGGTTGGTCCGGCGTTCAACACGTTCGGCGCGGCCGCCCCGCGGCCGCCGCCGCCGGCCTGGACAGGCTGCGGCGTTTCTGGTTGCGTGGCAGCAGGTTGGGCGCCTGCCTGCCCTCCCGACGGAGCCGTACCGCCGCCGCCGCCACGCCCGCGTCCCTGCGCGATCCCGCGCGGCCGGATGCTCTGGCTGCGGCCGAGGCGCAGGTCGTATCGATTCGTGGCCCCGTCCTGCGACTCGCTGAAGACGATGTTGTAGTCGGTCGGATCGACCGCGGTGTAGAAGCCGTCACCCCCGCCGATGCCGAACCAGTCGGAGTTCATGATGCCGCCACGACCCCGCACGGCGCTGGGACCGCCCCAACTGCCGTTGTCCTGCAACCCGATGTAGACGTAGTACGGGTGCCGCATGTCGGCCGTGACCACATAGGCGAGGGCGGTGGCCATCGTGTTCACGAAGTCCCACGTCTTGCCCTGGTCCCAGCTGATGTCCAGTCCCCCGTCATTCCCGATCAGGATGTGCTTCGGGTTCCTGGGATCGATCCAGATCGCGTGCTGATCGACGTGGCCGGGCGAGGCGTTGCCGCCCGCGTTGTCGAGCGTCGCGAACGTCCTGCCCCCGTCGAGCGATTTTGCGACCGGCAGCCCGGCGACGTACACGGTCTTGTCGTTGGTCGGGTCAACGCGCAGCTGACTGAAGTACATGGGCCGGGCGTTGCAATTGCTCACGAGCGTCCAGCTGCGGCCCGCGTCCTCGGAGCGCAGCAGGCCGCTTCGCTTGGGATCCAGCGCGGGAGGCTTCTGGGGCGGCTGATTGGCCTGGGCCTGCGCGCCGCCTCGGCCGCCGAAACCGCCGCCGGGGCCGGCGTTGTTGCACCAGTCGTAGCCACCGCCGCGACCGCCTCCGGCCTGCGCCGCGGCGCCCGCCTGTCCGGCCGCACCAGCCTGCCCTCCTGCCGGCGCGCCGGCAACGGCGGCCGCGCCGGGAGGGGTTGCCTCTATCGCCGCTGACGGCTGCACGCCCCCTGTTGGCATCGGAGTGCCGCTCGTGCCAGCCTCGACCTGCGCGTACACGACCTTGGGATTCGAGCGCGACACGTCCAGTGCGATGCGGCCGTACGTCCCCTGCGGCAGGCCGCCGGCCGTGATCTTCGTCCACGTCTTCCCGGCGTCCACGGTCTTCCAGATCGCGCTGCCGGGACCGCCTCCGTTGAAGCAGCATCCGCTGCGCAGGCGCTGATAGCTTGCGGCGTAGAGGATCTTGCTGTTCGCGGGATCCATGACGATGTCGGTGAAGCCCGTGTACTCGTCGATGTACTTGATCTTGTTCCACGTCTTCCCGCCGTCGACGGTCTTGTAGATGCCGCGATCCGGGTTGGCCCCGAACAGGTGGCCGGGCGAGGCCACGTAGACCGTGTCGGGGCTGCGCGGATCGATCACGATCCGCGCGATCGACTGCGTTTCCTTCAGGCCGACGTTCGCGAAGGTCCTGCCGCCGTCGGTCGTCTTGTAGATCCCGTCCCCGAAGCTGGTCGTCTGCCGGTTGTTCGCCTCGCCGGTCCCGACGTAGACGATGTTCGGGTTGGTCGGGTGAATCGCGATGTCGCCGATCGACGCGGTGCCGTAGGTCTCGAACACGGGCACGAACGTCGTCCCGTTGTTCTCCGACTTGAAGACACCTCCGGTGGCATAGCCGATGTAGACGACGTTCGGGTCGCTTTCCGACACCGCGATGTCGTCGATGCGACCGCCCATGCTGGCCGGTCCGATCGAGCGGAACCGGTAGCTGTGAAGAAGCGGGTCGGTGGACTGGTTGATCGTGCGTTCGCGCTCCGCCTGCCCGCCGCCCCCGCCCTGCGGAGCAACCCTGGCTGCGATCAGCGGAAAGGCCAACAGGGGAATGGCGAAGCCCACGAGTCGGCGCAGTGATTTGTGCATCGAACCATCCTTTCCTGAATGACGGGCCGCGGCGACGCCGGTATGTCCATTGGCGAGACCCGACATAATACATCCCGCCCGTGCGCGGCGCACGCGTTCGGCCGTCCGGCTGCTGAACCGCCTGGGACTCGCGTGGATGGGCCGGGTCGTGCCGTCGACGTGCTCGAGATCGCTCGCCTCGACCCTCACCGGGAACCGTTCAGGCGTGACGCGATCATCCGCCGGACCTTCTCGCGGATGGTGCCCGCTGCGACGTGCACGTAGTCCGGGTGCTCGATCATGTCGATTTCGGCCGGCAGCGTGATGAGATCCGCGTCGGGCGGCACGATGGCATGCTCCTGGTAGCGCAGCAGCGTGCTCTTCCAGGCGGCCGCGACCGCCTCGTAGCTGGCGTGGATCTGGCGCAGATAGTCCTCTTTGATGGTCTCCGCGTAGGCGTCGCCCTCGGCCGCACGTCTGGCGCGGCGCCGCTCGAGCACGTCGGGCTCGGTGCGCAGGTACACGGTCAGGTCGGGCAGGCGGATGTGTTCGTTGCGAAGCGTCTGATGGAACAGCGTGCGGTACAGCTTGGCGTGCGCCGCCGGCATCTCGCCCGAGTCGATCATGCGCTTGACGAACACCTCGGGACCGTCGAGGAACGGCCGGTCCTCGAGAATGATCACCCCCCGCTGGCCCTCGCGCGTCATCAGATGGCGGATCTCACGCTGCTGCATCGTCCGCATGTGCAGGAACGCGAGTTCCGTCGGGAAGATGTTCGCGACGCGGTCGCCGTAGAAGAGGGCCAGGCACTCGTCGATCAGCGAACCCTTCTCCACGCGCTCCGAGAAGGCGTGGATCTCGGCCCCGTCGAGCAGCGCCTCCAGGTCGGACTTGTACGGATCGCGCGAGAGGGCGTGCATCAGGGTCGTCTTGCCCGAAAAGAGGTTCCCCATGATGCCGATGTGAAAGTTCTGCTTCATGACTGGTCACGACCGCGAGGACGATTCCTCCAGAGGCGCACGGATACTACATCCGCCGCGGCGGGACGCGCCACAAGATAGGAGGTCGCGATTCGGTAACGGCCGGACGCCCGCGCCGTGCAGTTCCGCCGCAAGCCGGCCGGCTCCGCCGGCGGCTACTTGTCTACGGCACGGGCACCCCAACGCGGCTGCCGCGTCGGGGACCCCGCCCTTGCGGAACCGCACGGCACGGGCGACCGCCACTTTGTCCGCCAGACGCACACGACGGGCGCGCCGGCTACGCGCCGGGACCCGGCTGCGCCGACGACAACCCTCCCGCCGCCGGCAGGTACATCTGCCGCACGTAGTCGCTCACCATGCGGTCCGCGTTGAAGCGCCAGGCGAGCGTTTCGATCGAGTGCTTCACGCGCGCGATCCAGCGCCGCGGCAGACCGGTCTGATCCCGATCGTAGAAGAGCGGGATCACGTCGTGCTCGAGCGTGTCGTAGAAGGAGTGCGAGTCGCGCTGCCACTGGACGGCCGGATCCACGTGGATCATTCCCGTCCCGATCGCGAAGCCGTTCTCGTTGTCGAAGGCCTCGGCCCACCAGCCGTCGAGGACGGAGAAGTTCAGTCCGCCGTTCAGCACCACCTTCTGGCCGCTCGTGCCGCACGCCTCGAGTGGCCGCAGCGGGGTGTTCACCCAGACGTCCACGCCCTGCAGCAGGTGACGGGCGAGGTTGATGTCGTAGTCCTCCAGGAAGACGAGCCTGCCGGCGAAGCGCGCGTCGCGTGAGAGGGTCACCACCTGCTCGATCAGCCGTTTGCCGTCCTCGTCGCGCGGGTGGGCCTTGCCGGCCACGACGATCTGGACCGGGCGCGCGGCGCCTGCCAGCAGAGAGGCGAGACGATCGGGCTGGCTCACGATGAGCGTTGCACGCTTGTAGGTCGCGACCCGTCGCGCGAAGCCGAGCGTGAGCGCCTGCGGGTCGAATGCCGCCTGTCGCGATCGCCGCTCGATGAAGTTGACGAGGTTACGCCGCAGCACACTGTGCGTTTCCCACAGTTCCCCCTCGTCCAGCTCCTCGAGTCTGCGCCACGTCGCGGGGTCGCTCTGGCGGGCCGGCCAGTCGGCGCCCAGCTTCCGGTCGTAGATGCGGTTCATCGACGGCGCGAGCCACGAGCGGACGTGCACGCCGTTGGTGATGTGGCCGATTGGAATCGACTCCTCGTCGCGCCCCGGCCAGACAGCCAGCCACATGCGCCGGGCGACGTGGCCGTGGAGCGCGGACACGGCGTTGCGGAAGCGCGCACCCTTCAGCCCCAGCACGGTCATGCAGAACGGCTCGTCCGCGTCCTGGGGTCTTGCCCGGCCCAGCGCCATGAACGAGCCGGTGTCGATCCCCAGCCCGGCGCGCAGCCAGCCCAGCTCGCGCTCCACCAGGTCCGGGGCGAAGCGATCGTGGCCCGCGGCCACCGGGGTGTGCGTGGTGAAGGCGGTGCTCAGCGCCGTCTCGCGAAGCGCGTCGTCGAAGGGGATGCCGTCCTCTTCGACGCGCTCGCGCACGCGTTCGAGCACCGCGAACGCGCAGTGTCCCTCGTTCAGGTGCAGCACCGACGGCCGGATGCCGAGCGCGCGCAGGGCGCGCAGGCCGCCGATGCCGAGCAGGATCTCCTGCCGGATGCGCGTGCCCTCGTCGCCGCCGTAGAGGCGGGCCGTGAGCGACTGCAGGTGCGGCGCGTTGAGGGGGACGTTCGAATCGAGCAGCAGCAACAGGGCGCGGCCGACGCGCGCCAGCCATACACCCGCCTGCAGCTTCTCGCCGCCGACGGGCACCTCGACGACCACCGGCGATCCGTCGCTCCGCGCCACGCGGCGCAGCGGCAGCGTTTCGACGTTGGTCGTCCCGTACTCTTCCTGCTGCCAGCCCGTCTCGCCGAGGCGCTGGCGAAAATACCCGGTCGCGTAGAACAACCCGATGCCGACCAGCGGCAGGCCGAGATCCGAGGCGCTCTTCAGATAGTCGCCGGCGAGCACACCGAGACCGCCCGAATAGAGCGGCATCGACTCGTGCAGGCCGAACTCGGCCGAGAAGTACGCGATCGGCGAATGGCGCAGCGCGCCGGCCTGCTCGGCACACCAGGTGCGCTCGCTGGCCAGGTACTCGGTGAGGCGGCGATAGTGATAGTTGACGCGGTTCTCGAGGGAGAGCATCGAGACGCGCCGCGCCAGGTCAACGCGCGACAGGCGTTCGAGCATCGCCACCGGGTTGTGGTTCGTCTCGCGCCAGCCGATCGGGTCGAGGTCGCGAAACAGCTCGATGACGTTCGGGTGCCACGTCCACCAGAGGTTGAAGGCGAGCGCGCGAAGCCGCGTCTCGATTTGCAGCAGCGCGCCGCGCTCGTCTTCCCCGCCTCCCGTCTCGGACTGCCGGCGTGGCGCGTCAACGGTGACGAAGCCGGGAAGCTGACCGAACACGGTGGATGTTCCTGCCGCAAGATCCGCGAGCTGCCTGTTCATCCGTCGCCTCCGTCACCACAATAGTCCGGGGCTTCGCCCCGGACCCCGGCTCGGTCGCTTGCGGGGGCCCCGACGCCCCGCGCCGCTCCCTCGCGGGCGCGCTGTGCGCGCCGCCGTTATGCGGACAACAGCGTGCTCGTGAAGGAGCGCATAACGGCCCAATGCGTCACCGCCTGGGGGACGACGGCGTCGTTGCCGCCGCCCGCTTCGCGATTCGCGGATCCCGATTCGCATCCTTCTCGAGGAACGGCACCCCCTCGGTCATCCACGTGGGCGCCGGCGCGCCCTTGAGGTAGTGATCGAAAAACTGGAAATACCGGATCGTCAGATCCCGCCGATTCGCAAGCCCTCGCAGGCCGTGGCCCTCGCCGGTGTAGGCCAGCAGGATCGCGTTCTTGCGGTTGTAGCGAAGCGCATTGTAGAAGCCCAGGCTGTTGGTGAACGATACCGTGGGGTCCGCGGTGCCGTGCATGATGAGGATCGGCGCGGTCACTTCGGGCACGTGCGCGAGCGCCGATTCGAAGCGATACATCTCCGGTTTATCCCACGGCGCCACGGCTTCGCGCCCCTGGCTGTACAGGTAGTAGTCGTGCCCGTTCGCGCCGCTGCCGCCCGTCACCTGGTACGACCATCCCCAATTCTGGTTGAAGTCGTTGTAGAGGTCGGTGACGCCGGCGCCTTCCGCGACGGCGGCGAACAACTTCGATCGCGTGCCGATGAACGCGGCGCCTTCGCCGCCGTAGCTGTGCCCGTTGATGCCGATGCGCTTCGGGTCGACGTAACCCATCTCGATCACCTTCTTCACCGCGGCCTCGACGCACTCGAGCATGTCGCTGTGCGACGGGCCGGTGTGGAAGTAGATGTCCGGGATCATCGTGATGTAGCCCTCGCTGACCGCCTGCACCGGCGACGACCCCATGCTCGTCAGGTACGTCGGCGCGGTGTAGCGGTGCAGGTTCTGCGAGTTCTTCTCGTAGAAGTTCACCAGCATCGGCCGCTTCTCGCCCGGCTTGTAGTCATCCGGCAGCGCGAGAATCCCCTGGAGGCGGATGCCGTCCTTGTTCTTGAAGTCGAAGAGAATCCGGTGGCCCCACAGGTACTCCGCCTGCTGCGGGTTCACGTTGCTGATCTTCTTCGAGTCCTTGAAGCCGGGACCCGACACCCGCAGGTCCGGGAACTCGCTGAACGTCTGGCGCGTGAACAGGTACTTGTCGGCCTTGGCGGCTTTCACCGGGGTGCTGAACGACGCGTCCTCGTACACGAGTTCCTTCATCTGTCCGCCGGCGAGTTCGTAAAACCCCGCCTTCTTGGTGTATTCGCCGTAGGCGGACAGCGTGATCGGCTTCGACAGGTCGATCTTCTCGCGCGTGGCCTGGCCGCCACGTCCGCCTCCGGGTGCCCCCGGCGCGCCCGGGATGCCGGGGCCGGCCTGATCGAGCGGCTCGGTCCGCACGTAGCGGAACCGGATCTCGCTCTTGCTGCCCACTTGGTTCGTGAGGTTGCGCGGCGCCGAGCCATCGAGCGGCAGCAGCCACAGGTCGTACCGGTGATTGACGATGACCGACTTGCCGTCGGTCGTGTACCCGGCGATGCCGTAAGAGGGTCGCGGGCCGGGGTGATCGAATTCCATGTCGACGAAGCTGACGGGGTTGCCGACGCCGGCGAGCGTCTGCGTCGTGCCCGCGTCGAGGTCGTACGCCTGGTACCTGTTGTCCTTCCAGTACAGGAAGTAGTGCCCGTCGGGCGAGATGCCGAACGTGTGGCTGCCCGTGGACGTGTTGATCATCTGGTTCTTCAGCATCAACGTCCGTTCGCCCGTGGTCGTGTTCACACGGTAGATGTCGGCCGCGGCCCGCTTGTAGTCGGAGATGTACCCGCGCGTGTCGCGCCCGACCGCCCACCGGCCATCCTGCGCGACGTCGAGATCCCGCATGGTCGCGTCCGCAAGCGGCACGAACCTGCCTGCCGACACGTCGAACGCCTGGCGGAACGTGAAATTGCGGTCCTGCTCGGCGCGGATCATCTGCATCGACTGGATGCGTTCGTCGATGGTGTTCCACACGTCCACGTCGGCGACCTCGTCCGCGTTTCGCCGCCGGCTCGTGTCGGGCGCGGCCACCTGCTGCTTGATGCCGAAGAACACGCGCTTCTTGTCGTCGCTCCAGGAGAGCGCCGCCCGGTCGCTCACCACCCATCCCTTCGGGAAGCCCGCCGCCTTGGCGGTGTCGAGTGTCACCGGCGCCACGCTCCCGTCCAGCGCCGACTGTACGTTCGGGAAGGCGATCAGCACGTTGTCCCGCTCACGCATCTTCTCGACGTCAGCGCCCTTCAGCACCGCGAGCGCCGTGCCGTCCTCGCTCCACGTCAGCCGGTTGTAGTTTCGCGCCGCGTTGTCGAGTGTCGTGAGGCGGCCGTTTCGCAGGTCCAGGACGAACAGGCCGTTCGCATCCTTCGCCGTCGCGTCCACCGTGTAGGCGAGGAGATCGCCGGCCTTGTTGAACGCGATATCGCCGACGCTGCCAAGGAGTTGATCGCGGCCGGTCGCAAGGTTGTGAAGAATGACGTCAACTCCGCGCGGCTCCGTCGGAGCAGCGGCGGCCGCGGCTCCCGCGGGAGCCGCTCCGCCCGGAGTCCCGGGGCTTCCCGGCTCGCCCGTCGTCGCGCCTCGGCCGCCGGTTGCGCCGGCGCGTGCCGCCGGACGGCGCCGCAGGAACAGGTGCGTCGAATTCGCGGAGAACGTGAACGATTCGATCTCCTGCCACGATTGCACCGCGCCGGTCGCCAGGTTGCGCAGCTCGACCCGCGTGGGCGGGGTGGGTGGAGTGCCACCGCGACCCGCTTGCGCCCCCTGGCCGCCGCCCGGAGCAGGTTGTTGCCCGCCCGGCGCGGCCTGGCCGATCTCCAACGACTCGCCGCGATTCTCCTCGCCACCGCTCATCAGGCCGTCGCCGTTGCCGCTGGGAGTGTCAGCCGGCGGAGTGCCGCCGCCGCGCCCTCCCCGTCCTCCGCGCCCGCCGCTGGGATCCACCTGGTACGCGATCCAGCGTGAATCGGCGGAGAACTTCCCGCCGCTCCCATTCGCAATCTCTACGTCCTGGTTCGTGCCGAGATTCAGCAGGTGCAGGATCGGCTTCACCGCGGTCGGAGCGGCGTTGGTCAACTGAACGTCATAGCTCACCCAGTTGCCGTCGCCCGAGATTTCCTGGCCGGCGATGTTGCGCCAGCGGGTGTAGTCGTCGATTGTCAGGATCTTCTTGGCCGGAGCCTGGGCGTAGACGAAGCTCAGCGCCAGAGCAACGGTGAGGGCGACGGTGGCAACCCGGAAGCGGATCGCGGATCTCGTGGCATGGTGGGTCACGGCGGGTCTCCTTGATGTGCGGGGATACTACATCCGCCGTTGCGAAATGTGCCACAAGAAAGGAGTTTATCGGGGTGAAGGCTGCGGGAGGTCGGCGCCCACGCGGTGATGTCGCCGTCTCGCCAGCATTGCATAGGGGAGAAAATCGCACGCGGCAACACGCGCCACGGCCGGGCGTCAGCACGCGCCGGATCACTTGACAGCGTCGCGCATCGAGCGCAGATTCTAGCCAGCTCCGAAAGCGACCTGCGAGACCCAGTTTCGAGCGGCGCCGGGCCGGGAAGTGAGGCTCACATGGCGCTGGAACCCGACATCAACCTCTGCACCGTCAGGATCGGCAAGGACTGGGGCGGACTCGCCTTTGTCGTGATTGCCATGTCCATCATCGTGGGAGGCCTGGCGTCTGCCCGGTGGTTCTTCCTGGCATCGCTGGCGGGCGGTGCCGCGGTCAGTGTCGCGGTGGCCTGGCGCACTCGACATCCGGCCCGCCGCTTCTGGCGTCCCCTGACCCTCGGACTTCGCGACGCATCGACGTCGCAGGCAGGAGATGAGGTTATGCCAATCTACGAATACGAGTGCGGTGCCTGCAATCATCGGTTCTCCGAGACCCTCAGCCTACGCGAACTCGAACATCACAAGGCGCAGTGCCCGCAGTGCAAGAGCGAGAACGTCCAGAGGGTGTTGAGCCAAGTGTCGGTGAAGACGTCGCGCAAGTCCTGAGAGCCGCGGATCGATGCGAATCAGATCGCGGATCCGCTCGCTCGGTCACCTTCTCGTTCCCGCACTGCTCATCGTGTGCGTTCTGTCAGGCGGTCTCGGCTGGCTGGCCTGGCGCGTGCTCGAACAGGACCGGGCGCTCGAGAACCAGCGGATCCTGGATCGGCTCGGCAGCGGCGCAGAGCTCGCGAGCACGGCCTTGCTGCGCCGGCTGGTCGAAGTGGAGGACCTGCTCGCGCGGATCGACACGGCGCCCGAGACGCAGTGGACCGCCGTCGCGTCGCCGATCGCGGATGCGTCCGCCGGAGATGCGGTCGTCGTGGTGTTCCGGCAGGAGCGCGTCGATGCGTTCCCGCGCGCCGGGCTGCTGTACTACCCCGTCGTACCCGGGTCGACCGAGGCGTCTCGCGATCGTTTTGCTGAAGGCGAGACGCTCGAATTTCGGCAGAGAAACTACCCGGCCGCCATCGCCTTCTTCCGGAAGGCAACGCGCGACGCGGATCCGGCCACCCGGGCGGGCGCGCTCGTGCGGCTCGCGCGCACGCTGCGCAAGGCAAACCGGCACCTCGAGGCGCTCGTCGCCTACGACGAACTCGCCGCAATCGCAGCGGTCTCCCCCGGCGATCCGCCGGTCCGTCTCGCCGGCGTGCCCGCCGACCTGATGGCGCGGCAGGCTCGCTGCGCGTTGTTCGAGGAGCTGGAACGTCGCGACCAGGCGCGTTCGGCAGCCGCAGAGCTTCTCGCCGATCTTCAGCGGCGCCGCTGGCAGCTCACCGAGAGCGTCTATCGCTTCTACATGGACGACGCAGGCCGCCGATCCGGCACGCCCTCGTCGCCGGATGCGCTGGAACCCGATGCCCTGGCCTCGAGCGTCCAGTCGCTCTGGGTCGAGTGGCGCGACGCGGCCGGTCGCGCCGACCATCTCTCGGGTCGGCGCAGCACGTGGGCTCGCGAGCAACCCGTGTTGCTGGTCAGCCGTTCCGGGCCGGATCGGCTGGTGGCGTTCGCGGCGACGCCCGCCTTCCTCGAGCGTCAATGGCTCGCTGGCCTCCGGCCGGCGCTCGAACGCCTGAACGTACAGGTCGCGCTGGCCGATGCGAACAATCGTCCCGTGTATCGCACTGCCGCCGAACGCCCGCCGTTCCGCATCGTTCGCTCGCCGGCGGAAACCGAACTCCCGTGGACTCTCCACGTCTCGACCGCGAATCTGGACGCCGAGCTCGCGCAGATCTCGGCCCGGCGCCGGTTCGTCCTGGTGGGACTGGTGCTGACGATCGCGCTTCTCGCCGGAGCCGGCTACGTGACGGCACGGGCCGTCGCGCGCGAGCTGGCCGTTGCGCGGCTGCAGTCGGATTTCGTCTCGGCCGTCTCGCACGAGTTCCGCACGCCGCTCGCGTCGCTGCGCCAGTTGAGCGAACTGCTCGCGGACGGCCGGGTCCCCACCGAGGAGCGCCGCCAGCAGTACTACGAGGGGCTGCGCCACGAGAGCGAGCGGCTGCACCGGCTGGTCGAGAACCTGCTGGACTTCGGCCGCATGGAAGCCGGCGCGCGCGAGTATCACTTCGAAACGATCGACGCGGCGGCGCTGGTCCGATCGGTGGCCGGGGAGTTTGCACAGGAGGTCGCCGAACGCGGTTACCGGGTGGAGATTGCCGGCGGCGAAGATGCCGTGCCCGTTCGCGCGGATCGCGAAGCGCTGGCGCGCGCCGTGTGGAACCTGCTGGACAACGCGGTCAAGTATTCGCCGACGGTCAAGAGCGTGTGGATCGCCACGCGAAGCGAGGCCGGCCGGGTGACGATCGACGTGCGCGACGAGGGCGTCGGCATCACGCGCGACCAACAGCGGCGAATCTTCGACAAGTTCGTGCGCGGCGCGGGCGCGGCGTCCGCCGGCGTCAAGGGCACCGGTCTCGGCCTGTCGATGGTGCGGCACATCGTCCGCGCGCACGACGGAACGATCACGGTCGCGAGCGAACCGGGCCGGGGCAGCACGTTCACGATCGGGCTTCCCGCCGTGGTCGCAGGAAACGCGACGAAGCGGAGCGGGGCGTAGGAGCCCCCAGGCACCCCAGCGCGGCTGCCGCGCTGGGGACCCCGCCCCGCGAGCGAGGAGCTTGGCGGGGTGCAGGGGACCCCGCCATTCAAAAAGGGAGCGATGATGGCGCGCATTCTCATCGTCGAGGACGAGCAGCGGCTGGCGCTCGGCCTGCGGGACGACCTGACGCTGGAGGGGTACGACGTGCAGGTGACCGGCGACGGCATCGACGCGATACGCCTGGCGCGCGAGCAGCCGTTCGACCTGCTGATTCTCGACGTCATGCTGCCGGGCAAGGACGGCTTCGAGGTGTGCCGTGCGCTGCGGCGAGACGGGCTGTGCATGCCGATCATCATGCTGACGGCGAGGTCGGAGGAGTCGCAGAAGGTGATGGGACTCGAAGTCGGCGCCGACGACTACGTCACCAAGCCGTTCAGCCCGCGGGAGCTTCGCGCCCGCATCAAGGCCGCCCTGCGAAGGGCCGGAGGCGAGACGCCGGACAGTTATCGGTTCGGCGACGTCGAGGTGGACTTTGTCCGTTGCGAGGTGCGCCAGGCCGGGCGTCGCGTCGAGACCACTGCCCTGGAGTTCAAGCTGCTCGGCGCGTTCATCCGCCACCGGGGTCACACGTTGAGCCGCGCGCGCCTGCTCGATGAAGTCTGGGGCCACGCCACCTTCGTCACCGACCGCGTCGTCGACACGCACGTCACCAACCTGCGCAAGATCATCGAACCTCGGCCGGGCGAGCCGCGCTACCTCGTCAGCGTCCGCGGCATGGGATATCGCTTCGACGGATGACCGAACTCGTCCCGGGCTAAAGCCCGGAACCTACCGCCCGTAGGTTCCGGCCTTCAGGCCGGGACGTTCACCAACTCTTGACAATCCCTCCACCTCCCGCTGACAGGTGGGACGTAGCTTCTGCAGAAAGCGTGGAGGTTGCTCTATGAATCGACTGCGAAGCAGAACGTTGCTGGTGCTGGCGCTCGCCGGCGCGCTTACGGTGCCGATCGCGGCGCTCGCCCAGAAGACGAGCCAGTCGGCCGGCGTCTTGTTCGAATCGGCCAGGCAGAAAGAGCTGGTGGAGGGCAAGCTCGAGGAAGCCATCCAGATGTACACCCGCATAGTAAAGGAGCAGGCAGGCAACCGCGCGCTGGCGGCAAAGGCGCTGCTGCACATCGGGCAGTGCCACGAGAAACTGGGACAGGCCGAGGCACGGAGCGCTTACGAGCGCCTGGTGCGCGACTTCGCCGACCAGAAGGAGACGGTCGCCGAGGCACGCGAACGGCTGGCGGCGCTCGGGCAGCCCGCAAGCACCAGGAGGTCGGATCTCGTGGTCCGCCAGGTGTGGGCTGGGCGAAATGTCGACAACACCGGCTCGCCCAGCTCGGACGGCCGATTTCTCGCGACCACTGACTGGTTGACGGGCAACATCGCGATCCGCGATCTCGCGTCGGGCGCGATGCGCGGCGTCACGAAGACTGGCGACGTGATGAAATCGACCGTGTTTGGGTTGCGCGCGACCTTCTCGCCCGATGACAAGCGGATCGCCTACGGTTGGTACGATTCCAAGGCCGGGTTGTTCGACCTGTGGCTGGTCGGCGCTGATGGTACCGGCGCCCACAGCCTGTATCGGGAGGAAAAGGCAGGGTATGTCTTCCCGGCCTGCTGGACGCCCGATGGCAAGTCGATCGTCGCGGTCGTCAACATGACGAAGGGGGATCAGTCCAAGAGGATTGTCCTCGTGTCGGCGGAGAGCGGCGCCGTTCGGGTGATGAAGTCCTCCAGCCAGGCCGAACCGACCAGGATCGGCGTGTCGCCCGACGGCCGCTTTCTGGTGTATGACCTGGCACAGGCGGACGGAAAGCGGGATATCTTCCTGATGTCCCTCCTGGACGGTCGCGAAACCCGGCTGGTGGAACATCCCGCTGATGACAGAGCGCCGATCTGGACACCCGACGGCCGGCGGGTGCTGTTCCTGAGCGACCGCACCGGAGGCGCCGGGCTGTGGGCGCAGGAGGTGACCGATGGCAAGGCCCTCGCGCCTCCCGAACTGGTGAAACAGGACGTGGGCCGGATGTCCCCGATGGGATTCACGAGGAGCGGGGCGCTGTACTACGGACTCAACACTGATGTGAGCGATGTCTTCTCTGCCACCGTTGATCTCGAGGCAGGGCGCGTGACCGATCGACCCTCGCCGGTCAGCCAGAGGATCGTGGCGGCGAGAACCCTTGCGAGCTGGTCGCCTGATGGGAAGCACCTGGCGTACCTGACCAGGCGGCAGCCGGCGCCGCCCGGGAACACGATTACCATTCGGGCGATCGACTCAGGAGAGGAGCGTGACATCCACGTCAATGCGAGCACGATACGCCGGCTGGGCTGGTTCCCTGACGCGACTGCGCTGGTCGTTCCCGGACTGGATGCCGACCGGAAGCCTGGAGTCTTCCGGATCGACCTGAAGAGCGGGGCGATCAGCACGCTTGCGCGGCGGGAGAATGTGGCGATCACACAAGCCAGCGTGACGCGCGACGGCAAGTCGCTCGTCTACTTTGCCTACACGAACAATGCTGTTGTCGTCCGCGATCTGCAGACCGGTGGGGAGCAGACGATCACTCCGCCCTCTCTTGTTGTTGCCGGTCTGGCGGTCTCGCCGGACGGACAGCGGTTGGCGGTTGTCACCACCGACGAGGCGAAGCGGAGGCAGACGATCGTGGTCATGCCGGTAACTGGCGGCGAGATGCGTGAGATCTGCCACTTCGACAAGCTGGAGGCAATCGTGGGACAGCCCGCGTGGACGCCCGACGGCCGGCAGATCGTGTTCGGCGGAAGGCCGCAGGAGAAGATCGAATTCATGAGCGTGTCATCCGAGGGCGGCGAACCGCGAAGATCTCCCCTGCCGATGGAAGGCATCACCGATTTCAGCATTCATCCCGACGGGAAACGCATCGCGTTCTCCGCGGGCCAGTCGAAGAGCGAGGTGTGGGTGATCGAGAACTTCCTGCCGCTGGTGAAGAAAGGAACCTGAGTCCTTGGTGCTTCGCGAGTGGTTCCGGCCGCCACGCCACCTGCTCGTGCTGTTCCTGGTGGTGACGCTCGTCCCCGCCACGGGATTGGTGTGGCTTGGCTGGTACCTGCTGCAACAGGACCGGGCGCTCGTCGATCAGCGCATCCAGGAACGCCGCGAGCGCGCCGCCGACCTGCTGGTGGCGGCGCTCGAGTCCAGGCTTCGGACCGTCGAGCAGAGCCTCACGCAGTCCCCCGCACGTTGGGATCTCACACAGCCTGACGACGCCGTGCTCGTTGTCCTGGGGCAGTCGGGGGTCGATGCCATTCCGCCGGCCCGCCTGCTCTTCTATCCCGTCCCGGCGCCATGCCAGCAGGCAGCGGAGTCGTTGTTCCGCGCCGGCGAGGATCAGGAGTTCCGGGTTGGCGACTACGGAGCCGCGATCGCCAGCTTTCGCGTACTCTCGCGTTCCACGGACGCCGCGGTTCGCGCGGGTGCGCGGCTTCGGCTCGCCCGCACCCTGCGCAAGGCCGGTCAGTTCGACGCGGCGCTGGCCACCTACGAGGAACTCGCCCGATCCGGCACGATGTCGCTTGGCTGCGTCCCGGCGGAACTCCTGGCCCGGCGCGCGCGTTGCGCACTGCTCGCGGATTTGAAGCGAACCGGCGAGCTGCGGCGAGAGGCGGTGACGCTGTACGCCGATCTTCGCGGCGGCCGATGGCAACTCGACCGCGCTCTTTACGATGTTCACGCTCAGGATGTTCGGGATTGGCTTGGAGTCGATGCACGGGCGGAACAGGAAAGCCGCGCGCTCGCAACCGGCGTCGAGTGGCTGTGGGAACGTCGGGCGACCGCCTCGCGAGGAAGCGGGCTCGCCTCGGGGCGGTACAGCATGGAGGTTGAAGGTCGCTTCCTCACGCTCGTCTGGGCCGCGTCGGCGGAAGGCGTCGTCGGCCTGATCGCCGGGCCACGCTACGTCGCGCAGCAGTGGCTCGCGCCGCTGCAGCCCATTCTCGACACGCAGAGCGTGCAGCTTTCCCTCAGGGACAGCGACGGCGGGGCGACGCTCGGCGGAGCGCCGCAGTCTTTGTCTGGGCGCGCGCGGCGCCCCGCAGCCGACACGAGGCTGCCCTGGACGCTGCTGGTTGCAAGCGCGGATCCCCGAACCGACATGGTCCAGCTCGCCGAGCGGCGGCGCCTGCTGCTGGCTGGTCTTGCGCTCGTGGCGATCCTGGTGTCAACCGGCACCTACTTCACGGCGCGGGCATTCGTGCGGGAACTGGCCGCCGCCCGCCTGCAGTCGGATTTCGTGGCGGCCGTCTCGCACGAATTCCGCACGCCGTTGGCGTCGCTGCGCCAGCTGACCGAGAACCTTCGTGACGGCCGCGTCACCACCGACGAGCGCCGTGCGGGTTACTACGAGGCGCAGGCGCGGGCAACCGCCGGCCTTCACCGTCTCGTCGAAGGACTGCTCGACTTCGGCCGCATGGAAGCCGGGGTACTGAAGTTGAGCCTCTCGCCGCTCGATCCGGGTGATCTCGTGCGCTCTGTCGTGGAGGAGTTCCAACGCGCACAACATGGTCACCAGGTCGCGCTCACGCTTTGCGACGGCCTGCCTGCGATCCAAGGCGACCGCGAGGCGCTCACGCGGGCGCTGTGGAACCTGCTGGACAACGCCGTCAAGTACTCGCCTGGTGCGCCCACGATCTGGGTCGAGGCGACCGGCGATGGAGACACGGTGTCGATTCGCGTACGTGACGCCGGCCTGGGCATCGCGCTGAAGGAACAGAAAGAAATATTCCGCAAGTTCTACCGCGGATCGGCGGCTCGCGCCGCGGGCGTCAAGGGAACCGGCATCGGCCTCGCCATGGTCCAGCATATCGTCCGGGCCCATGGCGGCACACTGCGCGTCGAAAGCACGCCCGGCACGGGCAGCACGTTCATGATCACATTGCCGTCGCATCGGCAGGGTTCAGGCGCTACCCCTGATCCCTGATCCCTGGTCCCTGGTCCCTGGTCCCCGGCCCGCGGTCCGTACACGGAGGCTTCATGTCCCGCATCCTGATCGTCGAAGACGATTGCGACCTGGCTTTCGGCCTCGATGACGATCTCAAGACCGAGGGATACCAGGTGGAAACCGTTCGCGACGGCGTGACCGCCAGCCGCCGCGCTCGCGAGGACGCGTGGGACCTGATCCTGCTCGACGTGATGCTGCCGGGCCGCGACGGTTTCGAGGTGTGCCGCGATCTCCGCCGCGCCGGCCTGCGCACGCCAATCGTCATGCTGACCGCCAAGGCGCAGGAAGCCGAGAAGGTGCTGGGACTGGAGCTTGGCGCCGACGACTACATCACGAAACCCTTCAGCCCGCGCGAACTGCGCGCGCGGATCAAGGCGGTCCTCCGCCGGGCGTCAGGGAATGTCCCGGATGTGTATCATTTTGGAGACATCGAGGTGGATTTCGGCCGCGCCCAGCTGCGTCGCGGCGGGACGCCGGTCGAAGCGACGTCGCTTGAACTCAAGCTTCTTGCGGCATTCATCCGCAGCCGCGGCCACGTGCTGAGCCGCGACCAGCTGCTCGAAGCCGCCTGGGGATTGGGCACGTTCGTCACGGACCGGACCGTCGATCATCACA
>Ga0315280_10004270_pt1 | contig 21252 bp, 18 predicted proteins | sample YL17G06_40_MG_FD_203697 | JGI IMG/M metagenome (GOLD analysis project Ga0315280, IMG submission 203697) | Sediment microbial communities from Yellowstone Lake, YNP, Wyoming, USA - YL17G06_40 | ecosystem: Environmental > Aquatic > Freshwater > Lake > Sediment | place: USA: Wyoming | collected...
TGTGGCGCTGGTCGAGCCGAAAGATCACCATCCAGGGAGGGTAGGAAGACAGTAGACAGTTGGCAGTGGGCAGTTGGCAGTGGGTAGAGTGAGGACAAAGATGAGTGGTACTCAGACCCGCGACGAATGCACGACGAGATGGCGCGAGTTTTTGTAGCGTTCTGACACCTTCCACCTAGGGGAGATCACTGACATGAGACTTCGCAGCTTCTGTCTGCTGGCTTCGATCCTTCTTGTCGCATCCGCGCTGAAAGCCGAGGAAGAGCTTTCGCATTATCCGACGCTCGCGATCGGCGCACCCGCGCCGGACTTCTGCCTTCCGGGGATCGACGGGCAAACGCACTGCCTCAAGGATTATGCTGCCAGCCGAGTGCTGGTCCTTGTATTCACCTGCAATCACTGCCCGACGGCGCAGCTCTATGAGAGCCGCCTCAAGCAGCTCGCTGCCGATTATGGCGAGCGCGGCGTAGCGCTGGTGGCTATCGAACCCAACGACCCCGCAGCCGTGCGTTTGGACGAAATGGGTTATACGGACGTCGGCGACTCGTTCGCGGAGATGAAGATCCGCGCCGCCTATCGTCACTTCAATTTCCCCTACCTCTACGACGGGGAAACGCAGAAGGTCGCGCACGCCTACGGGCCGACGGCCACGCCGCACGTGTTCATCTTCGATTCGGAGAGGCGGCTGCGTTATGAAGGCCGCGTGGATGACAATCCTCGCGAGCAATACGTGAAGCAGCAGGACGCACGCAACACCATCGAGGCGCTTCTGGCGGGCAAACCCGTGGCCGTGACTAAGACGCCCTCCTTCGGCTGCTCGACGAAATGGGCTTACAAGTCCGCGGGGCGAAAGGAGGAAATGGCCGAAATCGAGAAAGAACCCGTCACCCTCAAACTGGCCAGCGCCGAAGACCTCCAGACGTTGCGCAAGAATCCCACCCGCAAGCTGCTGCTGGTGAATTTCTGGGCGACTTGGTGCGGCCCCTGTGCGAAGGAGCTGCCGGAATTTCAGGTCATGTATCGCATGTACCGTCACCGGCCGTTTGCACTGGTCACGGTGAGCGCCAATTACCCGGACGCGCAGGCAGGCGTGTTGGGGGTTCTCAAGGAACACCATGCCTCCAGCACCAACCTGCTGTTCGGTTCGATGGATATCTACAAATTGATGGCAGCGTTCGACGCGGAGTGGAACGCCGCCCTGCCGTACACCATGCTCATCCGGCCCGACGGCACTGTGGTCTACAAATACCAGGGGGAGATCGACCCGCTAGAGCTGCATCGTTTGATCATCGCCAACCTCCCCGACGACGACTACATCGGCCACCAGGCGTACTGGCAATCGAAATGAGGGCGCGCCGCGGCTCCCCCTGGCCGAAGGGGCCGCCGCCATTTGGCATGAAACGACACCTCAGGCTGCTTCTTCTTTACTTCGCGCAGTACACGAAGGTCCGCCTCGCGTACAAGGCGGATTTCTTCATCGCCTTCTTCTCCTCCATGGCGGCCACGGTGCTGGGTTTCGGCTTCGTCCTGGTTCTCTTTTCCAAGGTTCCCAAGCTGCAAGACTGGTCGTTCTACGAGGTCCTGTTTCTCTACGGCTTCTCCCTGATTCCTCTCGGCTTCTTCAATGTCATCAGTTGGAACCTGTACGAATTTGGCGACCTCTACATCATCCAGGGGCGCTTCGATCGCATCCTACTGCGTCCCGTGCACACGCTTTTCCAGATCCTCTTCGAGAAGTTCCGGCTGGAGTCGTTGCAGGAAGTGCTGACGGGAACGCTCGTGGTGGCCATCTCGGCCCGCCGCTTGGGCCTGCCGTGGCACGCCACAGATTACTTGTGGTTCGCCCTCATGGTCGCCTGCGGCGCGGTGATCTATGTCTCAGTTTTCCTGATTCTCACTTCCGTGTCGTTCTGGTTTGAGGACCGCGTAGGAATCGTTCCGCCGGTCTTCAACATGCTCACCTTCGGCCGCTACCCGCTCACCATCTACAACGTCTTCATCCAGTTCCTGCTCAGTTGGATTATCCCCTTTGGTTTTGCCTCGTTCTATCCCACCACACACTTCCTGCGCCGGGGCGCATTCGCGGCGCACGTTCACCTGGTCCCTCTTGTGGCGACGGGATTCTTCCTGCTGGCCCTGTTCGTCTGGCACAGAGGCGTGCGCAACTACAGCAGTACGGGTTCGTAGGACTGCCGGAGAAAAAGGCCCGGGCGCGGCGAAGAGAGAAGGGCGGGCCCCATTGCAGAGCTACAAATCTCGCCCCTGCGGGGTGGTCATCTTCGCCAGATTGAAAGTCGTCTTGAGCGAGAGGTCTTTGACCTTGCAGACGAATTCGACGGACTTTTCCTGGTCGGAAATCAACGGCTGGCCGGCGATCTGCCGCGGGAAGGCAAATTGGATGGCAAGGATGCGACCGTCCGCGGCCTTCCGGACCTTGACCTCCACAGGTTCGACTTTGGCTTTGGCGTGCTTGGGGTGGAGATATGACCCGGCCTTCAGTTGATCCTCGCTGATCGTGTGGAAAGCCTTCAGATCGGGACCGGTGACCGTGAGGACATGCATCGGGGAGGGGCGCGGCGCAGTCTCCTCTTCCTTGCGCTGGCTTTGCAGAGCGCTGAAGTGCGCGCCGACTTGCTGAATGATCCTCGCCGAACTCCACTCGATGACATAGGGCACTCCGGTTGGCCGATTAATAGGAACATCAACCGTGGACGGTTGTTCTCTCCCCGAAGCGCCGGACATTTCCCCCTGACCCGCACGCTCCCCAGCCGTGTCTTCGGGCGTCCCCGTGTCCAGCAGTGAGCCCCCCACGACCACCCGGTGCGCCCAAGGTGACTCGCGCAGGAACTGTTGCGTTTCTTCGCGCGTCCACTCGCGTACCGGCTTGGTGTTCCAAAGCTCCGCCGACCACACAGTGATCGAAAAAGCCATCAGGCCCATCGCCCCCACGAGAAACTTTCTCATCGCTCACCTCCCCGAGCGGCTCATCTTTCTCCACAAAGTCTAACAAGACTTCAAGCTAGTCTCAATGGCGAATAGCTGGCCTGCGACGTTCTGTCCCCACTTGCTCGCTGCCCGGCCAGCAGGACAACCCAGCCCCGAGCACATTCGCCGCCCCGAGGCTCGGCGCGAGCGCAGAAGCTACATCGCCAGCACTTCGTCATAGACCTGACAGGTCTGCTCCGCCGTGCGTCGCCACGTGAATTGGCGGGCCCGCGCCAAACCGCCCGCAATCATCTCCTCCCGCAGAGCCGTGTCTTCTGCGATCCGCATGATTTTCTCGGCGATGTCGCGCGGCTCGTGCGGGTCACAGTACAGGGCGGCATCCCCACCCACCTCCGGCAGCGAGGAGGTATGGGCGGCGACCACCGGGAGTCCATGCGCCATCGCTTCGAGAACCGGCAGGCCAAAGCCTTCCTCAAAAGAGGGAAATACAAGGACGCTTGCGGCCTGATAAAGAACGGGCAGATGCGCCGCCGGGACGTGGCCCAGCACCACTACGCGCGACTCCAGCCGTTCCTTACGAATGAAGTCATGGATGGCTTCGCTGCCGTGACCCTCGCCTCCCGCCAGGACCAACCGGTAGGAGGGCGGCAGGCTGGCCAAAGCGCGCAGGGTGTTGAGCGTGTTCTTGCGAGTTTGCAGCGCGCCGACACTGAGCAGCATCCGGTTTCCCTGGCCCACCAGACGCTGGCGCTCCTGGGAGCGCTCTTCGGGCGTCAGCAGGCGCGCGGGTGAGTCCACGCCTTCATGGACGACGCAAATCTTCTCCTTCGTGACGCCCGCGTGTTGCACCAGTTGGTCAGCCGTGTAGCGGGACACGGCAATAACTCGTGCCGCGCGTTTGACTGCCTCCAAAAGCAGGGCCGAGAATTTGCGCTGGAATTCGGGGGTGGAGTAGTCCCGCCCGGTGAGCGGAAAAACGTCGTGGACCGTGACCACCTCTTTGTCGAAGTGGAACGCCGGCGGGCGCTGCGCCAGGCTATGGAACAGGCGTGCCTGCCAGGGCAGCCAGAAGGTGAATGGCTCCTGAAAGAACCGCATCGAGAACGTTGGCCGGCGCGCTCCAGGCAGCAAGAATTCGCGTCGCCGACCGAATCGGGAGAGCCGGTAACAAAGCAGAAAGTGATGCGTCGTCTCGAGCGCCGCCAGCGACTCGATCAGCCTGCGGGAATAGACGGCCATGCCGGAAGGCTGGGGATCAACCGTGTAGGTGGCGTCAAGCGCGATGGTGGCCATCAGGCGGAATTGGTGCTTGCAGATTGGTGATTGTCGATTTGTTCGTGCTGGATCGCCAGCCCAAACGGGTAGTCACCAATCCGAACCTTTCCGCCTCACATCCTAAATGGCAAATCGTCAATCCGCAATTAGTAGTGTGGAACGTCTTCTTCAAGCCCCGCCGGAGAAAGAGAAGTCAGGTCAGGAAATGCTTGCCTACGTGGTGAGGGCAAGACGGCAATCAGGCCGAGCGGGAAACGTTGGGGGCACCTTCAATCCCGTACTCCTTGAGCTTTCGGTAGATGGTGGTTTTCCCGATCCCGAGCAGTTGGGCCGCACGCAGGCGGTCACCGTGGGTGGTTTCGAGCGCCTGGAGGATGGCTTGCCGCTCCAATTCTTTAAGACTCGCAGGCTCCTGGCTGTCCGGGGCAGTCCGCAGGTGGTGCAGTATATTGGAGGGCAAATCCTTGACCTGGATGAGTGACCCCGAGCCCAGGGCCAGGGCACGCTGAACGCAATTCTCAACTTCGCGCACGTTGCCCGGCCAGTCGTAGCTCATCAAGAGAGTCATGGCTTCATAGGAAATGCCCGTGATGGTCGCTTCGCTGCCGCCGTAGCGCTCGAGGAAGTAGTGCACCAAGGCGGGGATGTCGCTTTTCCGTTCGCGCAGGGGTGGGATCTTGATCGAAACCACATCCAAACGAAAGTACAACTCCTTGCGGAAGTCGCCCCGCCGGATCGCGGCCTGCAAGTCGTGGTTGGTGGCGGCGACAATCCGGGCGTCCAGCCGCGTCCGCTCATTCGACCCGATGGGCTTGATCTCACGCTCCTGGAGGGCGCGCAGCAGCTTAGCCTGCAGTTCCACCGGCAGTTCGGCAACCTCATCGAGGAAGACGGTCCCGCCCTGCGCGGTGGCCAAAAGGCCCAGACGGGATTGGGTAGCTCCGGTGAAGGCGCCACGCACGTGCCCGAACAGTTCGCTCTCGATCAGAGTAGGGGTCAGAGCCCCGCAATCGACAGGCACGAAAGGCTTCTTGGACCAGGGACTGTAGGCATGAATGGCCCGCGCCACCAGCTCCTTGCCTGTGCCACTCTCCCCCACGATCACCACGGGGTGACGCTTGGGGGCCACCTTCAGGATCAGGCGGTAAACCTTCTGCATCTTCGGCGAGGTGCCGATCAGGTTGGCAAATCCCTGGTGGGTCTTTACCTGCTCCCGCAGCAGACGGTTCTCTGCGGCCAGCTCTTGCTTCTCGACCAGCCGCTGGAACAGGTGCGTGAGGTCATCTACCTTCAGGGGCTTGGTCAGATAGTCATAAGCACCCAGCTTCATGGCCTGGACTGCCGAGGAAACCGTGCCGTAGCCGGTCATCATCACGATATCGATGTCGGGGTAGGTCTCCCGAATCACCTTGAGCAGCTCCAGGCCGCTTATGCCGGGCATGCGCACGTCGGCAAGAACCACGTCGAATTGCCCACTCTCCAGCATCTCAAGCGCCAGCTTGGCAGACTCGACCGCCTGCGCTTTGAACCCGAGTTCGCTCAGCACATCGGCGCAGAAGGTCCGCGCTACTTCTTCATCATCAACTATGAGAATGCTGGTTTTCATGACAGCAAATCACTAGTCCTTCCTCCAGAGTCTAATGCCGGAAGACGTAAGATTCAATATGTTTGGCTGGAATGACGGAAAGTGGCGCCCGTGTCTTGCTCGCGTCAGAGGGCCAAAGGTGTCTCTGTTTGTCTGTCCGGAGGACTTACGGATTCGTCGCGAACCCCGTCATCACCGCCCGCTTCAGCAGGACAAAGGTGAGAACCGAATCTGGCGTGAGCGCCACATCGGCAGATTTCCAGGCCCCGGCGTAAAAGCCCAGAGGCCCTGCTCGGTCGGAGGAGCTTTCTTGGTGCAAGAAAGCCGTGGGCTGGCTGCTGAGTTCCATGACGCGGCTTCCCCACCAACTGACGGTGGTGGTTTCCAGGGGAAAGAAGTGCCCCTGGGAATCCACCAACCCGGAAAGCGTCAGCCTCAGGTATCCAGGGCGACCCTCAGAGCCTCCCGCGCGTACGGCCAAGCAGCGGCCCTCCACTCGCGCGCCGAGCGGGATACCCGGTGCTCCCTTCGCCGCTATCGAGACCACGCGCGCCTCAAAGCCCTCTCCAAGTCGAGCGGTACGGGAATTGAGCGGGTGCATGAGCCGAACAAGCAAGGTGGTGCCCGGCGGGACTACCATGGCCGAGACTGCTGCACGGCGCCACAGTGTGTCCGCCCCGACTATAACCCAGGCAGCAGCGCCGGCAGCAAGCATCACGGCAGCAATTGTGCCGCGGCCGGATGAGGCTGAGCTTGAGAATCGGTTCACCTTGTTCCCCCTTGCCCCCTCCCCCGTGTGCCAGCAGGCATTTCGGTTGCCAGGGCGGCGCAATTACAACTGATTGATTTGTAATAAGATAACGGACCCCGAGGAGTCTGTTCGGTGGGAAGCCCACGTAGAACTTGCCAGCCAGTCGCCCGTTTTGCCTGGTTTCGCCTCGCGAAGAAGCAGTGTACTATATTGAAGAACTGAGGGAAAACCAGCATGAGCAAAGGGGCCAGAATTCTGGTAGTTGAGGACGAGGCCAACGAACGGCAGGGATTGGCCGAGCTTCTCCGCGCCTGGGGTTACGAGGCCGAAACTGCTGGCGACGGCACGGAGGCCCGGGAAAAGGTGGCCTCGTTCGGCCCCGCCGTCATCCTATCGGATCTCCGCATGCCGCGCATGAGCGGCATGGAGCTGCTGAAGGAACTCCATGGTTCACGCCCGGCCATTAGTTTCATCATGCTCACCGGCCAAGGGACTATCGAGGAAGCCGTTGAGGCAACGAAGTTGGGAGCCTTCAACTTCCTCGAGAAGCCGCTGGACCCGAAGCGTCTGCAGGTGGAGCTGAGGAATTGTCTGGAACGCTCGGAGAAGGAGCGGCAACTGGAGGTCGCGCACCGGCGGCTGCGTGACCTGGGCTTCCTGGGGCATCTGGTCGGACGGTCGAAGACGATGCAGGAGGTCATGTCCCTGATTGCGCAAGTCGCGCCCTCGCGCGCCTCAGTACTGATTGCAGGCGAGAGCGGCACCGGCAAGGAACTCGCCGCCCGCACCATCCACGAGCTTAGCCCTCGTGCCCCCAAGCCTTTCGTCGCGGTGAACTGTGCCGCCATCCCGGAAACCCTCATGGAAAGCGAGATTTTTGGCCACGAGAAAGGCGCCTTCACCGGTGCGGTGGAGCGGCGCGTAGGGTGCTTCGAACTGGCCGACGGGGGAACCCTCCTGCTGGATGAGATCGGCGAGATGCCCATCACCACGCAAGCCAAGCTGCTGCGTGTCCTCGAAGACTCCAAGATCCGCCGCCTGGGCAGCAAGAGCGAGATTTCCGTCGACGTGCGCCTACTGGCCTCGACCAACAAGGTCCCCGAAGAGGCGCTCGCCAAAGGGCAACTGCGCGGCGACCTCTATTTCCGGCTCGACGTCGTCCGCATCGCCATGCCCCCGTTGCGCGAACATTTGGAGGACCTGCCGGAGCTGACCGCCGCGCTCCTGGAGGATTTGAACCGCAAGCACAGCCGCGCAGTGAAGCGCGTCGAGGAGGACGCGCTCGAAGCCTTCCGACACTATTCCTGGCCCGGGAACGTCCGCGAGCTGCGGAACACGTTGGAGCGCGTCTTGGTGACCTGCCCGGGGGAGACCTTGCGGCGAAAGGACCTCTCTGCCGACTTCGGCCGGCCGGCGACCCTGGGTGCTGAGGACAGCCTGCGCCTGCGCCCCGGCCTGACCGTGGCGGAAGCGGAACGGCGCCTGATCATGGAGACCCTGGCCTCCACGGCGAACAACAAGACTCGCGCTGCGGAGCTGCTGGGTATCAGCCTGAAGACCCTGCACAACAAGCTGAAGGAATATGGGACTCAGCCTTAAAGCCAAGCTTACCGCGCTCATATCCTTCCTCGTCTTGCTGGTGGTGCTGGCCACCTCCACGCTCTACCTTTCCAGCCTCACCCGGCAGGCTTTGGTGGAGGTCGAGAGCAAGGGCCACTACGTCGCCAATGAGATTTACCATCAGGCGCGGAACGTCCTGGCCCAGAGCCGCATGCCTGGCGGCACCGACGCCACCGACCCCGAGGCCCTGCGCCGCTTCGTGCAAGCCACGCTGGCTGCGGACCGCGGCCTTGTTTCCCTGATCGAATCCGCTGTCGGCTATTCGCCCACCATTTACTACGTCGCCATCACCGACACCGACCGCCAGGTTCTGGTGCATAACGACCCGGGCGAAATCGGGCGGCGGTTCGACCCTGCCCCGCCTTTCGGAGATCTGGTCCTGGCCCGGCTGCCTCGTCAACTGCGCATCATCTACGGCCCGCCCCGCATCCACGAGATAGTGCTCCCCCTGGACCTGGGCGGAAAGCCTCTGGGCGACGTCCGGGTGGGCGTCTCCACGCTTTTTCTGCGCAACCAGATTTCTCCCGAGCTACAGAAGGCGCTGACCCTTTCCGCTCTGGCGATCCTGCTGGCGACCTTGTCGGCGGGATTGCTCTCCTATCGGTTGCTGCGCCCGCTCGAGACTATTTCCCGCAGTGTTGACCGCATGACGCGTGGTGAATACCCGCAGTCCCTGCCGATCCAGCGGACGGACGAGTGGGGAGTCCTATCCTCGAAGTTGAGCCTCCTGGGCGAGCAGATCCGCGGCGAAAAGGCCGCGTTTGTGGCGTTGAAGGAAAATCTGGAGCAGCTCGTTGCCAACCTCGCCGATGGGCTGCTGCTGTTCGACAAGCAGGACCGGCTGGTCTTGGCCACCCCGGCTGTATCCCGGTTCCTCGAAGACATGCCTGAGACGTCCGCGCATATGACCGCCGCGGAAGTCTTCTCGGCGGACAATCCGCTTGGCCGGCTGCTGCAGGAGGCATTTGCGGCGCGGCAATCGCTGGCTTGGCACGTGGTGGAACTAGGCAGCGCCGCCGAAATCCCCCGGGTAGCGGTCAGTGTCCAATTCGTCGCGGCGGATGCCGAACGCGTTGGCAGCCTGGTGACGCTGCGGGATGCCAGCACCCGCGCCCGGCTGGAAGACCAGCTCGATGTCACCGCGAAGCTGGCAGCACTCGGCCGGCTTACCTCCGGCGTCGCCCACGAGGTCAAGAACCCGCTCAATGCCATGGTCCTGCAACTGGAGCTTCTGAAGTCGAAGCTCCAGGGGCAGGCTGAGCAGGTGAAACCGCAGGTGGACATCCTGGGCGAGGAAATCCGCCGCCTCGACCGCGTGGTGAAGACTTTCCTCGACTTCAACCGGCCGCTCGAGCTCCATCCCGCCGAAACCGATGTGGGGACTTTGATTCGCGAAGTGCTCACTCTGGCCGAGCCGCAGGCGCGCCAGAACAATGTGCAACTGCTCTTCGAGCCTGACGGCACACCCCCGCGCCTGGCGCTGGACCGCGACCTGATGAAACAGGCTCTGCTCAACCTGGTACTGAATGGCTGCCAGGCCATGCCTTCCGGTGGCACGCTGAGGGTCAGACCGCGCGCATTTCCGCACCGCGTCGAACTGGAAATTGCCGACCAGGGCGTGGGCATCCCTCCGGAAGCTCGGCAAAAGATCTTCTCCCTTTACTTCACCACCAAGCCCGGCGGCAGCGGCATAGGACTGGCCATGGTCTACCGCATCATCCAACTGCACAACGGCAGCATTGATTTCTCGAGCGAAGTCAACCGCGGGACTACCTTCCGCATCTCCCTGCCGCGCTAGCCGCCGTAGGCATCATGGTTTTCCCTGGATCCTCGGCTGCGGCCGGCGGCCTTGATTTCGCCGCCGCTACCAAAACCCTCTGGACCGCGTTAAGATAAGGCCGCAAACCGGGTGAAGGGGAAGAAAGTCATTCCCTCGTCCGGAGGAAGTGACCCGAGGCAGTTCGCAGGCGTTTCGCCAAAGCCTCTGAAGGAGGAGCCATGCCCTTCAAGCAACTCAAGAAATTCTTCTCGGGGCCTCCCCCACACCTGTCGCGCCAGGAGGCCATGAAGGTTTTCAAGAGGGACCACTTCAAGTGCCAGTACTGCGGCTTGGACGGACTGCACCGTTTCGAGAACTGGCTGATCTTGACGATTGACCACGTTCATCCGCATGCGCGGGGTGGACCCCGTAGCATGGATAACCTCGTCACCGCTTGCCAGCCCTGCAACCTGATCAAGGGCAAACGACCCTTTGCGTCTTTCGAGGACGCGAAGAAGTACGTGCTGGCCAAGCGTGAGGAGTGGCGCGAGCAGTTCCACGAGCACGTCAAGGGCGCATGAGCTTTGGGCCCGTCGCGCTTGAGCCCGCGCGCGGGCTCCGACGGTTATGGCCCCATCGCCGCGGAGAAAAATGCGACTGCGAAGACTGGGGTTGGGGCGAGACTTACAACCACCCCTGGCACCCACAGCCTGGGGGAGGAGTCCTGTAGGACGAGGCAGCGAACCCTGTGCCTTTCTCCTCGGGCGTGCGTCCCTTCCGAAGAAGGAGACCGATTGAGCAGCTCCTCCCGAGGTGCCGGCGTCGGACCGCCTGCCGAGGAGGGTGTGGCTCCCGCCCCCGGTCTGTCTCCCGCCGGGGCGCTGGGCGCGGCCTTCTTCGACACGATCCAACTGCTCCTTAATCCGTTTGACGCGCGCCGCTGGATACAGCTCGGCGTCATCTGCTTTTTCCTGGGCGGTGGCGCGTCTTCAGCAGCCTTCCACTGGAGCCTGGGCGCTTTGCCCGCCGATGTCGGTTTTCAAGAAGCCCTGCTCCGTATGCGGGAGTACATCGCCGCGCGTCCCTGGCTCATCGTGCTGACCATCGCGATGGGAATCACCCTGAGCGTGACGCTGATTTATCTGCGCTCCCTCTCGCGCTTCGTGCTGGTGGATACGATTCTCAAAGGGGAGGTTCTGGTCCGGCGTACTTTGCCGCGGGTCCGTCCCTTGGCCCACTCTTACTTCTTCTGGCTGCTGGGGGCACTGGTTGCTTACGGTGCCGCGCTGGGCCTGGGAGTCCTTGCGGCTTTTCCCTTCGCGCGCGCCGCCGCCACCGCCGGCAGCCGTTCAATTGCTTTCTCCATGATCCTGGCGAGCCTGCTCCTGGCCGAGGTCTTTATCGGCCTGCTCGCCGCCACCCTCATCATCCTTACGGACGACTTGGTAGTGCCCGTCATGTATGCGGAACGTTTGCCGTTGCTCGCCACTTGGCGGAAAGTGGGGAGCGCCATGCAAGCCGAAGCGGGCATCTTCACACTCTACGTCTTGCTACGATTCGTGGTGTCGGTAGTGGTGGGGGTTGCGGTATTGGTTCTCCTCTTCCCTGCCCTGGTGGCCCTCCTCTCGGGGGCAGTCATTGTCGGAGCACTGATCATCATGGGGCTGCAACTCGTGGGTGTCGCCTGGGCCTGGACGCCACTCGCCATCCTTTTGGCCGCGCTCGCCATACTGCTCCTCATGGGCCTTCTCCTGCTCCTGCTGAGCATCGCAGGGATGCCCGGCCAGGTCTTTCTCCAGAGCTTTGGCATTTGTTTCATTGCTCCACGCACCCCCGCCCTAAGCACGCTGTGGCGCACACACCAACTTGCGAGCCGAGAGGAATGAAACCTCACCTGACCGGACCGCGCCCCTCCTCGCCCTGGCGCCAGCTTTCGGGTTATCAGTGGCTGGTGCTGTTCGTGGCGTGGCTGGGCTGGGTCTTCGATTCGATGGACGCCACGATCTACGCGCTGGTCCTGGCGCCCGCCCTGCGGGAACTGCTCGGCAGCCGAGGTTCTCCTGAGAATATCGGCTGGTACGGGGGCCTTATCTTCGCAGTCTTTGTCGTCGGCTGGGCGCTGGGCGGAATCACCTTCGGCGTCGCAGCGGATTACCTCGGGCGCGCGCGCACGCTGGTGATCACCATTCTCATCTACGCCGTGTTCACCGCCCTGGCTGGTTTTTCGCACTCGTGGTGGGAACTTGCCGTCTACCGATTCCTGACCGCGCTCGGGATCGGCGGGGAATGGGCGGCAGGGGCCACCCTGGTGGCGGAAGTCTGGCCCGAGTCCCTGCGCGTGAAAGGCGCGGGGCTGCTGCAATCGGCGTGGGGCGCAGGATACTTTCTAGCTGCCGCCATTTACTTCTCACTTTCGACCCAGAGCTGGCGAATCATGTTCTTTGTCGGTTTGCTGCCCGCCCTGGTAGCTCTTCTGGTGCGGCTGAAGGTGCGCGAGCCGGAGCGGTGGGTACAAGTCCGGCGCGGAGCCCAAGCGGCAGCCTCGCGGCGTCTGACCCTGACGGAGCTTTTCACTCCCGGCATTCGCCGGGACACACTTGCGGGCACCGGGCTGGCGTTCGTTGCGGTTTTTGGCCTCTGGGGTGCCACCAACTGGACGCCCACGCTTATCCGCGAGTTGCTCGCGCCGCGTGGTCTGGACGAAGCCTCAACGATCCGGCTAGTCAGCTACGCCATCATGAGCCTAAATGTTGGAGCAATTGTGGGCTACCTCGTCTTCGCCCCACTCGCAGACTGGCTGGGAAGGCGAGGCGCATTTCTCGTCATGCTGGTGGGCTCAGCCGCCGCGCTCCCCGTTACCTTCCTGTTGCCTTCCGCTTACTCGACTGCCATTGTGCTGCTCCCGGTATTGGGATTCTTCTCGAACGGGATTTTCAGCGGGTTCCCCATTTACCTCCCGGAGATTTTCCCGACGCGTATTCGCGCCACGGGCGCGGGATTCTGCTTCAACGCCGGGCGAGTGCTTGCCGCAGGGGGCCCCTTTCTGACGGGAATCCTGGTGGCGCGCTTTGGCACCTTCGCGCGCGCCGCGAGTTCCATCGCCTTAATCTACTTGCTGGGCACCGTAGTCCTGCTGTTCGCTCGGGAGACAAAAGGCAAGGTCATCGAGTAGCTAGCTTCAGAGCCGGTCGGCGGTCCTCGATTGCTTCGGGGCGGGCGCCCGACCGCCCCTACCGCGACGCGTGGTGGTAGAATCAAGATTGCCTTGAGACGCGGAAAACTATTCTCGGTCTGTGGCGTGGCGCTGTTGATTTGGGGATGCCCCAAGCGACAGACCACCACGCGTGTCATCTATGCCCCGACACCGCCTCCGGCGGCCACGCCCGCGCCCGCCGGGGAAAGTGGGACCTTGGTGATCGAAGCGCCCGCGCCGCCTGAGCCGGCCGAGGTGACACCCGCGGAGCCCTCCACGCCCAAGCCTGCGCCGCGACGCCGGCGCCCGCCCCGCAGCGAGCCACCCGCCGCGACCGAGAGCGTCACCGAGCCCGCAGAGCCCCCCACGGCTGAAGTTCCTGCACTCGAACCCCGCGAAAGCCCCGGGCAGCAGGCGACGCTGCGGCAAGAGATTCTGAGCCTTCAGGAACGCCTCCGCCGGCGGATCGTGCAACTCGAGCGTGGGAAATTGACCGGCGCCACTCGCAGGACTCTCGACGACGCTCGCACGTTTCTTGCTCAGTCGGAAAAGGCCCTGACCGACGACGATTTGCAGCGGGCTCGTAACCTCGCCAACAAGGCCGCCTTGCTCGTCTCCGCCCTGGAGCAACCCTAGTGGCCGGAAGCCGCGCTGTGGCTCTCTGCGTGCGCCACGGCGCCGGTCATAGACCGCCGCTACAGAAGAGGTGAGAGCCCGTCAGCAGGTGATGTGCAGAATCGCGTTGGTCTCAGCCGCGTTCTTCTTAAGGGCCTCAATGGCCTGGGGAGTAGGGAGAATCAGCAGTTCGATCTTGCGTCTCTCAGCTTCCTGCTTCACTTCGTTCATCACCGGCAGGGCGCCATCCGCGCCTGTCCCGATCACTAGACGCTGGCACTGCCAAGGAATCTTCTCTTCGATCGACAGCGGCGTGTGACCGTATTCGTCGCGGAACTGCTTGGACGCCTTCTTCTTGCGTTTGGCAACTTCCCCACGGTCTATCACCACATCGTAGTCGTAGGTGACGCGGTCAATCATGATCGAGCCAAAACTAAACTTGTCGAAGCGCATCACCCACCTCCGCCGCCATTATACCGCGCCGCCGCTGCGCGGGATTCAGGAGCTGGCGTTGGGGATGGACGACTCGGTGTTAGAGCGCCACCTTGTTTCCAAAGTGGACGCCAACGGTTCCTCGCCTTCAACCTCTTGATTCGTGACCTTCAACCTCCGATTTCCGACTTTCGACTCCGAACGCCTGACTTCCGACCAAAGCACATCGAGACAGTTTTCTGCCTTCTGCCTCACATCCACTGGTCTCGATTCGAGTAGAACGTGACGGGGCGGCCAGGGTATTTCTTCCGAAAGGCCAGAAATTGCCGCAGCATCGCGCGGTATCGCCGCTCGGAGGTCTGGATTTTCTTGTGGGGGAATTTGATGAGGGCGCGTTCGACGGCCCAGACGTTCTTCGGAGAAAGGCGCCAGTCGCAGTTAGGGAGTGTCCGCAGGTCAAATACGCCGTAACCGGTGATGCGGCCCGAGCCATCTACATAGGGGTCTACGTAACTCATCACCAGTTGCCGCACGGTGCGAAAGATGGGTTTGCGGCCGTGCAGCCCGAGGTCGCGCGACCGCGCCACGGTCCCGTAGCGTCTGCGGCGACGGAACAGGAAGAGCACGTGGTCAAGCTTGTCTTGAGACTCGAAGTCTAGAAGCAGCGGCGGGTAGCCGTGCTGCTCCAAGATCGTGGCTGCCGTCAACGCCCCTTCCAGACAATGGGCCTGCCAGTGACGCACTACCCCGCGCAAGGTACGCAGCGTCTCTTTCTTCTTTTCCCAGTTGTAGGGCAACTTGCGCAGGAATTCCTGGACCTGACGCGGGGTGCGGCACATCCGGATCACCGCCCACTCTTTCGGCCGGAAGGCCGCTCTCCCCGGGGCCGGCGAGAATTCTTTTGGCGGGTTGCGCTTCGTGGGCATTACCTGATTTTCCCATTTCCGATTTGAGATCTCAGATGGCAACTCCTGCACCCTAGCCCTTGCCCCACCGGTCATACCAGAGCTGGAAGCAAAGCAGCGTCCAGAGCGTTTTGCGGTGGTCGGCACGCCCGCTCCAGTGTTCGGTGAGCAGCCGACGCACGAACGCCACGTTGAACAGCCCATCGCGTCTCAACTTCTCTTCCGCCAGGGTCTCATCCAGCAGCGGCTTCAGCCCCCTCCGCATCCAACTGGCGATGGGCACGGAGAAACCGCGCTTTTGCCGGTAAACAACTTCAGGGGGCAGCCATTTCTCTACTGCTTTCTTGAGGAGGTATTTGAGCCCGAAGTGGCGCACCTTTAGCGACGCCGGCAGGGCGGCGGCGAACTCCACCAAGCGGTGGTCGAGATACGGCGTGCGGAGTTCCAGCGAGCACGCCATGCTGGCGCGGTCGATTTTCACCAGGAGGTTGTCCTCGAGGTACATGCGGAAATCCAGATAGAGCATCTCCGCCAGCGTGTCATCAAAACGCGCGCCTTCCAGAACCCGCTCCAGCGGCAAGAAGATGACGCTGCTCGCGGGAGACGGGCCTTTCCATTCCGGGGTGAAAAGTTGATCAAGCTCGGCCGGGGAAAACATCCCGAACCAGATCTGATGCCGCTCGGCCGGATCCCGCTCGGCGTGGGTAAGGAAGCGGCGGAGAAACAATCCTTTCGGCACCGCGGTGGAAGAGACGGGAAGAAAGCGCTTGAGCCGATCAAAGAATTGGTGGCGCAGGAAGCGGGGAAGGCGCAAATAGTATTCCGCCAGTTGCGCCCCCATGTAGGTGGGATATCCGCCGAAAAGCTCGTCGCTCCCTTCGCCGCTCAGCGCCACCTTGATGTGGTTGCGCGCGAAGCGCGACAGCAAATAGGTAGGGATCACCGCCGGGTCAGCCACCGGCTCATCGAGGTGGTCCGCGAGCACGTCCAGCCCCTCGCGCAGGGTAGATTCGTCAGCCGCTAAAACATGGTGGTGCGTGCGGAAGCGGCGCGCTACCAGGTTAGCGTAAGGCTCCTCGTTGAATGACTTCTGCGGAAACGCCACCGAGAACGTGTTAACGTTGCCGGGCGTCAACTCGCTCATGGTGGCGACGAGGGTCGAGGAATCGATGCCGCCGCTCAGAAACACGCCCAGCGGCACGTCGCTCACCAAACGCGAGATGGCAGCCTCGCGCAGGCGCACCCGCAAGGCCTCGGCCAGCGCTCTCTCTTCCCAGCCGGTGCTGACGGGCGGGAGCCCGGGGCGGCGCAGGTAATTCTGCAGCCGCCAATACGCGTCGATGCGGATCTCGCCTCGCTCCACCACCATGCGGTGCGCCGCGGGAAGCTTTTGGATCGCGGCATAAACGCTGCGCGGCGCCGGAAAGTAGCCGTAGAAGAAATACTGAGCCAGGGCCTCGGCATCGATTTGGCGGCTGATGCCGGGGTATGCGAAGAGCGCCTTGATCTCTGAACCAAACACCAGCGTGCGGTCGCCGCGCCAATAGTAGAGCGGCTTCTCTCCTGCCCGATCGCGCGCCAGGATCAACCGTTTCGCCCGGTCGTCCCAGAGGGCGATGGCAAACATGCCGTTCAAGTCACACACAAAATCCGGACCCTGTTCCTCATAGAGGTGGGCGATGACCTCGCCGTCCGCGCGCGTCTTGAAGCGGTGGCCGCGGTCCAGGAGCTGCGCGCGCAGTTCGCGGTAGTTGTAAATCTCCCCGTTAAAGACCAGCGTGACCTCACCCGTTTCGTTCGCCAGCGGCTGGTCGCCGGTCTCCAGATCGATGATGCTCAGACGGCGGATGGCCAGGGCGAGGTGCGGCAGTTCAAACTTGCCGTGGCTGTCGGGACCGCGGTGTTCGAGCCGGGCCGACATCGCGTCAATCCGTTCGCGATGCGCCACGGGCTCAAGCGCCAGATTCAGAATGCCGCAAATGCCACACATACGTTTAGGGAATAGGTGACAGGGGACAGGCAACAGGTCACGGGACTGGCCTGTCAGCGGCGATCCGGACTCGAGGGACGTTCGACTGTTCCCTATTCCCTGTTCCCTGTCCCCTCACGCTCTTCCGCCGCCGGGATTTTCCAGACCGAGTATTCCCAATCGCTCCAAAGCGGTTCCATCCGGGGAACCACCTGCGACAGCTGGCGCACGTTGCGATTGCGAACCATCACCAGCATCGCCTGGGGCGAGTAGTGCGCCCGATTGCGCAGGTCCGTGCTGTCCATCAGCAACGGTTCGGGCGGCCCAGCGCGCCCCATCCCGCGCCGCAGCTCCGGCAAGCGCCGGGAGATGTAGTTACTCGTCAATTCGCTGGCGTCCGCAGTCACCAACCCGACCGGATGCCGGAGATAGAAAGCCAGGCTGGTGCGAAAGCAATAGTAACCGTAAAGGGGCAAGTCCTTCTCGGGACTTTCCAGGATCGTCCGCGCCAACTGGCGGCTGGAAGAGGCAGCGGCATACGTCTGCAGCGGCACTCGCCAGCGCACCAGCAGCAGAGGAACCGCGAGGGCCACCAGTGTCAGCGAGGTTACCGAGAGAATCCTGCCCCCCCGGCGCGCAGCAAGATTACGCCCGACAAACCCCAAGGCCACCAGAATCAAACCTGTGTAGAACAAGGAAGGTTTGAGGAGCGCTACGACGGCAGGATGGATTTTTTCCGTCAGAGCGCTCTCGACGGCGGCAACGCGAAACACTTGCGGAGCCGCCGTAACCACCAGGCCCAGGAGGATGAGCGTGGCGAACCCGGCCGTCAGCCAGTCCGGACGGCGTTCCGCTCCTGCGGCTCCCACCTCCGCCCACGCCACAGCCATCAGAATGCCGAGGGGAACCACGGCCGGCAGGAAATACCCCGGCAGCTTGGATTGCGAAATCGAGAAGAACACAAAGATTACCGCTCCCCATGCCAGCAAGAACAGCGCCGGCTTGTGAGCTTCCTGCCGCAGCTCCCGCCAGCGTCGCCAACGGTTCCAGCCCGCAAAGAGAAGGAAGAAACTCCAGGGGAACAATCCCAGGAGGAACACGGGGACATAGTAAAAGACGCTTCCTCCGCGCCGCGCGCTGCCGGTGGCAAACCTTCTCAGACTCTCCTCCCAGAGAGCGTAACGCGGGAAATCGGGATGGCGGAGAGAGACGGCGATGAACCAAGGCAAAGCCACCACCAGGAAGACCGCGACGCCCAAACCCCAGCGCAAATGTTTCAACTCGCTCACCCGGCCGCGCAGAGCCTGGTAGGCCAGAATGGAGAGCAGGGGAAGAAGGAAGCCCACCGGGCCTTTGGTGATGGTGGCCAGACCCATAACGGCAAACAGGAGCACCTCAAGCCAGGGGCGCCGGTAATCGCTGGCCGCCGCAAACCAGAAACACGTCATAGCCACGGTCACCAGGAAGGCCAGGGTCATATCGAAGATAACCAGGCGCGAATAGGCGATGACGAGCGGAGTCGTGGCCAGCACAATTGCCGCCCGCAGCCCCGCAGAGTCCCCGAACATCCGCCGCGCTAGTAACCAAGTGAGAAGCATCGTGGCCAGCGCCATTAAGGCCGACGGGAAACGCGCCGCCCACTCCGTGAGCCCCCAGAGGCGGAACGATGCAGCCACCAGCCAAAAATAGACTACGGGCTTGTCGAGATACGTGAGCGTATTGAAGTGCGGGGTGATCAGATCGCCTGAAGCCAGCATCTCGCGCGCCACCTCGGCATTCCGCCCCTCGTCTGGCTCGAGCAGTGGCAAGCGTCCCAGAGCAGCGAAAAACACTATGCCTGCCACTACCAGCACGAGCAGAAAATGGCGCAGGGGAAAAGATGGTGGTGAAGGCGTTGAAGGGACCGAATCAGTCACTGGAGAAGATGGGTCAGTGGCCAAGGGTTCGCCATAACTCCGATATGCGATCTATAGCGCCTCGCTCCGCGCGCCCGACCTAAAAAACGCTCTGACAAGCGAGCCGCACAGTGCGAGGCAGTAAGTTCACCCAGCACGCGCCTGCTCACCGGCTGGTTCGGGAGACGCCACCGGCGGCGGCTCCAGGACGTCCAGAACCGCCTCGTAATCGAGGCGGTTCTTCTTCATCCAGCGCACTGCCCAGACATCCCCCAAGCCCTTCACCAGCCGGCGCCAGGTGCCGTACTTGGTCTTGCCGTGCCGCCGCGGGCGATGGCTGACCGGCACCTGCGTCACCCGCCAACCGCGCATCCTCAGCAGGGTGGGCAGGAAGCGATGCATGCCCTGGTAGAGTTCCAGCCGCTCCAGGCACGGGCGCCGGAAAGCCTTGAGTGTGCAGCCGGTGTCCACAATATCATCGCCCGTAGCCCAGTTGCGAAAGCCGTTTCCAATCCGCGAAGATAATCGTTTCCACCAACTGTCCTGGCGGCGCATCCGAATGCCGCAGACGCAGTCCCAGTCTTCCAGCATGCCCACGAGACGCGGAATCTCTTTGGGGTCGTTCTGCAAGTCGCCGTCGAGCGTCACCACCGCGCGGCCCTGGGCCAGGCGAAATCCCGCGGTCAGCGCGGCGGTCTGGCCCAAGTTGCGTCGGAAGTGAGCCACGCGGACCCGCGCGTCACTTGCCTGGACGCGCCGGAGCCGTTCCAGCGTGGAGTCGGTGCTGCCGTCATCCACAAAGACGAGCTCGACATTTCCGGGCCACTCCGCCAGCGCGGACTGCAACTCCTGGACGAGCGGCGCAACGTTCTCCGCCTCGTTGTACACGGGAATGACGACGCTGAGTGAAACGTTCTCCACGAAACGCGGCTTCCTGCACCTCTCCCCACGCCCGCCGCTTAACCTCCTCCCGGACGCGCCCGGAACATCGGAGAGGTCGCCGAACCCTGGCATTTTAGCACGCCCCCACGGGATGGCTGGCAAATTCAGCGTCGCACACGACCGCAGGCCCCGGCCGGGCTTGTCACTGCCGAGCGCTCGTGATACATGAGTGGAGGGGAAGGTGCATCCCAAGACGTTGGAGTTGAATCAAAAGGAAAGAAGGCGGTGCCGTTCTACAAGACTGGGAGGCCAGAATGCATAGACTCAAAGCCAGACTTACCATCCTCACCGTTTTAGCCAGCATGCTACTGCTCGGTTCCTGCAACATCCTGGAGACGTTTCAGCCACCCGACGACAAGGCCATTGTCTCCGAGGTGCAGGCTAAGCTGTTTGAGGATCCCGTGCTCAAAACCCGCGACATCCGCGTGACGGCGGAAAAGGGCGTGGTGATGCTGGCGGGCACGGTGGCCACGGAACTTGAGAAGGCCGCGGTGGAACGCTTCGCCAGCCGCGCGAAGGGCGCAAAGCAGGTCGTCAATCAGCTCGCCGTTGTGCCGACAACCGCGACCGCCGCACCTCCATCCGCGGCCGAGACCCCCGCCGCCACAGCCGCACCCGAGACCCCAGCCCCAGTAGCGACCACTGCCCCCGCGCCTGCTCCTGCACCCGCCGCGCAGCCGCGAGCCACGCGCCGCCGCGAGCGGGCTGCTGCTCCGGCCGCCGCCGAACCTGTCGCCGCGTCTGAGACTGCTGCGGTACCTGCTCCTGCCCCGGTGGCGCGCGCCGCTGAAGCTCCTGCGGCGGCTCCGGCGCCTGCGCGTCAACCGGAGCACGTCACGATTCCTGCGGGCACGGTGATTACGGTCCGCATGATTGACCGCATCGACTCTTCGCGCAATCGTCCCGGCGAGGAATTCGCCGCCACGATTGATGCACCGGTTGTGGTGGACGACCGCGTGGTGATTCACCGCGGCGCCGACGCGCGCGTGCGTCTGGTGGAATCACGCAGCGCCGGACGCATGACCGGACGCTCCGAATTGCACGTCGAGCTGGTGGGCTTGGCCATCGGCGCGCAGAGCTACGCGGTGGAGACCGGCATGGTCGAGAAGGCGGGCGCGTCGCGCGGCAAGCGCACGGCGGAAACCGTCGGGGGCGGCGCAGCGCTTGGAGCCTTGATTGGCGCCATCGCCGGCAAGGGCAAAGGCGCAGCTATCGGCGGCGCCATCGGCGCGGGCGCCGGCACCGCCGTGCAGGCTTCCACTAAGGGCGAGCAGGTGCAGATTCCCCCGGAGACCAAACTCGACTTCACCCTCAGAGCACCACTCACGCTGACGATGTAGGAGCCTGAATTCCGTGATAGCTCGT
>Ga0315280_10004271_pt1 | contig 21242 bp, 21 predicted proteins | sample YL17G06_40_MG_FD_203697 | JGI IMG/M metagenome (GOLD analysis project Ga0315280, IMG submission 203697) | Sediment microbial communities from Yellowstone Lake, YNP, Wyoming, USA - YL17G06_40 | ecosystem: Environmental > Aquatic > Freshwater > Lake > Sediment | place: USA: Wyoming | collected...
GGCCGCCCTCACATGACTCGGGGCCAGGATGGTTCGCTATTCCTTTCCTGTATGACTCTTCCATTCACTACTCCACGTCGGTTTATCCCGACGCTATCCGGGCTTTAGCCCGTTCCCAGAAAAGACAAGTGGCGGCGCGCTTTAGCCCGTTCTCGGAAAGGACAAGTGGCGGCGCGCTTTAGCCCGTTCCCGGAAAGGATAAGTGGGGGCGGGCTTTAGCCCGCGCCCTGAGCACAACAACCACGACACGACCGATGTCACGAGCGTAATTCGTTTGTCTTTAAGGCGATGTGTGGATAGAAGCAACGATCTCTCGCTCAGGTATGCCGGGCACGGGCTAAAGCCCGCCCGCACATGATTGCTCTGGTTGACGGACGATTCAGCCCCAAAAGGGTGTTTCGCGACAGAAACTGGTTGACGCCTCCGGACAGTCACCATTCGCCGCACAAAAGTGGAAATCGCCCTTTTTGTGCGAGCGGGCGGGCTACTGAGTGGGAGCGGCCGCGCTGCTATCCGCTGCGGCGCGGAAGTATTTCTTGATCCAGAGCAAATAGATGAGGAACAGCAAGAAAAAGAGGATCGTCCACCACACCGCGATCTTGCCGGTAAAAACGCCCAGGCTCCGTATCTGGTCGATTTGCTCCTCCGGATAGCCTAACCGCCGGTACATCTCCATCAGGTCGACCTTCAGAAAGGTGATCGCCGCAGACACGCTGAAGAGTGCGAATGCGACGAGTGCCGTCCACCAGCCCGCGATCTTCAGTCGATACGTCGCCCATGCAAGATAGATCCAGAGCGCCGAGCCGGCCAGAATCATCACTGTAGCCTTAGTTCCGGATACCAGAACGCCGAACAGCGGCACGACACTCCCATACATCAAAGGCATTGCGAGAAACCAGAGACCGCCAACGACAAACCACAATGAAGTAGCGAGCACCGGCAACGGGCACGCGTCCGTCCAGCGAATCACCGGGTCGCGCGCCTCGCATGTGGCCTTCACGTGCCTTCTGCGGTAGAAGAGCACCATGGCGCCAGGCAGAACGACAGTGAAGATTGCGAGAAGGACTTCAACCACGGCCAGCATGACAAACGCTTCTTGGGAGTCGGCTGCCCTTGCTGCGGCTAGCGCGCGTACGAATATGACGAAATAGACCATGGAAGTGACACCTACCAGAAGCACGCTCCACGATACGATCAGCAATAACACACGGGCCCAGCGACGACAGAGGATAGAACCTACGCCAAGCCACACGAAAATCACGCTAAGAGCGATGTAGGCCGCCACCGCGGGGGCGATCGCCCTCCATTCCAGGCCGCTTCCTGTTCGCGACTCAAGGACCAGAGCCAGGGATGCCAAGAGCGCCATCAGCGCACACAAGCCTCCAAGCACGATCTCCACGATGCCAAAAGCAATAAGCCCAGGGCGCTGATCCTTGAACTCGACGGATATAGGAAGGCTGGATGGCTCGCTCATTTCGGTTCTCCTTCAAAATCCTTGACCAGTGCGTGCTCCTTCAACTGATTAAACTCGTGATAACCGACCACGACAGACCGAATCACACCGTTCCGATCGATGAAAAACGTGGTCGGGATTGCGCGGACATCTTTGTAAGGCGAGGGCATATTTTTCTCGCTGGCGACGGGATAACTCACGCCTTTGCCTGCGACGAAGGATTTTAGCGTTGCCTCGTTTTCATCGCTGATGCCGATGATCATCAGGTCGTCACGAGAGGTTTCATTGTAGAGCTTGTTAAGGTGTGGAATCTCCCTGACGCAGGGTCCGCACCACGTCGCCCAGAAATCGAGCACGACCCTCTTGCCCTTGAGCTGATCCAGCTGAATCGTCTTGCCATCGAGAGTGGTCACTGAAATGTCCGGGGCCAGGAATCCTTCCCACTTCGCCAATGAGTCGGCGCCCAGTGAAGACGCGGCCTGGTTACGGATTTGCGTCACCAAGTGGTAGTAGACTGCGCCCATCGCCACACTGGCTAAAATGCTGAGCACAGAAAGGCCCATTCCCCACCAGGCCATGGCATTCGGGCCACGCTTTTGCACGACATGAGCCAAACCCAGTATCAGCCCGACCAATCCGCACACTGCGCCTACGAGAAACAGACTCAGCATACACCCCAGAATGCCCAACACCAGACTGGCGATGGCGAGGCCCATGCGTGGCGCGGCGGGCGGCACAGTGGCCGCAATTTCAGGGTTTGGGTTCATGGTTGCTGCCCTCCCAGGTTGGCTCTTGGTCTCCGAGCACGCTCACCGACGGAGTATCGAATCAAAAGAGGTGGCGGAGGCGCATGGGAATCGAACCCACCGAACCTACCTTCCGGTAGATCCCACTGGATTTGAAGTCCAGGCCAGCCACCAGGCCAGATTCACCTCCGCTTGGGCGCGATTGTAGCAAAACTGGCGGAATCAACAACCATTAAACCGCGAGATCTCTGAAACCGTAGACTGGCTTGTGGAATCCCGTGCCGCAGATCGTCGAATGCTTTGCTGCGCGCGGAAATTCACTTGCCTGCGAAACGGCTGAGCAGGCCCGCGAGCGTTTCCGTGATGCGCTCGGCCGTCAAGGATGAGGGCAAGGCGATGTGCAATGCGGGCTGACGGCTGACCGGATCCTCTCTGATCAACTCCGAGACCGCCCGGCCGACATCGTCGGCGAGAGCGAGTGGCGATTCCGGTCGGCGGGACTGCCCCAGCACGCCTTTCGGTTTTGCTGCCTGAACCGGGAGCGCGGCGCGCGCGGGCGACACGGTTGCAGGCGATTTGGCCCATGATTCAAGAAGCTTCAGCCCCGCTTCCAGGAGCTTGCCCACGGCCTGCGCCGTCGCATCGGGTGCGGGCTGGCTTGGCTCAGTCGGAGGCAATTCACGGTCGCTGACCTCGTCCTTCGCTCTAGGAGCCTTGTCCTGCTTCCGCCCGTCGAACGGAACTGGAAGTGGGGCCTCGTCGGGCACGATTTCCCGCAGCGCCTCGAGCATTGGCTTCCGGCCCAGCTTCGCGAAGTTCACCTCTGAGGCACCGCCGTCAAACAGCCCGCTGAACAACGCCTTCTTGAGGCGGATCGTCTCCCAGACGCGCTCCTCGATGCTTTGCTCGGTCAGCAGGTGCACCGCCAGCACGGGCCGCGACTGGCCCATGCGATGCACCCTGCCGATGCGTTGCTCGAGCCGCGCCGGGTTCCAGGGCGGCTCGATGTTGATTACCGCCGAAGCCGCCTGCAGATTGAGCCCTACACCGCCGGCATCCGTCGATAGGAAGGCGCGCGTTTCCGTGTCGTCCCTGAACCTGGCGATGAGCTTGCCTCTCCGGCTCGAGGGAATCCCTCCATGGAGCGAGACGTATTGGATCCGTAAGTCGTCGAGCACCTCTCCGACGAGATGCGTCATGCGCTCCCACTCGCTGAAGATCACCACCTTGCGTTCTTCCTCAAGAACCAGGTCCCGGACAATCTCCTTGAGTTCCTCCAGCTTGGGCGAGACCCGGGTCTCCTTGTCGAACAGGAACGTCGAGTCGCAGATCATGCGCATGTTCTGGATCGCGCACAGCAGGCGCTGCTGATCGAGCAGGGAAAGCCATCCCTGGCGCTCGAACTTCCTCATCAGAGCCGCCACCACGAGCTTCTGGTCCACATAGTAGGCCGCCTGTTCCTGAGTCATGCGGACGCGGAAGACCTTGTCCGTGCGCGGCGGGAGATCCTTCAGCACTTCGGCGCGCCGGCGCCGCAACAGGATGGGAGCCAGCTTCGCGCGCACCTGGTCCAGGTCGCGATAGCCGATGAGCTTGCCGTGGTCATCCACCTCGCGGTGATCGTGCAGGAAGCGGAAGAGCGGCCCAAGGCGCCGGCCGTCCACGAACTGCACCACGGAATAAAGCTCCTCGAGTTTGTTTTCCAGCGGCGTTCCGGTCAGCACCAGCGCGTAGCGGCTGCGCAGCAGCTTGATCGTCTTTGCGGTGGCAGTCTCCCAGTTGCGGATCCGTTGGGCCTCGTCCAGGATGATGAGGTCCGGCGCCATCCCCGCGACATGGTCGAGGTCGCGCAGCACGAGTTCGTAGTTGACGATCTTGAAGAAGGCCGGAGCGGCATAGAGTTGCCGGCGCCTTTCGGGCGCGCCGTCGATCACAGCGGCGGTCCGCTCGCTGAAGCGCGCGATCTCGGAAAGCCACTGGTGCTTGACCGAGGCCGGACAGATTACGAGCACCCGGCCGATCCCTTTGCGGCGCGCAAGAAGCTCCGCGGCTCCGATCGCCTCGATGGTTTTGCCGAGACCCATGTCGTCGGCCAGCACCGTGCGTCCGCGGCAGGTGGCGAAGAGAACGCCGCGCAGCTGGAAGGGATAGAGCGGCACCTTCAAGAGGTCTTTGAGTGGAAGCCTTCCCTGATCGAGGAGGCGCAGCTGTGCGTCTTCGAACTCCAGACCTTCGGCTGATTCCAGCTCGCGCTCGATCCATTCGAGGGCATCGGAGTAAATGACGACATTCTCCTCCAGGCGGCGGAACCGGCCCACGGCGGTCGAGAACCGGGACATCATGTCCGGGCGCAGGATGCCGTTCTCGTCGAAGAACTCTGCGCACAGCGCAGTCAATTCCGGCGACGCCCCGGCGGGCAGGGCAATCCGGACTCTGAGGCTGTCGCGATATTCGAGATATACCGTTGCGTGGGTGCGGCGGTATCTGGCTTCTTGGATCTTGCGGCCGAACCGGCGGCGCGCATGAAGGAGCACGGCTTCGATGTGCTTGCAGGTGCCGAGCGTATTGACGGCGAAATCAGGGCATGAGCAGTAGTTGTCGAACAGCCCCAGCCCGCGCAAGGCAACGCGATAGTTCCGTTTACTCGCGGCGGACATGATCTGGTAATCGCCGAAGACGCCCCTCCCCTGCTGCCGGACCTGGAATTCTTCTTTGCGCGCGCGCAATTGACGTTCGGAGATTTGTTCTTCGATAAGCATGTGCGGCCATCCTCGATGTTTCCCAGATCGGAACATTCCGGTCTGAAGTCCGGGCCACTCTACCACTCCCGCGGCCCGACTCCAACCCTGGAATAGCGGCGCGTCGGTACTACGGACAGGCCGCACAGCAAGAACAGCTCCAGGCAGCGCCGGCAGGCCACGGGCACAGCTTTCTTGACTCATATAGTGTGCCCATGTAGAGTTATGCGCCGTGGGGCTGTAGCTCAGCTGGGAGAGTGCCTGACTGGCAGTCAGGAGGTCGTGAGTTCGATCCTCACCAGCTCCACCAATAAAATCAATAACTTAGCGTCTTCTACTCCTTCTCGTTCCCTCCGTTTTTCTCCGACATTTGCCGATTGTTTGCCGATTTCGTATCGAGAATATTTCGGAATCATTGAAGGCTGTGGAACCAGGCAAGTTTCCCGGAACGCGACATACGGGGAGCGTGATCCAGTCGGCATGTGATAACATCGGCGTGGGCCCTACCAGCAGGTGTTGCGGTTAAGTTTCGCGCGCGAATTGAAGGTGCAAGATTGAACCTGCGAGCACAAATCTTCAAAGGGATAGAATGGTACTTCTGCCTTGCCCTGATGCACGGGGTCGTTTTCGCGCAAGTGGCCACGAGCATACCAGAGGGCTGCATCAAGGCGGCTAAAGCGGCCCTGGGCCCGAAGGCGATTGTATTGGGTTACGGCAACATCGGCACAAAGGAAGACGAAGAGGCTTTCGCAGCGTTGAGATTGGAATCTATCCGTGCCTCCAAAGGATGCATTCCCGTAACAGAAATCGTCATAATGCGGCAGGGCAGCGATGGCTGGCGAACAATTTTCGAAGCTCGTCGACACATGCAGATCAAGAATCCTGAGGGTTTTGTCGGGATCGAGTACATCGATGATTCCTTCGATTATCCTGGCTTCTGCCTAGATATAACTACGCGAAAGCCGTCTGAGCCCTTCTCATTTGCGCTGACATTCCTGAAGAACGGCGGCATTGGTGAAGGTCTCCAACTGTACATCGGCTGGAACAGCGCTGTCAGGCGCTATCAGTCCATGACTTACGAGAATCCTCCGACATTCGAACCCGAAATCAAGAATCCGCCTCATATCAATGTCGGGAAGCGGGGCAGATAGGCTCACCTGTGGTTGTGATGTGTTCGCGATCCCGGCTGCAAGCACGAGTTGCGGACGCTGGATTTCGCTGGCAAAGAATGGGATGCCGAAACCGAGATTGATTACTCCCAAAAAACGGCCTTCGAGGAGATGTGACTGCGGGCCAGGTGAGCCAAAAGCGACGTTTCCCATATTCCGACTTGAACTAAGCCGCTTTGCGGCGGACGCTTCGCGTGCGTATCTCCGCAGGGGTGCTCAAATCGCGATATTGTGGGGGTCATCAGGAGGTTTCCTATGACCCATTTACGCAAGATTATGCTCGAAGAACTCGAGCGCCGTAACTATGCCGAGACTACCAAGCAGTGCTATCTCCAGGCAGTTGAGGAGTTCGCCCAATATTTCAAGCGCCCTCCCGACCGACTGGGTCCCGAGCACATTCGGGAATTCCAAGCTCACCTATTCACCGACAGAAAGCTGGCCCCCAATACCGTCAACCAGCGACTCGCCGCATTGCGGTTTTTCTTCGTTAAGACTCTGAGACGACCCTGGAACACGGCTGAGACTCCCTACCCGAAGAAGGTGGTTCACCTGCCCGTGGTGCTGAGCCGGGAAGAAGTCGCACGCCTCATTGAATCAGCTGATTTGCCTTTTCATCGTGTTTTGCTGATGGCCCTATATGCTACGGGAGCACGCCGGGCCGAATTGACTCGCTTGAAAGTAAGCGACATCGACAGCCAGAGGATGATCATTCGTATCCGGGGAGGGAAAGGACGTAAGGATCGCGAGGTCATGCTCAGCGAGAAATTGCTCGAAGCCTTACGGGAGCACTGGCGCCGGCATAAACCACAGGAGTGGCTCTTCCCGGGAGATAAGAATCATAAGGCCAATCACCCGATCACCACTAAGGTACCCTGGCAGGCGTGCCAAAGAGCAGCCAAGCGCGCCGGTCTCGAAAAGAAGGTATTCCCGCACATCCTCCGGCACTGCTTCGCCACACCCTGCTGGAAGCCGGCGCCGATTTACGCACAATCCAGCTGTTGCTGGGTCACAGTGATCTGGAAGAGACAACGATCTACCTTCACATATCGAAACGGCATCTGAACGCAACGGCGAGTCCGCTGGACACGCTGCCGCTCTCAGGTACCCCGAAAGAAGCAGAACCAAGGGAAGAGTCATAGATGAGCCGGCCACCCCTGGAGGTGGCCGATATTATCCGTGCCGCGGGGCAAAACTTCATCGAACGCAGCCGCCAGTGGCTTACCGGCCAGCATTGCAAGGTCTTAACGGCGATCAAGCGCTGCCGCACGGCTGCTCTCGGCGGGCATCTGGATGAGTGTTCCCGTTGCGGGCATCGCGCCATCTCGTACAACTCGTGTAGAAACCGGCACTGCCCCAAGTGTCAGGCCAACGCCCGAGTGCGCTGGATCCAGGCACGCAGTAAAGAGCTCCTGCCCACGCGCTACGTTCACGTCGTCTTCACGCTCCCTCATGCGCTGGCACCACTCGCACTTCAGAACAAGAAACTCGTCTACAGTTTGCTGTTCCAAGCCAGTGCTAAGACCCTGATACAGGTCGCTCGTGATCCCAAACATCTCGGCGCCGAAATCGGGTTCTTCAGCGTTCTCCACACCTGGAATCAGAAAATGCAACATCATCCGCATGTCCATTGCGTCGTACCCGCTGGCGGACTATCCCTCGATCACAAAAACTGGATTCGTCCGCGTCATCGCTTCTTTCTTCCCGAAAAAGTGCTCGGGAGCGTCTTTCGAGGCAAATTCAGGGGAGCTCTGAAGCGCGCTTTCGCACAGGGCAAACTCGGATTCCATGGTCAACTCCAGCATCTTGCCGACTCGAAGGCTTTCTACTCCTTTGTCCGGCAACTCTATCGCCACGATTGGGTCGTCTACTGCAAACGACCCTTTGGCGGCCCGGAACATGTTCTCCGTTACCTCGGCCGCTATACACATCGGGTGGCTATCTCCAACCATCGCCTCGTTTCCTTGGCTGATGGCAATGTCACTTTCCGTTGGAGAGATTCGGCGCACCGCAACAAAAAACGACGCATGACGCTTCCTGTGGATGAGTTCTTGCGCCGTTTTCTCCTCCACCTGCTTCCGCGCGGCTTCGTTCGTATAAGAAACTACGGCTTCCTTGCCAATTGCCGGCGTGCTGCTCTCTTGCCGCTTTGCTTTCAGTGCCTCGGATCTGTCCCACAGCCATCTTCTGCTGCAGATGGAGCCGACACCGACTCTGTCTCGCCTATGTGGGTCTGCCCAAGATGCGGTGGGCCGATGATCATCATTCAGTACCTGACCCCTGTCACAATATTGCCGCGCTCTCCGCCGGGCGCTCTCGTCACGACCTATGAACCAAGCGTCCGCACATAGAAATCGCCCGTGCTCTGGGCACGATCAGTAATCGTTCGCCTTGTTGGGATAGGAACGGGGAAAAGCGATGGCGAAATCATCCGGATCCAATCACACCGACCCCAAATCCACCTCCGAGACACGCCTTTACCATGGCTCACCGACCATTAGGCTCCGAAAGACATCCCCTGCCACCCGATTGAAATCCCATAGCATGCTCTCGGCATAAACACCCACCGCTCCGCAGCTCACTTCAAGTCCTAGAGTTGTATCGGGAGCGCACCTCGCAGATTGGCCTCGGATGCAATTTTGTGCTGTTGGTGCGCTCCCGATACAACTCTAGGACTTATACAACTCTAGGACTTATCAGGACTTGGCGTTCGGACAAGAACTCGCAGGGTTACTGCAAGTGAAGTGTGGCAGAATCAACGCCCAAACTGTCAGTTGGACAGACTTTGCTAACGAATGTTGGCCGCGAAGGACAAAGCGAGGCAGCAACAATGAACGAACCAAGCGTTGATCGTGCTGTCTTGGCCAAATTGGTGGGTCCGTTCTAAGCTCGAATCAAAAAACCGCCCTCAGCGCGGGGGCGGTTTTTGCCGTGGATGCCTTACCATTTCTTATTTCTTGTATTCCAAAATATCACCAGGCTGACACTCCAGAGCCTTGCAGATTGCTTCCAGAGTCGATAAACGGATCGCCTTTGCTTTGCCGTTTTTCAACACGGAAATATTGGCCATCGTGATGCCGACTTTGTCGGCGAGCTCGGTGACGCTCATCTTCCGCTTCGCCAACATAACGTCGATGTTAATGATGATTGCCATGCTGGTCTCGTTACACCATTAAGTCGTTCTCGGACTTTATATCCACGGCGTTTTGTAAAATCCGTTCAAACATCGCCGCTGCGGTAGCAATCACGATCGAACCGAAGGTGATGAGAATGCCCATGAAAACCCCACCCGCCCGGTCATCTGAGTTGCCTAGCATAATGAAGATTTCTCCTACCGCGACAAAACCGATAATAGCTATCGCGCAATATTTTATAGTCCGCAAAGCTTTCACGGCCGGTTGCGAGAAAATCTTATTTTGTCCGGCATATCCCAACACCTTGAATGCCTGATAGAGCGCCACGAAAAACGGAAGGGACGCTATATACGCATACGCCAAGAAGGGATCTTTGAAGTAAATCTCAAAGAGCGTGGCATGCACGTTCCTGCCTTCGATGTGGGGCTCCCAAAGCATGAGGGCAAGAGTGCCGATGCCGATGAGCACAATGACTACCTGAAGAAATATTGTTGAGCTTCTTTTCATGGTTGGTTCCTATAAATTTTCAAATTTTCAACTTTTTCATATTTTCACCTTAATCTATTGCTTATCGTGTGTCAATATATATTTATCGTTATCTGTGGATACAGGAAATTCTAATAAATCTTCTGGGCGAAAGCCGGAATGTCAGTGCGCCAGTGCCCGATAAACGGCAATCTGGGAAACTACTCCTGTAATGCGTCCATCAATCTCAATCATTGGGTGTGACATTCCTGCTCTCGAATGTGAGCAAGGTCGGCGGGACGAGGTTCGAACTTAGAGTCCTTATGCGTGGCATGACGGATGGGAGTTGATCTCAGGTATGCTTGCCGGTTTTGTGTCGAGAATCGACGTCGTGACCCGCCGTGTCCCCGGCACCCAGTGCGAATAAATCCTCAGCGTAATCGACGGATTCGCGTGTCCGAGCTGCGCAGAAACATAGGCCAGGTCCGCGCCGGCAGCGAGCATGTGACTTGCCCATGAGTGGCGGAGGTCATGCGGCGTTCGCCGCCTTTGTCTTCCGTATGTTCCGGTACGTGATCCGCAGATACCACTTTCCCGGGTAGATCTCCCTGATTTTTACGCTCATGATCGCGAAGTCCTTGCGCCGTTCAGGTCCCTCAGAATCCCGAGGAGACCGTCGTCGTGTCGAAGTTCAATCCTCCGGCGCTCCATCCACGCCACGAAATCGGCCCAGCGCAGCCATATCTTCCCGGACTTGCTGTTGCGCCAGTGCGGCAGAGCGTCGTTCCTGATGTAACTCCGGATGATTTTCTCGGACATCGAGGACCTCTGGGCGACCTCCCTGACGCTATCGTTGGCAATTCCAGGCTCGCACTCCGCTAGCATGTTTACCTTCACTGAACAGGGTTTTGCCATGCTTGCCCAGGCTGAGTGGTGCTAAAATGTCTGAGTGCCATGAATTCTCGGACAGTTATCGCAGCTGGTTGGAATACGTTATCCTAGCAGTCCAAAGCCTGTACAGAAACCGACGGCCCGCTGCGCGCCGGACTTGAGAGTCAACGTCAAATGAAAGCAAGGTTTTAGAGTAATAGCATGACAGCCAAAGAACAGATTTTGCGTACTTTGCACGAACAGCGCGCGCTTCTGGACCGGCGTTATCCGATCCGCCGTTTGGCCCTATTTGGATCATGGGCTCGCGGAGACGCGCGGGAGGATAGTGACGTGGATGTTTTGGTGGAGGTCGATCCATCGATCGGCATACGATTCGTAGAGCTGGCAGAAGACCTCGAGCAGGCGCTGGGTCGACATGTGGACCTGGTATCCCGCCGCGCGATAAGGCCCGCCTATTGGAAGCGGATCGAACCGGAGTTAATCGATGCCTAAACGAGACCCCGATTTGTTGGTGCAAGACATGCTGGATGCAACGCGAAAGATCGAAATGTATACTGCCGGGCTTGACCATGCGGCATTCCTTCGGGATGAGAAGACAGCCGACGCTGTAGTACGGAATCTCGAAGTGCTTGGCGAAGCAGCGCGGCAAATGCCGGATGACTTCACCTCGCGGAACCCCAATGTTCCGTGGAATCAAATCGCGGGACTGCGCAATCGCATTGTCCATGATTATTTTGGCTTGGATCTCGAGATCATCTGGCAGATCATCCAGCATGATCTGGCGCCGCTCAAGGCTCAGCTGCAGAAACTGGCATGAGCATCTTCAGTCCCCATTCGCAAGTTCCATCGGATAGCCAGGATTTTGTCCAGTCGTGCTTTAATGAGGATTACCTGGCCATTATCACCACATATATTCCTGATGCGAGCGAATGGTCGGAAGATTTCAGAGTGAGGGTTAGAAAATGAAGTGCATCCATTGTCAGGGCGAAATGAAAAGAAGCCATACACCCTTTCATGCGGACCGCCGGGGATGTCACATTACGATCGACGCCGTTCCGGCATGGGTCTGCGTTCAGTGCGGTGAAGCGCACTTTGAAGAGAAAGAGGTTGATGCCGTTCAGAAACTCATCGGCGCCATAGAGCAAGAGATTGAGGCCTTTGCGCCCATTGCATGACGAATTCAGCTTCCTGGAACAGGCCTGTAGCCAAACAGGCCGATAAGCGACGACTACCGTAGCGCGAAATCGGTCGAAACCCCGCAAAAACTGTCGTATATTCGTACGTGACCACAATCGGCGAAAGCAGGTAACCCGCGTTGACATACCGGGACGGCGCGCGCGAGATGGTTTGCTTACCCCGATCTCAACCACCTGGGAGCAGTTAGCCAGGCTATCGCTTCATTTGCGGCAATTCAGGAGTGGGCACCACATGGGAAGTACCAAAGGCACCCACGACAGCCCAGAATCCCAAAAGAAAAACGGAAACGGCAAGCGCCTGGATGTGGCGGCACTGGAAAACTGGCTGTGGGAGGCTGCTTGCCAGATTCGAGGGCCGCTGGATGCGCCGAAGTTCAAGGACTACATCCTGCCGCTGATTTTCCTGAAGCGGCTGTCCGACGTTTTTGACGATGAAGTAGCACATCTTGCCAGGGAATTCGGCAACGAGAAGACCGCCGCCAAGCTGGTGGACCAGGATCACAAACTGGTCCGTTTCTACGTTCCTCCGAAGGCCCGCTGGGCTACCGTCGCACAGAAGACCACCGGCCTGGGAGAGCATCTCACCGATGCGGTGCGGGCCGTAGCCAGGGAAAATCCCCGCCTGTCGGGAGTCATTGACGTTACCGATTTCAACGCCACTGCTGCCGGTCAGCGGATCGTGGACGATGGACGCCTCTCCGCTCTAGTCCAGGTTCTCAACAATCCCGATTACCGGCTGGGCCTGGATGACGTGGAACCGGACATTCTCGGCAGGGCTTACGAATACCTCCTGCGGAAGTTCGCGGAAGGCCCGGGGCAGAGCGCCGGGGAATTTTACACGCCCCGCGAGGTCGCCACCGTCATGGCACACATCCTCGATCCCAAACCGGGAGAAACGGTTTACGATCCGTGCTGTGGGTCCGGCGGCTTACTGATCAAATGCCATCTCCGGTTGCTGGAAACCAAGGGCAAGAAGACGAACCGGCGGCTCCAACTGCCGTCCAACGTTGGACCGCTCCGGCTCTTCGGCCAGGAGATTAACCCTTCCACATTCGCCATGTCGCGGATGAACGCATTCCTGCACGACATGGAAGCCGAAATCGCGCTCGGCGACACTATGCACCGGCCTGCTTTCACTGAAGGCGACGGACGGTTGCGGCAGTTCGATCTGGTGACCGCAAATCCGATGTGGAACCAGAAGTTCGATGCTGCGACTTACGAGAACGATACCTACGAGCGCTTCAAGGATGGATTCCCGCCCTCTTCCAGTGCCGACTGGGGCTGGGTCCAGCACATGGCGGCATCCCTCAATGATGCCGGAAGGATGGCCGTTGTCCTGGACACCGGAGCGGTTAGCCGGGGCAGCGGCAACCAGGGATCGAACAAGGAGCGCGACATCCGCAAGCAATTCGTCGAGGCCGATCTCGTGGAGTCAGTCCTTCTTCTTCCCGAGAACCTGTTTTACAACACGACCGCACCGGGCATCGTGATGGTTATCAATAAGCGGAAGCGGAAGAAGGGCGAGATCATGCTCATCAACGCCTCCAAGCTCTTTTCCAAGGGCCGTCCGAAGAATTTCCTGGAAGAAAAGCACATCGACCAGATCGCCAGGACGTACCACGGCTGGCAGGCTGAGGAAGCAGTTTCCGCTGTCATCAGCAAGGCCGACGCCGCCAAGAACGACTACAACCTTTCCCCCAGCCGGTATGTGTCCACAGGCGGCGAAACGGAAGTCCTGCCGCTCGACGAGGCCGTGGTTCTCCTGCAAGAGGCCGAGGAAGAAAGGGCAGAGGAAGAAAGGGCAGAGGCAGATCGAGAACTGGAAAAGGTTTTGGGAAAGCTCGGATTCAAGGGGGGACGCAGTGAATAATCACGTTCTTCAGACTGGCGACCATGGCCCCCAGTCTGGCTTTGTTTCGAATCACTCTGCAGATTTGCCCGATGGTTGGATAGAGGTCAAGGTCGGCGACGTTGTCGAGAAAACTGGGCAAAGGGACCCATCACGCAATCCGACAAAGCGTTTTAAATACGTCGATGTATCCAGCGTTTCTAATGAGAGCTTGAGCATCACAGGATATATAGAATACGAGGGCAAGAATGCCCCGAGTCGAGCGAGAAAGGCAATCAAGGATGGTGACGTTTTATTTGCCACGGTGCGGCCCTCCCTAAAACGTGTGGCAACTGTCCCCCGCGAGTTGGATGATGAAATCTGTTCCACCGCATTTTGTGTTCTGAGAGCGAAAGCTGATGTTGTCGATCCGGAGTTCCTATTCTTCGTAACCGTCAACGATTCGTTTGTTGATCGCGTCACGGAACATCAGCGGGGTTCCAGTTATCCGGCGGTGACAGACAACAACATCAAGGAGGAGTTCATTCTCCTTCCACCCTTGGCCGAGCAACGCGCCATCGCCCACGTCCTCCGTACGGTGCAGCGGGCGAAGGAGTCCACCGAGAAGGTCATCGCCTCCACCCGCCAACTCAAGCAAAGCCTCATGCGGCATCTGTTCACCCATGGCCCGGTGCCGATTGATCAGGCAGATCAGGTTGAACTGAAGGAAACAGAATTCGGTGATGTACCGGCAGATTGGAGAATTGCGGTGCTCAGCGATTGTGCCGAAGTCCAGACTGGCATAGCAAAGGGTAGGAAAGTCGACGCCGCTGACGCAATCATGGTTCCCTACTTGCGAGTGGCGAATGTGCAAGATGGCTTTCTGGATCTGACGGAAATCAAGGAGATCCCGATTCGGAAAGGGGAGTTGGAGCGTTTTGCTCTGCAAGTGGGCGACGTTCTTCTAACTGAAGGTGGGGATTTTGACAAACTGGGCCGTGGATTCATCTGGAACGGCGAGGTGCCCACGTGTGTGCATCAAAACCACATCTTCGCCGTTCGTGCCAATCGTCAGATTATATCCTCCGATTACCTGGCCTATCTCACACAAAGCCAATACGGGAAATCCTACTTTCTGACTGTGGCTCATCGAACGACACATCTGGCCTGCATAAACACGACTAAGCTCAAAGCCCTGCCGGTGCCAGTTCCTCCGCTTCAAGGACAAGAGGAAATTGCTCGACTGCTGAAGACTATCGATCGGAAATACGAAACCGAGATGCATAGGAGAAATGCACTCGAGGGGCTCTTACACACGCTGCTCCATGGCCTGATGACCGGCCGAATTCGGTTGCAGAGGTTCACTTCGGGAAAGGCATGATGAGCGAGTTATCGCAATCGCCAGGCCGTCCAGTTTCATTTGAGCATCGCTACCGGCTCTATCTGGACGAGTCCGGCGATCATGTTTTCAACAAGCTCGATGAGCCGAGTCACCGATATCTTTGCCTCATCGGCTGTTGGTTCAGTAATCCCGATTATCTCGGTTTTCACGAGCAACTTGAGGCGTTCAAGAAGCACCACATCCCACATCACCCGGATGAACCGCCGATTCTCCATCGTGAGGACATCCTTAACCGGCGTGGTCACTTCACTCACCTTCAGGACGAGGCCAAGTCAGCGGCTTTCGACGAAGCTCTGCTACAAATTGTCCGGGAAGCCCAATTCCAAGTCGTTGCGGTGGTGATCGACAAGCTGGCCTTGCGGCAACGTCATGGCGAGAGCGCGGCGCATCCCTACCATCTGGCAATGGGTTTCATGCTCCAACGATATTGCGGCTACCTGAATCACATCAACCGCTGTGGGGACGTGCTGGCAGAAAGCCGGGGAGGCCGGGAAGACCGGCTCCTGAGCGACTCCTATGCCCGCGTTTACGCCAACGGCGTGTGGGTGACTAACTCTGAGACATTTCAGAAAGCCCTGACCAGCGGGCAACTGAAGATAAAGAAGAAAAGCGCCAATATTGTGGGCCTCCAGCTCGCTGATTTGCTGGGGCATCCGGTCCGGCAATCGATTCTTTGCAAGGAGCATCATCTCGCAGAGCCCCTGCGGCCATTCGCCGAGCGCTTGATCCCAATCGTTGAGAACAAATACAACCGGCATCTGTATGACGGGAGAGTTGCGGGATATGGGAAGGTGTTCTTTCCAAAATGAAAAAGCCCCTGTTCGGGGCTTCTCCACGCTCGCCCATGCGGGCGATCCAACTCCAGTAACCTGGATTATTGACATTATAGCCACTCCTCGACTTCTTTCAAAGCAATTCTCAGAGGCGCAATCTGTCGGAAGAGCGCGATCGGGCATGGGTCACAGCAAGGATCAGGGGAACGCATCATGCCTTTAGGAACCGAGTCGATTGCCGTCCAGCGTCCCTTCATCGGTTACGCGATTGAGGCTGGGTGGACCTATCTGTCCCCTGAAGAGGCTCTCAATTTGCGGCGGGGGATCACGAGTCCTATCCTGGATTCGGTTCTGATTGATCAGCTCCAGCGGCTCAATCCGGCGACGGTTGATTTGCAGCGAGCGGAGGATGTCGCAAAAAAATTGGTCCGAGTCCGGCCGAACGTTGAGGGAAACCTCGATGCCTGGGAATATCTCAAAGGGCTGAAGACTGTCTTCGTCGAGGCAGAGCGGCAGGAGCGGAATATCCGGTTGCTCGACACGTCCAATGTTGGGAAAAACAAGTTCCACGTCACGGATGAATTCACGTTCAGCAACGGCACGCCGCCCGACATCCGCACCGACATCACGTTTTTCATAAACGGCATCCCGATAATCGTCACGGAAACCAAAGCCGCTTCCCACATGGAGGGGATCGCCGAGGCATTCGACGATATCCGCTATTACCACCAGAAGGCACCGGAACTTCTGGCCCTCGTACAGCTACATGCACTCACGCACCTGATTCAGTTCTTCTACGGAACCACCTGGAATTTGTCCCGGAAAGGGCTGTTTAACTGGCGCGATGAGCGGGCGGGCGATTTTGAAACTCTGGTCAAGACCTTCATAGCTCCAAGCAGGATTCTGCGCCTGGTTACCGACTTTATTCTGTTTACCCGCATCGACGGCGAGTTATCAAAGGCCGTTCTGCGTCCGCATCAGATGCGGGCAGCCGAGCGATGCGTGGGACGTGCCAAGGATGCCAAGAAGTCTCGGGGCCTGATCTGGCATACCCAGGGCAGCGGCAAGACGTTCACTATGATTACTGTCGCCAAGCGACTGATCGAAGATCCTGGCTTTGCCAATCCTACGGTGCTGATGCTGGTGGATCGCAACGAGCTAGAGGCGCAGCTATTCGGTAACCTGGAAGCCGTCGGGTTCGGCAGTGTCGAGGTCGCCCAGCAAGAAGCATCTGCGACGGCTTCTGGAGTCCAATCGCCGGGGCCTCATTGTTTCAATGATCCACAAGTTCGACGGGATTCCAGAAAAGATCAATTTGGGGAGCAACATCTTCGTCCTGGTTGACGAGGCACACAGGACAACCGGCGGGGATCTGGGTAACTACCTATTGGGCGCATTGCCAAACGCCACTTACCTCGGGTTTACCGGCACTCCCATCGACAAGACCGCTTACGGGAAAGGCACCTTCAAGGTTTTCGGGTCGGATGATCCCAAGGGTTACCTCGATAAATACTCGATCCGCGAATCCGTCGCCGACGGCACGACGGTTCCACTCCATTACTCCCTGGCTCCCAATCATCTCCAGGTGGATCGGGAAACGCTGGAGCGCGAGTTCCTGGGGCTGAAAGAGCTGGAAGGAGTGAGCGACATCGAGGAGTTGAACAAGGTTCTTGAGCGGGCGGTTACCTTGAGGAACATGCTCAAGAACCGGAAGCGCGTCCATGAGGTTGCTGCTTTCGTCGCTAACCACTTCCGCAGCACCGTGGAGCCGATGGGCTACAAAGCATTCCTGGTCGCGGTGGACCGGGAAGCCTGTGTGCTATACAAAAAAGCCCTCGACAAGCATTTGCCGCCCGAGTTTTCCGAGGTCGTGATCAGCAGCGCCGGAAAAAAGGACTCCGAGGAGCTTCAGAGCTTCCGAATGTCGGATGAGGCCGAGAAGGCGATCCGCAAAGCCTTCCGTCATCCCGAAGACTTGCCGAAGATCCTGATAGTTACGGAGAAGCTGCTTACGGGATTTGATGCCCCCATTCTCTATTGCATGTACCTCGACAAGCCCATGCGCGACCACGTATTGCTACAGGCGATTGCTCGGGTGAACCGTCCCTATGAAGATGAGCATGGCAGGCGCAAGCCGTCAGGATTCGTTCTGGATTTCGTGGGCATCTTCGACAAGCTGGAACGCGCTCTGGCTTTCGATTCCGAGGAAGTGAAGGGCGTCGTGGAGGGCATGGAGATATTGAAAGAACGCTTCAGCGAGATGATGACCGAAGCTGAGGCCGAATATCTGCCTATTCCTCGCGGGAAGAGCGGCGACAAGGCCGTAGAGGCGGTCCTGGAGCATTTCCGGGATAAGGAACAGCGGCAGGAATTTTACGGATTCTACAAGGAGGACCAGGAGCTTTACGAGATCATTTCACCAGACCCGTTCCTGCGGCCCTACCTCAAGGACTATGGTGAACTGACCGGCATGTATCGGCTGGTCCGTGCGAATTATGAGAGGGGGATTCCGGTAGACAAGAGCTTCCTGCGAAAGACGGCCAAGCTCGTCCAGGAACACGCCGTGACTACCGGCATTGAGGAGCCGGGGAAAGTACATCGGTTGGACGCCGACACTCTGGACAGAATCGCCGGGGCGAAGCAATCCGATACCGTCAAGATTTTCAACTTGCTGAAGGCCGTGCACGATCTTGTGCAGCAAGAGTCGCAGCACCAGCCCTACCTGATCAACATCGGCGACAAGGCAGAAGAGATCGCCAGGGCTTTTGAGGAACGGCAGAAAACCACGCAAGAAACATTGCAGGAACTGGAAAAACTGGTCAAAGAGTTAAAGGAGGCAGAGAAAAAGCGCGACGAAACGGGATTGACGCCGGAGGCTTTCGCCGTTTACTGGTTCTTGAAGCGCGAAGGGGTTTCCAGAGCCCAGACCGTCGCACAGAGCGCCGCCGCAGCGTTCCAGGAGTTCCCACACTGGCAGACCAGTAGCCATCAGGAACAGGAAGTCCGCAAGTCTCTCTACAAAGCTCTGATCGAATCCGGCGTGGAAGCCGTTGTTGATCTGGCCCAGGGCATCATGAAAATGCTGCGGAGGGCGTCACTATGAAGGAAAAGGAGCCGCCCGCCTGGACCCCGCTGGAGGAGGCCATTCCCAGGGAGTTGTTGCACTCTGAAGTCCTGGCCTGGGCGAAACGGATCGGCGTGGAGCCCAAGGAGATCCGCATCCGTCCGATGAAACGCAAGTGGGGTAGCTGTTCGACGGCGGGTAGGGTAACACTGAGCGATGACCTGCTCGGCCAGCCCGCCGACTTCCGCAAGAAGATTATCGTTCATGAGCTGGTGCATCTGAAAGTTCCGAACCATGGGAGCCTGTTCAAAGCCCTGGTGAAGTCGTTCTTGAATCGAGTTCCAAGCGATCTAAAGAAAACAGATAGATAGTCAACGTCATGTGAGTCACTTACTCTGGCGGGTTTTTCGGCTTTGAAGTTGACCGAAAGTAATGGTGCGATCATGACAAGGTTCGAAATCGCCAACCTGATCATTGCTATGCTAGCGCTCGTGGGCGCGGTCTGGAGCACCATCATCTCCTACCGGATAGGGAGGCGACAGAACCAACTCCAGGAGCACCTACTCGGTTTTGAAGCGGCCCGAGAACAGGATCGTCTGGCGGCATCCCGATCTGCCAGCCTTCGCGCCTGGATCGAGCGAGGACGCGATTACAAGCTGATCATAGTGAATGAAGGCTCTAGCGAGGCACGTTCAATCAGAACACTAATAGACAATCAGCCGATTCTCTCCCATTCGTTGGTGCCGCGAGGTTCGGAGGAGATTACTCAGCTCGGACCTGGCGCTACCATTTCATATCTCTTGGCCGTTACCATGGGAACCAATCCTGTCATCTCGGTTTCCCTTTCTTGGCAAGACGACTCGGGAGAGCCAGAACAATGGTCATCCCAGCTCAACATCTTCTAGTTGCTCGATGTTTGCTGGCGCCGGGGCATGATGGGGTCGGGCACGAAGTTTGGCGAGGAATGCTACCGCTTCGAACTGTCGATAATCCAGCGGCGACTTGGCAAGTCAAGTCTCCGCGTGTCCGCTACATTAGATGAGATCTGCAAGTGATCGACCGTTTCGCCGGGAGATCAATAAAAGATAGGAACCGACTGCATGGGTTAGTTTGCCGACCTCGGCGGTTCACCGCCGTTGGTCGACTCGAAACCGCCACTGAAAGGATCTATGCGGGTGCCGATACTCAGGTCGCCTAGAAAACCTGCTTCATCCGTGACAGTGTTACCCTTAGAAGATGTCTAGGAAATCTCAGGCTGAGGCTTGCGGCAAGCGATCAGAAACTTCCTTCCGAAGTCTGTGAATGCGTACTGATCGTCCCAGATAACGGATTGAATAGGCTGCTGTTGCGGCAGATCGGAAATGGACACCTCTCCTACCCCCATCGATGAGGGGCGAGTTATGATGCGAAAAATCCCCAATCTGACAAAATTGTCGAGAGTGAAAGGAATCCGATCGGGGTTCATCCCTCCTGTTGCCTGTTGCCACTCTTTTATCAAGTCAGAATAAAATGGACTGCCAGGACTAAACACTAATTCCTTTTCCTTCACAGTGGGGCTAGGGCAGAGCAGATCCAAAAAAGCAGCTTCATGCGGAGACAATTGTCGGAGGACATCTATGAATGCAGGTGATAGTCCAGTATCAGAGGAAGGATTGGCGGCGTTAGCCAGGAGCGCTGCCCAGCGATCCTGAAGCTCTTCGCCGTCTTCAAGGGATGCGTGCTCAAGGAGCGGTAACAGTATCTTGGGTTCCACTTGCCCTGGATCAATGCCAGCCTCTTCCAGCATTACTTTGGCCTTCTTGATACAGTGGACTGCATTCTTGAGCCGATATAGCTTCGCCTTGTCTCCGAAGGCCGCGCCGACCTCCGTGGCGAAGGGGCCCGAGATCTTTTCGAGGAAAGCCGATATCGGGTGTAACAAGGCGCTGAAGAATGCCTCTGGCCCAGTCTTCAGAAGCTCCATATCTTCAGGAGTCAAAACCACGGAAAACCTCCGTCACAACAGTTGGGCACAAGCATATGTATACATGACATTACCGCGCAAGAAAAGCAACTGCCCCGCAGAACAGCGCTAGGTCTTGGATCGGACCTACAGTCTCATCCATTTCGTACTGCGAGGGAAGCCGGGAGGGCCTGCGGTTGGCTCCTGAACGCCCAGTGGCGACGATCCTGGCATGTCCTGCTTCTCTGTGCCTCACTTTCGGACCTGAGCTGATGTCGAGGTCGGCCACGACACCGTTGGCGTTCTCTCGATAATCCTCCACTCTTGTCCAAATTAGCTTTTCAGAATCAAAGATCCTAGCCAGGGTCTGACCGGGTAGGCGAAGCAGCGAGACGGCCGGACCTTTCTTGGGTAGAATTGGATTTGTCTAAAACCAAAAACCCA
>Ga0315280_10004272_pt1 | contig 21241 bp, 21 predicted proteins | sample YL17G06_40_MG_FD_203697 | JGI IMG/M metagenome (GOLD analysis project Ga0315280, IMG submission 203697) | Sediment microbial communities from Yellowstone Lake, YNP, Wyoming, USA - YL17G06_40 | ecosystem: Environmental > Aquatic > Freshwater > Lake > Sediment | place: USA: Wyoming | collected...
GAACGTTGTCCGTGAACACGGCGAGAGAGATGGCGAGCGCCAGCCCCGAGACCAGGGTGACGAAGATGGTAATTCCCAGGAGAACGATGCCGAGGGGCTGCAGGCCGATGCCGACGTTGCCGAGGCTCTCGCTGGTGAGACCCGGCGCGAAGCTCAGGGCCGAGTTCATGTAGTAGCTGAAGCCGATCATGTACGCCACGGCGCCAGCGACGGCGACGACGATGGAGCCGCCCAGCTTTCCGCTCAGTATGGTCATCCTGCTCACGGGCAGAGTCATCAGGGTTTCCAGCGTCTTCTGCTCCTTCTCGATGGCGACGCTCGTCGCGGCCATCTGGATCGCGAACATGAGCATGATCATCACGAGCACGGGAAGCATGATGCTCTGCGACAGGAGGAGGCCGAATATGGCCGACGGCGGTATCTCCAGCACGTTGCCCTTGATCAGCGAGGCGTAGGAGACCGAGATCGGGCTGCGCACGGCGTCCGGATCATACGACTCCCCGGCCTTTTCCAGTATCTGCCTGATCTCGCTTATCGAGAACTCGTAGTTGTATAGACTGATCAGGCTGTCGACGGTCTGCGTTATACCCGTCTCGGCGATCGTGAGGCTCTTCAGGTGGGCGTAAAGCTTGATGTCCCCCTTGATGCCCTTGGAGACATTCTGGGAGTAGCCATCGGGAATGAAGACGAGGGTCGAGGAGTTCGTGTTCTGGAACTCTATGAGGGCCTGCGTGAGGGATGGCGCGCTGATGGTGATTATCTTGTTGTTTGTGCTCAGAAAGGTGATTATCGCGCCCGATGAAGGTCCCTTATCCTCGTTGTAGATGGCGAATGACGCCGACGCGATCGCCCTTCCGACCGATTCCTGCGAGATGCTGATGGCCGAACCCATGATCGGGAACAGGAGGAGGGGCATCAGCACCACCCCTATGAGTATCTTCGGATCCCGCAGGAGCTCCTTGACCTCCTTCACGATGAGGGTCATCAGGCGATTAACCAAGCTTCGTCGCCTCCATGAAGACCTGCTCAAGGTTCTCCGCCGTGTATCGCTGCTTCAATTCGACCGGCCTGCCCATGGCGACGATCACGCCCCTGTCGATGAGGGCGACGCGGTCGCAGAGGAAGTCGACCTCTAGCATGTTGTGGCTCGACAGCACCACGGACACACCCTGATTCTGCGCGTAGTCCTTGATCATCTTCCTAATGTGAAATGCATAGACGACGTCCAGCCCCCCGGTGGGCTCGTCGAGGATGGCGAGCCTGGGTCTGACCATGAGGGCTCGCGCCAGCAGGAGCCGCCTGCCCATGCCCTTGCTGTACCCTTTCACCTTGTCCCTGAGCCTGTCGTCGAGCCCTGAGATGAGCCTGCCCTCGTCCACCATCTTGTTGACCTCGGCGCCCCCATCCGCGTAGAAGCTCGCCATGAATCTGAGGTACTCCTCCCCCGACAACTGCTGGTAGGCGCCGGCCTCCTCGGGCAGGTAGCTGATCATGCCCCTGACCTTATCAGGGTCGTGAACCGCGTCGACGTCGAAGACCGTGACGGTGCCCGACGTCGGCTTGATCAGGGTTCCCAGGATGCGGAGCGTTGTGGTCTTTCCAGCGCCGTTGGGCCCGATGAGGCCGAAGATCTCGCCCTCGTCCACCGTGAAGCTGCACCCGTTGAGCGCCTTTACGTTCCCGAAGTCCTTGACGAGATCGTGCGCCTCGACCGCGTGCCGCATTACCTCAACACCAACCTTGGAGAGACAAGCCCAATTGTTTTAAACCTATGGATAGCTCGTGGGGGCGTGCCGCAGGACCTTGCCGGCGCGGGCACCCGTGTGATTGCCGCCGTCCACGGTTACCGTCCCGTTGACGATGACGTATTCTATTCCCTGTGGGAACTGGTGCGGGTCCTGGAAGGTGGCCCTGTCGGCGACCGTCTCCGGGTCGAAGACGACGACGTCGGCGCGCATACCGGGCCTGAGGAGGCCGCGGTCGAGGAGGCCGAATCGCTGGGCCGGCATCGACGTCATCTTCCGCACCGCATCCTCCAGCCGGAGCACCCCCTCCCTGACGTAGGGGCCGAGGACGCGCGGGAAGCTGCCGTAGACCCTGGGGTGCGGCTTGCCGAGGACGATGCCGTCGGTGCACACCATCTGGAGGCGGCTGCGCATCACGGTGCGGACATCGTCCTCGGACATGCTGAAGCTCGCCATGCCGACGGCGTTCTCCTCCTCGACGATGAGGCTGAGAACGGCCTCGACTGGTTCCTGCCGCCTCTCCTCGGCTATCTTTCCTACGGTCTTTCCCTCGAATCGCCTGTTCCTCTCGGATTTGACCGACGTGACCAGGATACCCTCCCATCCCCACTCCCTGCCGCGGCCAGCGCCACTCATCTCCGCCGCGATCCTTTTCCTCGTCGCCTCGTCCCCGAGCCGCTCCATCATCCTCGCGGTTCCACCCTCGAGGGCCCAGGAGGGGAGGAGGCTGCTGAGGAACGTGCTCCCGGCGATGTAGGGGTACTGATCGACCGTCACGTCTACGCCCTCCGTCCGGGCTCTGTCGAGCATCTCGAGCGCTTCGACTACCTTTCCCCAGTTCTGTCTCCCGCTCGCCTTGAAGTGGCTGATCTGCACGGGGATGCCGGTGTCACGCCCGATGGCGATGACCTCGTCGATGGACTCGAAGAGCTTGTCGCCCTCGTTTCGCATGTGGGCGACGAAGACGCCGCCGCGTGACGAAACCACTCTGCACAGTTCCGTGAGCTCAGCCGTCTCGGCGTAGACGCAGGGCGGATAGATCAGGCCCGTGCTCATGCCGAAGGCCCCCTGAGCCATGGCTTCGTCCAGCAGTCGCTTCATCTCCTCCAGCTCCGATGCTGTCGGAGGGCGGTTCTCCATCCCCATGGCGAGGAGGCGCAGGTTGCCGTGGCCCACGAGAGATGCGACGTTGATCGCGGGCCTCGCGGATTCGAGTCGATTCAGGTACTCGTCGAAGCTCCGCCAGCTCCACTCGATGTCGGGGTCGCCGTTTAGGCCGGACAGGTACCTCCGCCAGTCGTCGACGACATCGTCCTGCAGCGGCGCCTCCCCAAGCCCGTCCTGACCGACGATCTCCGTGGTGACCCCCTGCATGACCTTTTGTCTGGCCTCGGGCTCCGCCATGAGCATCAGGTCCGAGTGGCTATGCGTGTCGATGAACCCCGGCGCGACGACCAGCCCCTCGACGCTGATTAAGTGATCGGCTTTTCCGCCCAATCTCCCAATGGCCACTATCTTTCCCTCGTGAATAGCGACGTCGGCACGGTACCAAGGGTTGCCGGCGCCATCCACAACCCTTCCGCCCTTGACGATGAGATCGAACATGTTTCTGATGATACGGCGCCTTACGTTAAAATTGTTTGTTCCGAGTAGCCAGGAAGAATAATGCTCCATGGGGAGCGGTTTTTCGGGCATGGATCTTGATATCCGTTGTGGTAAAAATCTTCGAGAAGTGGATCTTTGGGTATTACCCTTTCATCTAAGGCGGCGAGCATGAAGAACCCTGGTCGCCGAAATGATCGCATCTGCCGCTCAGGTTAGGATCTCAGCTTTCCATCCGCTTCTTCAAAGGCGTCTTCTTCAGGGGTTTTCGCCTGAGCGTTGTGCCGCAGACTGGGCAGGCATCGCCACGTCTTTGGTTGTCGTAGGTCCGGCGGCATCCGGGACAGTAGATGATCCAGTTGAACTTGCGCCTGATCCCGACGGTGGCCAAGCTCCTGTGCCTGATACCGAGGTGCTCGGCGGCGTTTTGGACCGAGTAATCATCAGAAACGATCACGGGGTCCCTGTCCTTGAGCTGGAGGGCCAGCGCCAACAGATCCTTATCCGTCTCCGAAAGGGATCCCAGCTCGCCGAGTTCGGCTGCGGCTTCATCGACTGCCTTTCTGTAGCGGGGGTCGGGGCTGATCACCTTCAGCTTGCCAGTCTCCATCGCCATTTCCAGTCTTACAGTCATGAGCATCGCCTGCTTGATTTCTTCCCTCACGGCCGGCACCGTGTAGTTCTCCGCTTCCGCGTCCGAGGCTTCGTAGCCCATTATGAAGGCGGAGGCGTCGAGGAGGACGGTGGTTTTCAGCCCGTTCGCCACCGGTCAGCTCCTGAACTGGAGCCTCGATTTGATCGTTCTCGCGATGTCGCTCCGCGTCACGATCCCGACGAGTTTGTCTCCCTCGAGCACCGGCAGGCGGCCCACGTCCCCGTTCGCCATCTTGAGCAGCGCGTCCGACGCGATGTCGTCGGGCTTGAGGGTGATCAGCTCATCCGCCGGCTTCATGATGTCCTTGACCGTCTTCTCGTCCCAGTTCTCCTGAGGTACGAGGCGCACGTCATGGTCGGTGACGACCCCGATCAGGTGCTCTCCCGAGACGACGGGGAAGCCGGTGTGCTTGAACTTGTCGAAGTGGTTATTGACGAGCTGCTGCACGGTAAGGCCTGGATCGACCGTGTGGACCTCGCGCGTCATGATGTCGGAGATCTTCACCCCCCTCAGTGCCTCGACCATCATCGTCTCGTTCAGGTTGGCGTCGGCGCTGCCCTTGATGAAGAGGCCGATGATCAGCAGCCAGATCCCGCTGAATGTGGACAGCGCGATGAAGCTGAATAGGCCGAAGATCATGAAGAGGTAGCTGAAGAAGTGGGAGAGCTGGGTCGCCCTCCGGGTCGCGGAGAGGAGGTTGTTGCTGCGCGCCCACAGGAACGCCCGCAGGACCCTTCCACCGTCCATGGGAAACGCCGGGATGGAGTTGAAGGCCGCCAGCGCGAGGTTTATGTACGATGTGTACTGCAAGGTCGCCCTGATCCCCAGCGCCACAGAGGCCGGGGTCAAGGTTCCGAGGATCCAGAAGACGACGCCGATGGCGACGCTCGTCAGCGGTCCCATTGCCGCCATCCTCAGCTCAACCCCTGAACTGCCGATCTCCTCGGAGATCTCGGACACCCCTCCGAAGAAGTGGAGGGTGATGCCGCGAACGTTCACATTGTTCCTTCTGGCAACGGTGGAGTGGGATATCTCGTGGACGAGAACGGAGAGGAAGAGGGTCGCGGACGCGATCGCCCCGACGGTCCAGTAGAAGCTGGACGTCTGGCCGGGGTACTGGTCCGGGAGGTACCCCACGGCGAGGGACCACGTGATCAGGCCGAACACGACGAACCAGGAGTAGTGTAGGCGGATTTCGATGCCCGATATTTTTCCAACTTTTATTGACACTTCGGATCAGGATCCCTGTTCATGCGTAATTATTTAACATGTGCCTAAATGTAAGTCTTCTCTCGAGCCGCCTGTAGAACGAGCGGAACCTGATGAACTGGGCCTTGTAGGGGGACTGCCACACCTCCACCGTGGACTCGGGCCTGAGGGCGGCGTGGACGCGGCCATCGACGATGGCGAGGGCGTCGACCTTCGGCTTCAGGAGCCTGATGCTCACGCGGCTCGTGATGGGCACGACGATGCTGCGGAAGTAGCTGTCGGGGCATATGGCCGTCAGGATCATGGCGGGCACGTCGGGCGTCAGGATCGAGCCGCCGGCCGAGAGGGAGTAAGCCGTCGATCCGGTCGGGGTTCCGACGATCGTTCCGTCGGCCTGGACGTCTATGATATGCTCGCCGTCGACGCTGAGCCTCATCTCGATGACCTTCGACGCCAGCGAGGAGGCGACCAGCACCTCGTTCAGCGAGTCTGGAAAGGTGACATCCAGCTCCGGGCACCGCGAGGAGAGCTTGAAGCACTCCTCGAGGCGGTAGTCACCCGCCACAACCATGTCGAGGGCCTGACGAACGTCGTCTGGCGACGCCTCCGTGAGGAAGCCACGCCTCCCGAGGTTCACGCCCAGGATCGGCGTCTCGGGCTCTCTGAGCAGCATTGCGGCCCTCAGGATAGTGCCGTCGCCGCCCACGATGGCGACGAAGTCGACGTCCATCTCGCCGATGTCCTCGTTCCTCTCTGGCATGTTGAGGGTCAGCGCGGTCTCGGTCTCCACGTGCACCTCCACGCCGGCCGAGTCGAGGTGCTCTACGACAACACGGGCGATCGCAGCGGCCTCGGGCAGGTCGGTCCTGGAAACGACGCCGGCCTTCAATCTTCTCCCCTTAGGAATGGATACCCACTCCTTAAAACTGCTCGCCGGCCTCAGCGCGGCGACCATCCGTACTTGCCTATGAGGGGGACGTACGCGACCTGCATCAGCACCCGACGCTCCGTCTTACCCCTGCTGTCCTTCTCCAGCAGGACGAGGTCCTGACCCAGGAGGCTCATCGCGCTACCGACGGGCGCCATCAGCCTCCCGGGAGCCTTCAGCTGTTCGACGAGGGGCCTCGGGACGTCGGGACACGCCGCGGTCACGCAGATCGCATCGTACGGCGCCTTCTCGGGATAGCCGAGGGAGCCGTCGCCCAGGACCAACAGGATGTCATCGTAGCCGGTCCGTTTCAGGTTGGCCTCTGCGAATTTATGTGTTGTGGGGTTGATTTCGATGGAGACGACGAGGCCATTCGGGCCCACGAGTTCCCTCGCCAAGGCGGCGCCGTAGCCGGAGCCCGTGCCCACCTCCAGGACTCTGTCGCTGGGCCCCAGGTCCAGGGGCTCATAGAAGATCGGGTACATATAGGGTGCGGATATCGTCTGCCGGCCGTCGCCGGGAATCGGCAGCGGCTGTTCGCCGTACGCGTGCTCGATGTAGCTTGGGTCCGTGAACTCCTCCCGAGGAACACCTAACATGGCCCGAGCCATGGCGTCCGTCTTTATGTAGCCAACTTCCCTGTAGCGCTCGACCATCCTCCTCCGCTGCTCGGCGAAATCGGTCATGGCGACCTCGAATCAACTCTGGATGAAGGTGCTATTAATCGTTTAGAGGGTCGATTAGGCGATGACTCCCTCCTTCCTGAGGCCTTCGACCTCCTCGCCGGTGTAGCCGAGGAGCCGGGTGAGCACCTCTGCGTTGTGCTGTCCCAGGGTTGGAGCCGGAGTTCTGATCGTGCAGGGCGTCTCGCTGAACTTGACCGGATAAGCCGGCGACCTCACCGTGCCCGCCGTCGGGTGCAGCGTGGTCTCGATCGCACCGCGGGCCTTCACATGTGGGTCCTCGATGGCCTGATCGATCTGCAGGATCGGCGCGACGGGAACCGACACGGCGACGAGCGCATCGATGACCTCGTCGACCATCCTTGCTGCGACCCACTCCTTCAGCTGCTCGCTGGTCTCCAGCTTCTCGATGCCCATCGCGCGCGTCAGCCGTTCGACCATCGGCGGGTCGCAGGCTATGTATACCCAGCCGTCCTGGGCGAGAAACATTCCGAAGGTATCGAGGCCCACGTACTTCTTCTCGGCCTGCCACGGGAGCTCGCCGCTCAGTGTGTAGCGCGTTATGGAGACCCCAGTCTGCGCGATCATGCAGTCCAGCTGTGAGACGTCGATGAGCTGCCCGACGCCCGTCCTGTCCCTATAGCGTACGGCTCCGAGGATGGCTATGGCCGCCCAGAGGGCTGGATCTAGGTCTCCGTGCCATTCTGCGGGGCGTATGGGTGGCCCGTTCGGGTCGATGATGTCCCCCGTCAGCCTGTACCACCCGCTCATGGAGGAGGCGATGGGTGCAAAGCTCGGCCGCGACGCATATGGGCCGTTCAGGCCAAAGCCACTCAGGGAAGCGTATATGATGTCCGGCTTGACCTCCCGGACCTCCTTGTAGCCGAGACCGAGTTTTTCCATCGTCCCGCGCTTGAAGTTCTCGATGACTACGTCGCTCTTCTTCGCCAGCCTCAGTGCGATGTCGACAGCCCTCGGGTCCTTGAGGTTCAGGGTCACGTCCTTCTTGTTCCGGTTGAAGTAGAGGAAGACGCTGCTCATACCCCCGAAGAGCGGGGGATACAGGCGGGCGACCTCGCCCCACGGAGGCTCCACCTTGATGACCTCCGCGCCCATGTCCGCGAGGATCATCGTCGTGTAGGGGCCGAAATATACGTGGCTGAAGTCCAAGATCCGGACATCGTCGAGCATGCCCATCTCGTTCACCGACCCGATTCCCCTGAACAAGCGGGGATCAGCCAAATAAATTTTGTGAGGGCAGGAATCTCCCTTCAAGAGATATGTTTCGAATCGAATCACCGTTCTTACCTTACGTCTGGGGTCAGCCATACGCCCTCCAAAGCTGATCGCCGACATAATGCATGTTCTTAAGGACCTTTCCCTTTTTTACAGACCTCATGTTTTGGGACGAGAAGAGCGCCGAGCTGATCGCGAGGGCTTTGCCGTGGCGAACGTCCCTGACGACGATGAGGCCGCCCTCCTCGAATTCGCCTCGAATCTCAACGATGCCCGGTGCCATGATGTCGGCCCCGTTGCAGACGTATGGGACGGCGCCCATGTCGACGATGGCGGAGGGAAGTCGATCTAGGCATGGACATGTGAGGGTGGGGATCATCGTGTCGTTCACCTGGATGATGCTTGGCAAGCCATCCAGAAAGTAGATCCTTATCCCGTCATCGAGTTCGGCCTGTTCAACAGCCTCGGGCAAGATGTCGCCGAGGAATATTTTTGCCTCTTTCAGCAGGGCCTTGGAATCCTTCTGACGCAGCATACGGCGTTTATGAATTTTGGGCTCCAAATAGACCCCTCGGTTCCCCATTATCGGCAAAACTAATAAGCGAATTGAAGTAAAACTTGAGTGGAAGGCGCCTCGCTCCGCCGAAGGGGTGTTGCCTCCAGACAAGGATCGATGAGTGTGTTGATCGAAAGGGCCATGGAGAACAGGGACGTCGACTCAAAGCTCGCCGGGGAGACGTACATCAAGGCGATACCCCTGCGGGCGTATGAGGACGTCGACGTTATTAAGTCTGAGGTGAAGGCGGGAAACATCGTCATCACGAACGTCGCGCCCCTCGCGAAGCACAGTATCGAGGACGTGAAGCGCGCCATAAGCGAGCTCAACGAGTACGCCGCCCTCATCAACGGCGACATCGCGCGCTTGGGGGAGGAGCGCGTCATCCTGACCCCGAAGACGATCAAGATATGGCGCGGACAGAAGGGCGGATGAGTCAGGCTCCACATTAGGCCAGCCTGAAGGTTTCAAGTAGGCTCGGCGCGTATGCCTGAACGCCCTGGAACCGCGAGAAGGTCCTCGCCATGTTCTCGCATTTAGACTCCTCGCCGTGGATGAAGAACACCCTCTTGGGCGTCGGCCGCATCTTCCGCACGTAGTTCACCAGCTGGCGCCTGTCGGAGTGGCCGGAGAAGCCCTCGACGGTGTGCATGCCCATCTTAACGTTGATGACCTCCATCTTGCCGTTGCCGCTGAACGTCTGCACGGACCTCAGTCCGGATTGTAGCCGCTGACCCAGCGTTCCTGCCACCTGATAGCTGACGAAGATCAGCCCGTTCTCCTCCCACGGCGCCAGCCGCTTGAAGTACTCGATGACGGGGCCGCCCTCCATCATGCCGGCCGTAGCGATGATGATGCACGGGCCCCCCTCCGTGATCTCGTCCCTGCTGTCCGCTTGCTTCACGATGGTAAAGTAGTCCGACTCGAAGGGGTTCCTACCTTCGTAGAGGATCTGATCCCTGATGTCGTTCGACAGGTACGTCGGGTACGCCGTGTGTACGCCGGTCGCCTCGGAGATCATGCCCTCGATGTACACGGGCACCTCCTGCAGGTCACCGCTCTCCATGTACTTGTTGACGACCATCATGATCTCCTGGGCGCGGCCGACCGCCGGCACAGGGATGAGGACCTTGCCCTGCTTCAGGATGCTGCCGGCCACCTTAACGAACTCCGCCTCCGTCTCCATGCGAGTAGAGGAGACGTCCTCGGGCGCGCCGTATGTGCTCTCCATTATTAGGGTCTCGACGCGCGGGAACTGGAACGAGGCGGGCTGGAGGAGCTGCGTCGGGCCGAACTTCAAGTCCCCCGTGTAGACGATGTTGTGGAGGCCCTTCCCGATGTGAAGGTGTGCCAGTGAGGAGCCGAGGATGTGCCCGGCGTTGTGTAATGTCAGCCGAACGTCCGGAGAGACGTCCGTCACCTCGCCGTATCCCAGGGGGATCGTGTGGATGATGGCCTCGCGTATGTCGTCGGCCCCGTACGGCGGCACCCTCCCCTCCTTACTCATCACGTCGAGGTAGTCGCCCTGCAGGAGCACCATCAGGCTCGCGGTAGGCTGCGAGCAGTAGACGGGGCCGTCGTACCCGTACTTGAACAGGTACGGGAGGAAGCCGCAGTGGTCGAGGTGGGCGTGCGTGATCACGACGGCGTCGAGGCGCTCCACGTCGAACTCCTCGACGTCGAAACGCGGGTACGCCTCGATTGGAAGGTTGGTGCCCGGGTTTATGCCGCAGTCCATGAGGATGCTGCTCTCCCTTGTGCGGACGAGCAGCGACGACCGGCCGACCTGCCTGCACGCCCCCAACATCGTCACGCGGACGTCTCCCGAGTTCTGGTACATGGGCCTGAAGATGGCCTCGCCGGTCTCCCTGAGGAACCGCTCGCGCTCCCTGCTTTTCGAGTACAGGTATCCCTGGATCTGCTTGATGGTCAGTGATGGTATGGGCGGCGACCTCACGATGTTCGGACTCCACCGCGTCCGCTTCACGATCTCGATGAGGTTGGAGCCTCCCTTGCCTATGGCGACGCCCGGCTTCACGACCTCGAGAACGACCTCGCCGAGGGTGGGGTCGAAGTAGGTCTGAACGATTCCGGCCTCCTCGGGCAGGATCTCCTTGATGATCCTCTCGGCCTCCGCCTCCGTCGTCCTGACCGATGGGTCGGACCGGATCACGATCCTCTTCTTGATGGAGCCGGCGATCTCGGCCATGATGTGGCTCTGCTCCATCAGCATCTCCGGCCGCTTCGTGTAGATGGCGAGGCGCGGACCCTCGAACTCGATCCTGGTGATGCCTATCTCCGGCGGTATGTTCTGCAGTATCGAACTCCTGATCTCTGCCGAGGATAGGCCCTGAGGCTTCTGCATCGGAATCTAACTCATCTGTTTTAGGAGGGCGCCCTTCTCCTCCGTTGTCAGCTCCTTAAATCCACTCTCCGTGATCACGGCCACGTCGAAGCTGTCGCCGCTGTACACGTCCCTCTTCATGGCGGAGTTCACGGCCCTGACCACGATCGGGAGCATCTCGTCGACGGGATGATCCTCACGGTACTGGTCCTCGAGCACCCCGTAGGCGACGGGGGAGCCGGAGCCGGTCGAAACCATCTTCTCCTCGGTGAGGCTTCCGAACGGGTCGAGCGAGAACAGGTGTGGGCCCGTGCCATCGTAACCACCAATTAACGCCTGGAGGGGCAGAGGCATGCCCACCTCACGATTCGAAAACAGTATGTTGGATACGAGACGAGAGGCGGCTGCGACTGAGATGGGCCTCCCTTTGTCCAACTCGAAAAGGGTCGAGTTGGCCTTCAGGATGTCGACCACACGCTGGGCCACCGCGACTCCACCGGCCACAGTCATGGCGAGGTGGTCCGTGATCCTGTAGACTTTCTTCGCGTGCTTGCTCGCGACGTAGCTGCCCATGGTCGCCCTGGTGTCCGTTCCCAGTATCACGCCGTCCACGCAGACGATGCCGACTGTGGTGGTTCCCTTGAACTCCCCTACGGTGTTTAGCAACTTCAACTCCCCGAAACAATTCCTACAGTAAAGTAATCCTTAGATGGAATGTCAAGTTACATAAAAATCTATTCCTATAAAAACGCTACGGTGACGGCCTCGCCTCAGATGCCTCCACCTTTCGATTCATCCGCCATCGACGTCAAATCTTGTGGTAAAGATCCGCGCGCATCCATGGATCTGGTCTTCTTTCCACTAAATGTGTCTTTTTCAAACTGTTATTTGAGTGACATTAATCTTATCTTATCAGATTTCGAAATTAAATCGTTTTTATGATCGGGCAAAACGGTGGAGCGTTCTTTGAGCCAATTTGAGAGTGAGAGCAGCGAACACATCGTGAAGTCATTTCTGGACATCCTGGTGCTGACGATGCTGTACGATGAACCGATGCACGGCTACAAAATGATAGCAAACATTCATAATAAATTTGGCGTGTTGTTGAGTCCGGGCACACTGTATCCGCTTCTGTACAGTCTGGAGGAACATAATTTAATTGAGTGTAGAGAAAACCATAGAAAAAAGATATATTACATAACAGCAAATGGTAAATACAGAATTAATCAAATATTGAAAATATATAAAAAGAATATCGATAAAATCACGAGATTTTTCGATGAAAACCTGAACCAGGTCTCCATAAACATAGTTTGAAGCAAAATAGGATATTCAATCTTCATCGGGCATGCGGATTCGCGTTTCGTCTTTATTCAGGCTCAAGTATCTCTTTTTCAGCTCGTCGTCGAATTTTTCCAGTTGCTGTTCTATCGTTCTCAGCATCGTTTCGACCTCCAGCGGCTTTACAAGGTACGCGTGCGCCCCCATGTTCAACGCCTCCTGCGCGCTCTCCACGCTCGGTTGACCCGTTATGATGATCTTTCTCGTGTCTGGGTCGAAGGTCCGCATCTGTTTGACTAGCCTGATCCCCTCCATGTCGGGCAGTTTCACGTCGATCAGCGACAGCGGATAGAATTCGTCTCTGTATCTTTCCAACGCTTCTCCGCCGGTTTTGGCGATGCACACGTCGTACCCTTCTTCCCTCAGGATCTTTGACACGGTTTTCAGGAAGTCTTCATCGTCGTCGACGACGAGTATCTTGGTTTTTCTCTTCAAGTCGACACCTCGATGGTGTGAGAGATGAATCGATCGCTTCCTAGCAACTGGATAAGTTATATATTGTTTATTTCGGAAAAGATAACGTTATGGTTATCCTTTATTGTCACTTTTTTGGGAACAATCGTGGAAAGATTTCTTAATTTTTAGCGAGAAAACTATTCTATTTCTGATACGAATTCCGTATTGATATTATAAATAGTTTTTAAATATGAATCAGAAATTCATAAGGAAAGATCAAATGAGGATGCGTAGAACAAAACTAAGGATATACCTCGACGTTCTTCGTCTGATAAGGGACGGCACGGAGAAGCCGACGCTCATCATGTACCGCGCGAACATCTCCTGGAAGCCGCTGCAGCACATCCTGAGTTCACTGTTATCCCTCGGCATGATCAGGGAGATCGAGGTCATCGGCACAGGCAGGCGAACGAGGCAGGACACTCGGACGAAGAAACTCTACGAGATCACCGAGAAGGGCGAGAAGGCGATCGAATACTTCGAAGGCGCCAAGGATTTCCTCATACTTGCAGGCGAAGACTATCTGATTAGCTGATGTTTTTCGTACCTAAAAATATGAATCCGATATCAACGAGGGATCATCATTCTTGTCAAGTGCCGCTCCGTTAACGATGTCTGCCTTACGATCGTTTATATGACGTGGTTGGTTTCCGACATACGAAGACGTTTTAACTGATGAGCGCACGGATATGAAGACGACGACGTATTGAGCAGGATGCACCGAATAGACCTCCCCCGGATCGTGCTCGTCGGCCAGGGCGTGATAGACCTTCTCGGCGAAGTCTGCGAAGAGCTGGAGATCAAACGTGCGCTCATGGTGTCCGGTGAAAGGACCTACGACGCTGCGGGGGAGAAGGTGCAAAAAATCCTGGGCGGGAAAGGCATCGCCACGGAGCTGATCCGCGCGCGCAACGCCGACATGGAGACGGTTGAACGAGTCAGAAGCTGGGCGGTGGAGATCGAAGCGGACGCCGTGCTCGGAATCGGAGGCGGAAGGACGATCGACGTCGCCAAGCTCGGTGCCGCCAGGGGACGAACGCTGTTCATCAGCGTGCCGACGGCGGCGTCCCACGACGGGATCGCGAGTTCCCTCGCATCAATAAAGGGCCTCGAGAGACCCTACTCGGTCACGGCGGATGTTCCGATCGCCGTCGTAGCGGACTCTCGCATCGTCGCGGAGTCGCCATTCAGATTCACCGCCAGCGGGTGCGGCGATGTCATCTCCAAGTCGGTGGCGGTTCGAGACTGGAGGCTAGCGCACAAGGCCACGGGGGAGTACTACGGGGAGTACGCCGGCAGCCTCGCCCTGATGAGCGCGAGCATGATCATGGAGTGCGCCGCTCAGATCCGGGACCGGCTGGAGTCCGGCTACCGAACGCTCCTAGAGGCGCTGGTCAGCTGCGGCGTCGCCATGAGCATCGCGGGCAGTAGCAGGCCCTGCAGCGGGTCGGAGCACCTCTTCAGCCACGCCCTCGACGTGATCGCCCCAGGGGCCGCACTCCACGGGGAGCAGTGCGGCGTCGGCACGATCATGATGGCGAAGCTCCACGGATTGGGCTGGACCTCGATCAGGGACAGCTTGAGGACGATCGGTGCACCGACGACCGCTCGTGAGCTCGGCATCGGCGAAGGCGTCGTCGTCGAGGCGCTTGTCAAGGCCATAGAGATAAGGCCAGAGAGATACACGATATTAAATGAGGTGAAGCTTACGCACGCGACGGCAGAGGACCTTGCGAGGGAATGTGGTGTAATCTAGGTACACAACGTTTTTTTTATTGCCGTGGCGTTTACTAATCGCCGGTACTCAAAATTTATAAGACGAGAGTCCTTCGTGAGTTTGAATATCGTGAGCGGTGGTTTCCTCGATGAGCAACGTTCAGCTTAAGGTGGCGGAGGCGAAGCAGCAGAGAGACGTCGGTAGGAGCATCGCCCGCATCGACTCGGACACGATGAAGACCCTGGGCGTGACGGTGGGCGACGTCATCGAGATCGGCGGCAAGAAGGAGACTGCCGCGAAGGCGTGGCCCGCCTACCCCGAAGACCAGGGGCTCGCCATCGTGCGGATCGACGGGTTCATAAGGAAGAACTGCGGCGTCTCCATCAACGAGTTCGTCACCGTGAAGAAGGCGGAGGCCGAGTACGCCGCGTCGATCAAGCTAGCGCCGGTCGACATCCGCATCAGCGTCGACAGCGACTTCGTCCGCTTCGTCAAGGACAGACTCATCGACAGGCCCTGCACGCGCGGCGACACGCTGCTCATCATGATGCTCGGCCACTCGGTCCCGTTCATGGTGGTGAACACCCGCCCCAACGGCATCGTCAAGATCTCGCCGACGACCGAGATCAACATCCTCAGCGAGCCAGTCCCTGAACTCGAGATGCCGAGCCGAACGACGTACGAAGACATCGGCGGCCTGGGCGAGGCGATCAAACGGATCAGGGAGATGGTGGAGTTGCCCCTAAGGCATTCTGAGATCTTCCAGCGACTCGGCATCGAGCCACCGAAGGGGGTCCTACTTCACGGGCCACCAGGGTGCGGCAAGACGCTCCTCGCGAGGGCGGTCGCCAACGAGTCCGAGGCAAACTTCTACGCGATCAACGGCCCCGAGATCATGAGCAAATTCTACGGAGAGTCCGAGGCTCGGATGCGGAAGATGTTCGAGGACGCCGAAAAGAACGCGCCCGGCATCCTGTTCATCGACGAGATCGACGCGATCGCGCCGAAGCGCAGCGAAGTCACCGGCGAGGTCGAGCGCCGCGTCGTCGCCCAGCTCCTCGCTTCCATGGACGGCCTCAAGGGCAGAGGGAACGTCATCGTCATCGGCGCCACGAACAGGCCGGACGCCCTCGACCCCGCCCTCCGGAGGCCCGGTAGGTTCGACCGCGAGGTCGAGATCGGCATCCCAGACGTCAAGGGGCGGCTTGAGATCATCCAGATCCACACGAGGGGGATGCCGCTGCCGGACAAGGGTGAGCCGGGCTACGTCGACCTCGAGCGGATAGCTGAGATAACGCACGGTTACACGGGCGCGGACCTCGCCGCGCTGGCGAGGGAGGCGGCGATGAAGGCGCTCAGGCGTTACCTGCCGGAGATCGACCTCGAGGAGAAGCGGATCCCCCACGAGATCCTCGACCAGATGAAGGTGACGAACGACGACGTCCTCGACGCGTTCCGCGAGGTCACGCCGACCGCGATGAGGGAGGTCTACATCGAGACGCCGAACGTGAAGTGGGACGAAATCGGCGGGCTAGAGGAGGTGAAGGAGAACCTCCGGGAGGCCATCGAGTGGCCCCTCAAGAAGCCCGAGGTATTCAGTCGGATGGGGATAACGCCGCCCAAGGGCATCCTGCTGCACGGACCGCCGGGCTGTGGCAAGACGCTCCTCGCCAGGGCCGTCGCGACCGAGTCCGAGGCTAACTTCATCGCCGTGCGCGGGCCCGAGATCTTCAGCAAGTGGGTGGGCGAATCGGAGAAGGGCATCCGCGAGATATTCCGAAAGGCCCGGATGGCCGCGCCCTCCATCATCTTCTTCGACGAGTTCGACTCGCTCGTCCCGAGCCGCGGCATGGACATCTCCGACTCCAGGGTGACGGAGAGGGTGATCAGCCAGCTCCTGACCGAGATCGACGGGCTTCTGACGCTGCAGAACGTCGTCGTCCTCGCCGCGACGAACAGGCCCGACATCATAGACCCCGCCGTGCTCAGGCCGGGGAGGTTCGACCGCCGCGTGTACGTCCCTCCGCCCGACGACGAGGCCCGGCTGAAGATACTGGAGATAAAGACCAAGGACATGCCGCGGGACAACAGCGTGAACCTCAAGGTGCTCTCCCGGAGGATGGCGGGCTACTCGGGAGCCGACATCGATTCGATCTGCAGGGAGGCGGCGATGAACGCGCTCCGGCGTGACATCAACACGGGGACGGTCAGCCTCGGCGACTTCGAGAAGGCGATGTCCGAGGTCCTGCCGTCGGTCACCCCCGACATGGAGAAGTGGTACCTTGAGATGTCGAAGCGGTTCAAGGAGCCGCAGAAACCCCCGATGGCGATCGCATAGGTGTTGAACGTGAACGAGAGGCTGGTGGCTTCGACGATCCTGGAGACCCTCGGAAGGAACGGCTCGTCGGACGTGGAGGACCTATACAAATCGATGCAGAAGCTATACGGCGGCCTGGAGAGGCGCTCGTTCGATGAGACGCTGATGCAGCTCGAGATCCAGGGCCTCATCCACGTCTACAACATGGCCCGGGAGAAGCGCAGGATCGAGCTCGCTCGCGGGTGACCTCCTTGGGGGTCCAGCTGGGAGGTCTCGCCGAGGCCAGAAAGATATCTATCGAGGATCTATCGGGGCGGAGGATCGCGTTCGACGGCCACAACATCCTCTATCAATTCCTCGCCATCATCCGAGGCCAGCGCGGGGAGCCCCTCAGGGACCGCGAGGGCAGGGTCACGAGCCACCTGAGCGGCCTCATCTACCGCAACTCGAACCTGATCGAGGCGGGCGTGCACGTCGCCTACGTGTTCGACGGGAGGCCCCACGAGTTCAAGGCACGGGTCATCGAGAGCAGGATCGATGCCAGGCGACAGGCCGAGGCGATGTACGAGAGCGCCATCAGGGAGGGGAAACCCGAGGAGGCGCGCAGATACGGCCAACAGGCGGTCACGACGACCTCCTCGATCGTCTCGGACGCTAAGAGGCTCCTCACCCTGATGGGCGTCCCATGGGTCCAGGCGCCGGGGGAGGGCGAAGCCCAATCGGCATACATGGCCCGAAGGGGCGATGTCTGGGCTGCAGCGAGCCAGGACTTCGACTCGTTGCTGTTCGGAGCCCCGCGGCTCGTCCGCAACCTCTCGATCACGGGCAGGAGGAAGATGCCGAGGAAGGACCTCTACATCAAGATCGAGCCGGAGATCATCGAGCTCGACGCGTCGCTCGGCCAGCTCGGGATCACGAGGGAGCAGCTCGTCGACATCGGCATCCTCGTCGGCACGGACTACAACCCTGATGGCGTAAAGGGCATCGGGCCGAAGACGGCCCTGAAGCTCGTGAGGGAGCACGGGAGCCTCGACACCGCCATCTCTCACCTCGACAAGGCTGAATTTCCCCATCCCGTCGGCGAGATCAGGCAGCTGTTCCTCAAGCCCGACGTCACGGACAGCTACACGCTCGAGTGGCGCCCCCCAGACTCCGATGGCATCGTGGATTTCCTGTGCGGGGAGCGCGACTTCGACAGGGAGCGGGTGAAGAAGGCCGTGGAGAAGATCAGGTCGGGCTACGAGAAGGGGCGTGAGAGAACGACCCTGGAACGGTGGTTCCAGTCTTGATCTTCCATCGATAAATTCCTCAATTGCATCGGATGAAAGCAAGCCCTAAAAGAGAGTACTGAAATTTGGGAACGTTTATCATGTATGTCCAGCGTTCAGATGCCATTCATCTTCAGCCAAGCGTTCTACCGTGTTTCCTGAAGATCTCTTCGACCTGATCTAGTGGTAGCTCATACCGCGTATGTCCGTCTATGCCGACCATCGTCTCCGCCTTGAAGAGGGCGTTGATGATGGCCTCCTCCGTCGAGTCGGCCGCCATCCTATATACTGGAGCGAGGAACTCCTCGTCGAAACTCCTACTGTTCTGGTGTGGCCTCGTTCCCTCCGTGTCCTCCGGGCTCTTTCTACCCGTCGTGAAGGCGATGACGAAGTCTCCGCTCGAGACGTCACCGTAGGAGCCGGTCCGTGCGAGGCCGAGGACTGCCCTCTTCGCGACCTTCCAGAGCTGGCGGGAGGTGAGCGCGAGGTCCGTTGCCAGGATCATCATGATCGAGTTTCCAGGCTCCTTGCCCTCGGCGGGCGGCGGCTTCGCCTCCCTTCCCACGGGGACGCCATCGATGGATAGGTCCTGCCTCCTGCCGCAGTTCAGCTGGACGAGGGCGCCCACTGTGATCCCTTCGTGGATGCGTGAGGAGGTGCCGATCCCGCCCTTGAACCCGTATCCAGTCATCGGCGTGCCTCCCCCGACGTTCCCTTCGGTGACGGGGCCCCTGCCCGCGGGGCTCCTCGCCCGATCGATCGCCTCGAAAACGTGTTCCTTCCGGACGTGGCGGCCGAAGGAGTCGTTCAGGTAGCCGCCGTTCGTCTCGCCGACCACGGGGTTCAGGGATCTTGGCGTCGTGTCGTATCGCTCTCTGAAGTAGTCGAGGACGGCGTTGGCGACGATCCACGTGTTGAGCGTGTCCGTCAGCATGATGGGTGTCTCGATGACGCCCATGTGCATCACCTGAAGGAGGCCGGTCGTCTTCCCGTAGGCGTTGAAGACGTCGACGGCGGCCGTCACCTTCTCCTCATAGGGGTTCCCCTGGTGAGGGACAATGGCCGTGACGCCCGTCCGTACGGGTCCCTCGCCCACAATCAGGGGGCCCTCGCCACGAATCAGCGTCGCGTGCCCGACGCCAACGCCCTCGACATCCGTTATCGCGTTCAGGCGTCCCGTCTTCATGGAACCGATCTTAACCCCGATCTCGTGCGCCCGTGCTCTCCTATTCATCGACATCACACCAATGATGTGTTCCTATAATGAAAAATGGTTGGTAATAGGTCCTGTGAATGAACTTGATGATTGTTTCGGAGATTTCGATGAAAATGGTCACCACTTGTCGATGTGCAGTCTATCCTTCAGACCTGGGGTTTCGCCTTCTCTGGGAGGATGCTTCAGGTACCCGAAGGGAATGAGCGTGGCTACCTCGTAGTCTTGGGGTATTGCTAGGTATTCTTTGAGAGCGGTTGTTTCGTACGGCGAGTAGGTGCAGCCGTAGAGTCTCTCCGACGCCATGGCGAGGACGATGTTTTCGATGCAGCACCACGCCGACGCCAGGTTGTTCAGCTCGAATAGGTTTTTCGCCTCTCCCAGCGGCTTCCTCATCCTGTAGCATACAACCAGCAGTTCGGGCGCTTCGAGCATCATGGTCAGCTGGATGGGGAGGGCTTTCCGGTAAACCTCCTTCAGTTCCTCATAATCGAATTTGTTGACGAGTTCCTCTATCCCCCTCTTGTCCTTCAGGTCTCTGGCTTTCAGCGCGCCCACGAGGGCTTTCCTCCTGTTCTCGGGGTCACGTAGGAGTATGAACTGCCATTCCCTGAGATGGGCGTTCGCCGGAGCCTTCAGCCCCGCTTCCAGGATTCTTTTGATCTTTTCTTCCTCGATAGGGGTTGGCTGAAACTAACTGACGGTCCTCCTCCTGTTTACCGCTTCGTAAAACTTCATCGTGGAATCCTCACTGTTCTTGTCCGACGTAAGCTACGAGGTTGTCCAGCACGCGGCTGAGGAGGAGGTCGAGCTGCTGGATCTCGGGCTGGCTGAATCCCCTGTAGTAGATCCTTCCCATGTCCTCCGAGACCTTGTCGTATTTTTCTTGCAATCGCCTGTTCTTGTCGGTGAGTTTGATGACCGTGATCCTCCTGTCCTCCGCGGATGGCACTCTCACGATGTGTCCCGATCGTTCGAGGCGGTCGAGCATCTTGGTCAACGTCGATTTGTGGAGCAGGGTCTCCTTGGCGAGCTCGGTGATCGGCACCTCGTCTCTTTTCCATAGCGCAAAGAGGATCCTGCCCTGGGCGTGGTTGATCTCCTCGATCTCCGCCTCCTTGAGCATCTTCGTAAAGATCCTGCCCGTTACCTGGTGGATCTTCGATATGAAAAACCCCCCTCGCGTTCTGTTTAATGTGCTCACGCCGGGTCAATAGTTTACTATAATACTGTATCATATAAAACTATTTATTCTTTATTTCTGTTCAATAGCGTTAGTGAAAATAGTTGGCTGGGATGGAATGGAATCAGCTACGACTATTTTAACGTAATCGTACATTCACAAGTCTAAGGTTTATGTCTTAAAAAATCGATTGGACTCGTCTACAATCCAAGTTCCCTCAAGAAGTCATGAAATTCCTTGATCCCACTAACTTTCTTGACCCTCAGATAATCAGGCTTCCAGCTCAATCCTCTGCCGGAAGAGGCCAAGAAGAACCCAACGGTGTGAGGATATTTCTTGTTGATCTCTGATCTTGATAGGACCTCCTTCAGGTCAATCTTCCTGCCGGACTGGCTTTTGCCCTTCCTTCGGTCGAGATAATCCACTCCATACTTTTCATAGGCTCTCCCCTCGTTCCCGTGGCTGGGAAGGTAAATTACCCAATCGATTTCCTGAAAATGAAACTTGAAGGAAGGCGTTACAAATCACCAGAAATAACTGTCTGTCAAAGATATATCAAACTTACTTCAACGCGTTCGATTTTAACAATCAACCACTGATGGGTAGAACACTACAATTAACATATGCTCACGACAGAAAATGGTGGGCCGGGCCGGGATCGAACCGGCGACCGCCGCCACGTCAAGGCGGTGTCATACCACTAGACCACCGGCCCACGCACCACAAGATACCGCTTCAGCTTCGTATATTCTTTTTCTTATTGAGGCCGTCGCGGCAATGGGTATCAT
>Ga0315280_10004273_pt1 | contig 21239 bp, 17 predicted proteins | sample YL17G06_40_MG_FD_203697 | JGI IMG/M metagenome (GOLD analysis project Ga0315280, IMG submission 203697) | Sediment microbial communities from Yellowstone Lake, YNP, Wyoming, USA - YL17G06_40 | ecosystem: Environmental > Aquatic > Freshwater > Lake > Sediment | place: USA: Wyoming | collected...
CGGGAAAAGGTTGCTTATGGTTTTTGAGGAGGCTTTTGGGAATATTGAGGTTTTAGCTCGGAAAAGTGGTTACCGCGTGTTAATGTCAAAAAAGCAGTTGAGCTAAACTTTTCAGTCTAAGGTTAATCACTATCCCATTAATAAAGTTACATGGAGGCAAATAAAATAAACATTAAATCACCCAACATTATAAGGTTAAGCCTGGCAGTGCCGGGGTATCCTAGCTAGGTAGGGAGCAAGCCTGGAGACGTTAGCAGGAAAAGCCTAATAGCTTGTGGCCTCTCGGGGCCGCGTGGGTTCAAATCCCACCCCCGGCGCCATCAACAGTAACCTGTTGATTTTTCATCGTTTGAAATTGTATAAGTTTATATAATAGAACCGTCATTTACGTAACAGGTACAAGCGTCTAAGAAGGAAAGAAGGAATGGTTCAAAAAGTTCTGCATGAGCCACAACTTGATACTATACTAATGGTTGAAAAAGCCATCAGAGAAGCCAAATCATACCCTACTAAAAAGGAACTGCTGAAAAGCTTGCCAAAGCAGATTCAATATCAAACCTTCAACCGCATACTCAAATATCTCGAAAGCTCCAACAAAATCGTATTCGACAGCCACAAGATAATCTGGGTCTTCCCTGACAACCCAAAACTAAAAGAACTCTTAGAAAGCAGCGTCAAACTCAGATAGTCTTAAGCTATTTGTAGCCAAACCTTTTCTCATACTCTTTATGGCTCAAAATCTCCAAGACAACAACCGCTATGCCTGACTCATCAGCAACAAGCGTGTAGATGAGGCGATTAGCCGCATCCAAATTGTATTTGTAAAGGTTGTTAATCCCATACATCTGAACATAACACTTGGGAAACTTCTTTTTCTCAATCCTCACTCCAGCAAACATATTCTCCTTCAGCACATCCAACCCTTTATCAACTGTCTGGCGAAGATATGTGCCTTTCTCCAACGAAGAAATAAAGCCAGCAACATCCCGAACAGCTTTTACGCACGAAGGCCTCTTACCCACAATTTCACCAAACTTCATGATACTCCTCCAAATCTTATGAAATTTTCCATTTCCTTTTTTGAAATGAATGACTATGATAAAATAAATAAAAAGAGGGTTTTGCCGGTTGGTTCTCTACATTGTTGAGGATTCAAATCCCACCCCCGGCGCCATACTCTTTGTTCACGAAACTGATGTCCTTGTGTAATTAGAGAAAGTCTAAAAAGTGCATGTTAGTCTATTTTTCACTGAGATTGAAGTGGCGGGGGCAATTTGGTTTCGATAGTTGAGTTTACAGCTATAGTTTCGGCGGTGGCTGGTCTTCTGCTGGCGGTTTTTGCCGTTGTTCAGCTTAGGCATATGGAGAAGCATAGGAATGTTGATATTTCTATGAAGTTGTTTGAGTGGGCTGAGAACGATAGGCTTCGCAGGGCTTTCAGGTGGGTTGAGGGGGAGTTTCGTTTTGAGGATTATGAGAAGTATAAGGCTGAGGTGAAGTCTAGTTTTGAGGTGAGCGATTATCCTTATGAGGTGACTGCCTTTTTTGAGGAGGTGGGTTTTTTGGTTGATAAAAGGTTTGTGGATCTTGACGTGATAGATGACCGTCTTGGACCCTATATAGTCTCGAACTGGAAGAAGTTGGAGCCTTGGATAATGGCTATGAGAAAAGAGAAGGGCGACGACACTTTCGGGAACATTTTCAGAGGCTTTATGAAAAGACCATTAACTATCTAAGGAAACGTTGAAAACACAAAACATCACTATTATTGACGATTTTCTGTTGCAATAGCGACCCCGACCCCTCCTATTTTTTCGAAGGGTTCTTGCGTCTTGCGAGATGCTCTATGGGGTTAGGTGTTTCTTGAAGAAATCAATTATCTTTGTATAGCAGATCACTTTGTTCTTGAATTTTATGACGTCATGGCCCTCATCTTCGAATACTAAGAATTCGGTTTCTACACCTTTTGCTTTCAAGTCTTCAACCACATCTTTCGACTCTGCAACAATAACTCTTGGGTCATTTTTGCCTTGGATAATAAGCATTGGACACTTAATGTTTTTTAGGTAAGTTTTCGGCGAGCGTTCTATAAGAAAATCTTTGTCCCTTTCAGGATGGCCTACTGATAAGGCAAAGTAGGTTTGCCACGTCTGCGGAAGTCTGTAGATAAAGGATATTAGGTCATATGGTCCGAACATGTCGCATGCCGCCTTCCACAGGTCAGGGTGCCTAGAAGCAAGAGTTAATGTCATGAAACCTCCATAAGAACGACCAATAACTGCTCGTCTAGATGAGTCGATTCGAGGGTCCTTCTCAAGCATTTTCAACCCCTTAATCTGGTCAAGCCTATCCTTGCCACCCCAATCATGATCCACATGTTTCATGTACTTCAAGCCGTAGCCACTGCTGCCCCGTACATTAGGGACGAAAACTGCGAATCCATTCAATGTCAAATATTGTATTAGTGGCATTGAAAACCAGGTGAAGTCTGGTCTTTCTTGGCCTTGTGGCCCGCCGTGCACGTATAGAACGAGAGGTCTAGGACCTTTGAAGCCTAATTCCTTGGATGGCAAGTAAAGACGGGCTGAGATTCTCAATCCGTCAAAGGACGTGTAACTGGCATCTTCTCCGGGTGAAAAGAACTTTTTATCGATGCCGAGAACACGTTCATTAGACAGTATTTTTGGCGTTTTTGCTCTGGAATCTGTTGAATAGAGATAAACTTGTGCGGGAATGTTTGCTTTTGCATGTGAAAGAACGTATCCTACTTTGGTTTGGCTTGATGTTTTCTGCAACTCAAAATCATATCCTAAAAGCACTCCTTCATCGAGAGACGGTAGTCCACAAAGTGTTCGTGTTACTTTTAGCCATCTTTTGCCTTTATCCTCATAGTAGCGACATTCATAAAGCCACGAGCATCCGTCAATGTTGTACTCAAGAAGATAAAGGTCATCATGCACTGTTCTAAGGTCTACTAATTCGCCGTTTCCCTTATGCTTAACTCCTGAAATCTGGGCTTCAGTTATGTTGGCTGGGTCGTTGAGCGCGAGGTAACCAATACTTCCTTCATCGCTGAACAAGTTTGTTCGAAATATGAGACCTTTTTCGTCAGGTGTGAAGTTACAGGTTCCGAAACCAGATAATTTGATTTGCTGATCCTTTGTTCTTTTCTCAATTGGAATTCCATAGAGGAGTTGTCTCTCTGCCATTCCCTTGCGCCAAATGTAAAGAATGGTATCTCCGGCTGTGTAGCCATCCGCCAGAATCACGATTGAATGATTTTTATTGACGCCGTTCCAAGCGTTGCCGTAAAGACTCGTGCCAAGTGAAGTGACTTCCCGAGTGGCTAAGTCAACCTTTAAGCCTTCGATATTCGGCGTTTTTCGGTCGTCTCTGAAGAAGTAGGCAATATTCTTCTCAGCGTCGCAGTGAAGGCAGGCTAACTGTTGATTTTTGTATTTATCTCCAAAGATCGGTTCAGGAATTCCTCCCCCGATCGGAATAAAGCAAGGTTGATAGTTTTCATTTCCGTTCTCGTCAATCATTACTAGAATCTTGCCGAGTTTGGACAAAACATGATAATTGTGTCCTGCCATCAAGTGTGGGTTTTGTAAGGCTAGACCTGCTGGCAGTAGTGGTTCGGGTAGGCTTCCTTTCTGGTCCATAGCGTAGAGGCTTATTACGCCACTCATGTCACTTAGAAAGTACACTTTGCCCTCTGCCAATTGTGGCGAAAGCAACAGCCTTGCAGAGAGTAATGATTGGATTGGAAATTGGGTATTGACCTTCTGTTGACTCATATTTTTAATCACCTAGTGGGGAGAAACAGATTAGACACTCATGAATATAACAATTTAGCATGTATGGCATTGGTTTACGAATCGCAACTTTTCAAGAAAACTTAATTAATCAAACGTTTTTTATTTATTTCGGCGTCTTGGCCTATTGGCAGCCCTGGTAGTATAGTCCGGTCGCATTGTATGTCTTTCAGCAATGCCGGAATAGTATATGCGGCTGTCGCCCGCAGGACCCGGGTTCGAATCCCGGCCAGGGCGCCATCATCTTCCCCCAACTAACCAGTCTTATCTGCGCTCTTCTTCTCCTTCTCTTCAATAAACCGTTTAAGCTTCTTCTCCATCTTCAACTCGTAAACATGCTCCTTAACAGGCGGAGGCAAACTCGCCTTCTTAAAAAGCAAATTGGGAACCACAATGCGTCTTTCTCCAGCCTTAACATTCACCTTTTCCCCACTAACAAGGTCGTCAAACGGCTCCAAGGCTTCTACAATCCAATATCCACGACTCTTCGTCAAAACTTTAACCATGAACTTTCCTTTATAAAACCTAACTTCATCGCTCATAACGGGCACACACTATTATTGCTCATACCATAGCAAATATAAAATGAACGCTTTTCCCTAGCATCTACAACCCCAGAAAACATAAGAGACACTTTCAACTAAGATTAAAACGATAAAGATTGACGTTTTACCAAACGCACACCGACAAAAACTCCCAAGACACATGGTTACATGAACTACTAAAAAACATCAGCCCAAACCAAGAAAAAACCCTAACAGTCACAGCCAAAACTTCAAAAAGCGGCTTATGCGTAGTCTGCAAAGGCTCAAGACTTCTCTGCGGCAAAACCCGCTGCCCAATACTAGTCAAAGTCAACTACTTCCTGAAAAGCGTTCCACTAATGCAAAGCGAAGACATTTCTGGGGCTTCGCCTCCAAGCGTTTTTGTCGGAAGAATTGGCTACCCATACGTTTACGCTGGACCACTCGTGCCTCCAGTTCATGAAGACACTAGCCTTTATGACTTGCCAGAATTCTGGTTTGGAAAAACAATAGACGACATTGTCGGGTTTCGTTCCATGCTTATTCGCGGAAAACACCGTGTCCATGTGCGGAAGTTTGAGGAAGCCGGAAAAATAATTGAGAAAACCCGTGAACTAGCCCTAGCCGTCAACCCTGTAGATGTTGAATTAATGCTAAAGAAAAAACCAAGAGGCTTTTTACTCTTAGACGATGAGGTTCAACCCTTTGGACCTTCAGCACCCATCCGTGACCTTATTGTTAGCAATGCCCGTTGGGATCACCAAATAGGAAAAGCCTACAGCGACACAGATCTAAAAGCCACTAACGCAGTTCTGGAAATTTATAGCAAAGGCGTACTAGTAACAAAAATCCAAAGAGCCTTCAGCGTCGGCGCCTTCGGCTTAAAAAAGAACAGGCGACTTGTCCCAACCCGCTGGAGCATAACAGCCGTAGACAGCATCATCTCAAAAGAACTAATGGAAAAAGTCAAAATTTTCCCAGAAATAAGTGAATACCGCATTTATGAATCCCGCTACTTAGACAACATTTTCGAAGTCTTAATGCTTCCGAGCGCATGGAGCTACGAAATCATAGAAGCCTGGCACCCTGGCACTGTTTGGAATCCGCATGGTAGAGAAATTTTCCTGTTTTCAGGTTGGGAAGGCTATGATGGAAGAACAACCTATGCGGAAATAGGTGGATGCTACTATTCTGCCCGGCTAGCAGTTTGCGAACAACTCGTAAGGGAAAGGAGACAAGCCACAGTAATAGTCTTACGGGAAGCGCATCCAGGCTACATTATGCCCGTCGGCGTCTGGCAGGTAAGAGAAAACGTGAGAAACGCCATGCGACAAAAGCCTTTCATCTTCAATACGTTGGATGAAGCCTTAAAATGGATTGCAGGCAGATTCCAAATTCCACTGCAACGATGGATAATGAGAAGCGAACTATTGAAGAATGCATTGTTCCAAAAGAAAATAACAGACTTTCTAAACGAAGCTATGAAAAGTTAACTATGCGTTGATATTCAGGTTGCCATTCGTGAAAATCTTTTCACCCAATTTGACAGCTTTGCTTGAGCAATGCACTAAGTTGTTAAATTTATAAACTTTAGAGCTTTCATTAAAGAAACGGTGTTCTAATTGGTCATTGACATCATAATCGCAATATTAGCTCTTCTCGCAGGCGTTGCTCTTTTAGCATATTCCAGTGACAAGGCAGTTGAGCACTCAGTAAGTATAGGTTCAGGATTGGGAATCTCGCCTCTCATGATAGGACTCGTGATTGTATAGGATCAGAATTGGGGTTCTCTGCCTGTAGTATAGTCGTGACTATTGCCGTTTGTTTAGTCACGCAAAAATGTTAAATGGCGCCGAAACAACATTCAGCACGCCTAAAAACGGTGCCGAAACATGTTTGACAGTGACTATTCGTTAGTGAATAAGGTGCCGAAGAATGGCGCGCGCTTTATAACAAGTTTAAAAAACAAACTTGCTCATTTATTATGACTGTGGTCATTCAATGACAGAAAAAGTTCACCCAGAAGTCACGCATTATACTCTTTCGTTTTCAGTTCTCTCGGAAAATCGCAAAGAACCTTTCACAATGGAGATGGAGAAGGCCGCCATTTTCTGTTTCGCTGAACTAGAGAGGACGAAAGAAGGCGGTCTAATTCTAAAACATCCAGCAGAAAAGCTGGCTTTTATAGCTGAAGGTTGTTATCCGTTCTGGCTTATTCCATGGAGCAAACTGAATCTTCTTTTCGATGGACTAAGCACAACCGCCCATAAGTTAACCTACAAAGCAATTCCAGACGTAAAACCTTTCATGGGAAACGTTGAAAGAAGCTCAAAAACACTCGAAGCTTACACGGCTTTTCTATCCGACGACGTTAACTATTTTCAAACACCCACAACTGAAAAAGAAATTGTGCTGAATGGTCTCATAGTGGACCAAAATTTTCTCAACGAATTTACCCCATACCTTTCGGAAGCTAAACAGTTTGAAACGCCTCCGCCCAACATTGTGATGTTGTCGCCAACAATAGACGAATCAACCATCTCATCCATAACACTAGAACTTGAAAACCTAAAATCCGGGTTCGAGGAAGACCTTGATGACCTTTACAGAAGCATGAAACTCCTCAGCAAAACAACACGCAATTTCGTCAAAACAATTAACAGCAAGATAAAAACAATTAAAGAAGAATTTGGCAGGGAAATTAAGAAACAGGAAAGCATCATAACGCCTAAAGTTAACCGCCTAAACGTGGAATACGATGAACAGATAACCAAACTCACAAAAAACTTTGAAAAGCAGCTTCTTTCCGCGCAAAAAGAAAAAGTCAAACATGAAAAAACCAAAGAACAAACACTCAATAAAATTGAACGCTGCAAAATAGAAGCAAAAACATGTGCAGCCAACAAAGACGTTGTTGGCGAACGAAAATGGAAAGAAAAAGCCAATGAAAGCAAAAAAGAGCTTTCTGAAATTGAAGCCAAAATAAAAGAACTTGAAGGAAAAATGAAGGAAATAGAAGAAAGCAGATCGCTCGAAACCTTTAAGCTAAGATCCGAATGGGAAGCCAAAGTTAAGGAAGCTAAGAAGGACTTGCTGGAACTTGAGTCTTCACGAGACGCCAAAATTCAAATTCATAAGCAAGAAATTGAGAAGTTGGAGAAACTGACTTCAACGATAATTGAGCAGATCGGTAAGATGGCTAAAATGAGAGAGGCAAAGCTTGCTGAGTTTGAAAAGTTAGGAATTGAGCAAAAACAGAAGAAAAACGTCCTAATTTACATGCCATTCTATCTAGTCTGTTACCAATCCCAATCAAAAAGGCGTTATGTACCATTTTCACCTTCCATAGCAAATAGCATAAGTCTTTTGGCAAAGCTTAAAGGGGCATTGGGCAAGGCAAAAGTTAAGCAACTCCTTGTCCCTCGTTTCAAAACGTTAACTACGTTTCTAAACAAGTTTCCTACATTGATTGAGCGAGACGCAGTGTTTGAAAGAGAGATAAACGAAGCCAGCGATAAAGCTGACATGTTAAAGATTAACTCCATGCGTGAACAAATTGGCAACGGATTAAAGCGTCTTAAAGAGGAAGGCTGGCTTTCAGAAAAAGAATATGAAGCTTTCGCAAAAGCCTACCCCAAAACTTACGCTTAACATAGAGTTTACTATATGTTGTTCGCTCGGTCCGCCGTTAACGACAAGGGGGTTTCATCTTTTGTTTTGGTTTTGCTTTTTTCCAGTAGTTCTACCACTTCGTCTACGAATCTGAAGTATACGGGTTCCCTTAAGTATTGAGTACGGGGTCTTGGGATGTCAACTTTCACGTCTCCAACAACTTTTCCTGGCCGAGGTGACATCACTATTACCCTATCTGCCAAAAACACTGCTTCTTCGACGTTGTGGCTTACCATTATGAATGTGTTTGTCGGCAAAGTAGGATTTCGCCAAATATCAAGTACTAATTCACGGAGCGTTTTGGCGGTAAGTTCATCTAGCGAAGAGAAAGGCTCATCCATCAGCAAAACATCTGGCTTCAAAGCTAGGGCTCTTGCAATTCCCACACGTTGCTTCATTCCGCCTGAAAGGTCATGGGGATAGGTGTTTTCGAAGCCTTCAAGTCCAACCATGTTTAAGTACTCTTCAGCAACATGTTTTCGCTTTTCTTTTTCCATACCAAGAACTTCTAATGGCACTTCAACATTTTCCAAAGCAGTTTTCCATGGTAATAAGCCGAAAAGCTGGAAGACCATGGTAATCTTTGGTGTAGGTTGAGTGATAGGTTGTCCACGGAACAGTATTTTGCCTGAATCCACTTTTTCTAAGCCTGCAATTATCCTGAGCATGGTGGATTTTCCGCAGCCGGAAGGTCCAACTAAACAGACAAATTCGTCGTTTCCAACTGAAAAACTTACGTTGTCTAAGACTAACATTTTGGTTTTCTCTGTTGCGAATGTTTTCGTCACGTTTTCTACTTCAAGCACTGACAAAGTTTACACCTCAACATGGTATTTTTCAAATTTTCTAAGCAGACGCCTCCAAACAAATCCTTCCATGGAAAGCACAATTATTGCGACTATGCCAAGAAGAAAAATTAGTACTACAGTGTTTCCAAATTCGTATCCTGCTTTATCCAGTAGCGAACCTATGCCTGGAACTGAAAGTGGTGAAATTGTTGGCTCTGTTGAAGGCATGTATTCAGCGAATATTATGGTGTTCCAGCCGGTTCCCCATGAAAGTATGCTTCCTGTCACTATGGATGGCAGTATGGATGGGATAACTATATGCGTTATTCTCTTTAAGCCTTTGAATCCGAAAAGTTGACCAACTTCCCTTATTTCAGTGGGAATGTTTTTCACTGCACTTACAATGTTAAGGAACATGTACCATATCATGTCGAGAACCAGCATTATAATACACGTAAGTTCAAGGGCAACTCCCTCATTTATAATGAGCCCTTTTAATCCTAGAAAAAGAACTGGGAACAAAGCGAGAATCGGCACTCCTTGTCCAATATCGTAAAGCGGATAGAACACTGCAGCGAATCTCTTATGTTCAGCAGCTAGAACGCCCATGCTGATTGCGACTGCAAGGGAAATTCCATAGGCTATTGTAAGTCGTCCCATAGTCAAAGCGATCAACAGGGGCAGACCGCCAAGTTCTTCTGCAGGTGATTTGCTGAATCCTTCACTAATTATCGCAAATGTTGGGAATTGACCAAATACCATGTACAAAACAAATAAAACCGCTGAAAAAGCCAAAACCGCAGCAATAATCTTCTCTATGCGAGTATATTTTCGCAAGCGTTGAGAAGCAATGGAAAAAGATTTTGGCCAGTGAAGTCTTCCAAAATGTAGCCAGCTGGTCGCTCTTGCTCCTGCAATTCCAAGTTTTCCAACGCCTGATAAATCCATTCTGAAGACGGGCTTAAATGTGCCTGTGCTAGCTCTCTCCATGAGCCTGTGCCAAGTTAGAGTGTTGAAGTATACTACGATGAAGGTTATGAATATTAGAAGTATTATGGCAAGATTCATGTCTTTATAGAAGTAGGCAGCCTTCGCAAGAAGGGAACCCAATCCGCCGGAAGGCGGTGTAACGACGTCTCCTTTGTATTGAATGTATTCTGCAGCAATCATGAAAAACCAGCCATCGCACCATGCAAGGTTTGCTCCTGAAATCACGGCTGGAGTGATTGCAGGCAACACTACATGCCTAATATATCGCCATCCTGTTAAACCAAAACTTTGGGCTGACTCGACGACGTTTGTTGGGATACCGCGAATGGCTCCTAGTACTCCAAAGAAGATGGCCCACGCCATAGATGTGAAAAGTAGGATTATGACGGATAGTTCAATACCTAACGGGCCTAATGCGAATAGAAAACCAATGACCATAGGGAAATATCCAAGTATCGGAATCGACTGCAATAGGTCTATGAAAGGTGTGAGAATCAGCGATGCCCATTTGTTTGTGGCGGCAAATATGCCGAAGGAGACTCCCCACGCAACTGAAATCAAAAGTGTAATCACGATTCGGGAAACTGTGCTGAAAGTGTACAAGGGAAGATTTTTAATTTCTGGTGGATAATTCACGAAAGTTACGATTAGCCAGGTCATTACGCATAGTACGACTAATCCAGCGATGAAGCTGATTGTGTACTTTCGCAAGTTTCATTCGCCAGCTTAACCTCAGCGATAATAACCAAAAACAGTCGGATGGGCGATTTAAGAATATCGCACGTTAAGAATGGCTAGCAACAATTTTTAAGCAGTATTTTCTTAAAGAATCCTTATTCACTCTTTTAGTATACGCTTTTTGCCTTTAACTTCTGCTTCACCATATTTTGCGTACAGTTCCCTTCTTGAAGCTTCGAGCATTTCGATTTTTCTTCCACAGAACTCAGCTGCAGTGACAACTTTTACTCCTCGCTTTTCCGCAGCTTCATAAACTGGTTTTATTCTTGCCTTGTAATTTAAGTCCCGTAGGAAATGATGGTCTAAAACAAGCGTGTTTAGGCTTGTTTCTTTTATGGCTTTGACAAGGTTGTTGTTGGAGACTTCGAGGCTTTTGAAGGAATAGCGATAGCCAAGCATATACGTCATTGGGCCGTCCACAAACAAAACGTCAGGCTTCTCTGCGAGAATAAAGCCTATTTGATCTTCAAGGGATGGTCCCTCAACGTCGGATGTGTAAAGAAATTTTTCGCTGTTGCTTTTTATGCTGACTTCTGTTACATATCCAAGGCGCGGGTTTGTTCCATGACAGACGGCTTTTGAAAAGTTTATGAACGTTTTGCCTAGTTGGAAATTTTTTCCGTCTGCAACTTCAAGTTTTTTAGGCATTCCCTTTATGGCTTCGAGGAATAGGGCTGCTCTTTCTTGTTGGCTTCGGTTTATGTTCTGTGTTGGATGCTTTATGAAAACTGTTTTGTTTTTGTATAATTCAGGACTGCCTGGATCATGATGGTCATAATGGTAATGCGTCACAATTAACACATCAGCATTTTCCGCATACTGCTTTATTGCTTCCCAAGCTTCATCAAGCCTCTGCCATTCTAACGGATGCGGCTCCAAACCATAGCGGACAGGAGCTAAAGCAACTCCGGGATCTATTAGAACTTTTAAGTCGTCTGTTTCTATGAAGGTTGCCATAGAGCGTACGCCGAAACTGTCAAAGGCTAAGGGAACAATTCTTCGAATCATCGCAGGTCTTCCCCTAGCATTTCGCTCAGATACTTTCTCCCTGCAACCATGTTTACTGCATTATTCATATCTGTTTCATTCGTCTCTAGCACTATTGGTCCGTTAAATCCGACTCTAAGAATTTCTTCAAGCAGTTTCTTGAAATCTATTTCGCCTTCACCGAGTGGTAGGCTCTCGGTTCTCATGCTCGCAATGCTGCCCTTGACGTCCGACAAATGGATTATGTCTACTTTATTTGATATTATTCTGAAGAAATCCTCTAGGGAAATTTCTTGAATACCGTAGATTTTTTGCATTTCTTGAAATTGACGAATAAAATTGCAGAAGTTCTTAGCGTGTGCGGAATCAAAGCAAAATCTGAAAAATTCGGAGTTAACCTCCTCCGCGACTTTAACCAAATCATATGGTGAGGAACTGAAAATTAAGTAATACAGCCGATCAAGTTGCACACACGCATTGATATTTTCGAGACAAACCCTAACCCCAAACTCTCGGGAAAGTCTATCGAGGCGCTTGACACTCTCTACACATTTTGAAAGGGCTTTGTTATGCAAGGATGCCACTTCAATGGCATTACCGAGTTCAGTAACATGATAGAAAGCATGAAAAACTACACATTCGCAATCGATATTTGGAGCAATCTTGATGATATTTTCTAAGCACTGTTCAGCAAATTTTTGATGCACATCATCGCTGATCTGTGCAATGGTTAGATTGCTTGGGGCGTGAACTGAAACATATTTTGCTGTACCCTTATACTTTAAGAGAACTTTCCAATACTGGTCAAACCCTCTCCTAAACTCATCCTCAAAGGTGATTATCTCAAGATTATCAAGGCCTTTTGATAAACGATCCTCGATCTGAACAGCTGAGCAAGAGGCTTTCCCTGCAACAGTAAAGCTTCGAATTACTCATCACCTGAGCTAAATAAGTATGCACCGTATGGTTATTAGTATTTGTAAAAGAACTCTGCCAGCTTCTTCGTCTCTGACCGACGAAGCGTCTCTGCACACTTTTTAGGGTCTAAAGCCCTAAACTCCAATCCAAGGGTTGCTAGCAATCTCTGAACATCCTTCGCAATATTCGGCGCCACAAGAATTCCTCTCACCTCACGATTAGCTTTGCCTTTAACTGCATCAATGTATTTGGCAAGTTGGAGTGCTGCTTCTTTGCCCGCTGTTTTACGTTTAATCTCCACAACAACAAGTTTTCCATTCTTATCCACTCCATAAACGTCTACAAAGCCCAGTTCAACCTTTTTCTCGTAGCTTATGGGCTTAAAACCCTCCTCTAAAAGCGAAGGTTCTAATAGAATGGCTTTCTGCATATCTTCTTCGCTTGCGTAAAGAGAAAATTCTCCAGAATCAGCGAGGCTTAAGGCAGAGACCATGTGAATTTTGTCAAAAAACACCTTAACAGATTCGGCTGGCTTCCGTCTTACGGCTCGAATTTCGAGCAAAGCGTCTTTGGCTTGAACGTTAAAAATGCATCCTGGAGGCTGCCAGTTAACTGGTTCATAACCAACTGAACGATGGACGAGAAGGGAGCCATCCTCCTTAATTATTAAGATGCGTTCGCCAGGTTCAAGTTTCGACTTTGCTCTACCAAGGTAATGCACCCAACAGTTGCCAATGACAAGCAGCGTTTTGCGTTGAGAAACAGCCTCTTTAACGGCTTTTTCTGCTTCTGCAACATTAGGATTCACTAAAACATTTAAGGGTTTGAAGTTTGACAACGCGTTTTCGCCAATAGATTTAGAAGACTTGTGCATACATAAGATTTCTGAAGAGTTTGCCATGAGCGAATGGGATAAGAAACGTGACTTGATGCATCGCTACGATTTAACAGCTCACATTTATGACATGCAATATGCTGAAGAACAGACTGCAAAAATTAGGGCGGCATTAGAAGGCTTAAAAATGGAAAAGCACAGTCTGGTTTTGGATGCAGGTTGTGGAACAGGACTGTTATTTGGTTATGTGGCTGATAAAGCAGAAGCAACAGTTGGACTGGATATTTCTAGGAAAATTTTGCTTCAAGCGAAAAAACGCGTGAAAAACTTTCAAAATATACACTTGATTTTAGCTGATGCTGATAACATGCCTCTAAAAGAAAATATCTTCAGCCACGTTTTTGGTATAACACTCATTCAAAACATGCCAAACCCAGTTAAAACCTTGAACGAAATTAGGCGAGTTGCAAAAGAGAATGCCGTTATCGTTGTTACTGGTATGAAAAAGGCTTTCACACTGGAAGGATTTGAAGGACTACTACGGGACGCTCGCTTGGGAATCATATCTTTGAGGTATGAAAGTTTAAAATGTTATGTGGCAGTTTGCACCAAAATCTATCATTAAAATTCTACGAAATTCAAAACTAAACTATATATGAAGGTGGAATATTAGGCAATATAGGTTTTTTTGGATTTTACTTATTTATTCATATCGAGTTAAGTATAATGGTTTACTTGCTTCTCTTTTCCTTTCTTCTTTAGAACTGTTTCTTAGGGAGTTAACACTTCTAAGCTCTACAGTTTTTTCTTGTTCAGTTTTCAATTTTTATGCCCCATCTTGTGATATTGATTATTAGATATTTGTTTTAAGAAGTGAAAATTAGTATCTTGAAATTGAATTTGTAATCAGTAAAATGTTCCACGTGAAACATTGTATTATGCTAAACATTATTTGTGAAGTTTTCTTTTTATGAAGCCTTTACAATGTTTATGAGGTGAAATAGAAAAAAAAAGATAGGGTTGATTTTTTACTGGAATCAGATTTTTCTCTTGTTTAAGACAGACCTGAAAGATTTTCCACAGCATTCAAAGAGTCCAATTGTAAGTTCTGTTCTCTTGCCACTCTTATCTTTCCTTCCAGCCATCTTCCAAGTCTTCTTAGGAGTACTGACTTCTCTTTTACACTTAGGACATTTAGCCATAAACTTCCCTTTTGAAGCATTACATCCTGATAAGGATAAAACACTTTCCATCTGGGAAGTACCTACCTAAACATTTGTGAATGTTTCTTTCTATAAAGTCACTAGAATGTTTGTGAATCCAGTTATAGGAAAGCTTGGCTTAGTATGCCATCTAGAGGTTAATGGTGTGGGAAAAGCAGAAAGCTAAGCTTGTAAGATTATCTTAAACTCTTTGAGTTCATGAGAGAAAGTAAGCCAAAGCACAAGCAACATTTATATGATAAATTTAACATCTCAAACTACTCCATTAAGCATGGTTGAAATATAATCTATCAAACGGAAAAACAAAGCAGGACTCTTAAAATTAGAAAGGGAAAACGTATGAGAAGTGCAATACTTTCACTCCAGATAAATGGTAATAGGCTATATTTCAACTATGGCTAACACATCATAAAGATGTAATTTGGCGGTTAATCGGTTGCCGTTAAAAACAACAAAAACAGATACGGCGAAGGCATTAACGTTAGAATGGGTTTTGCACGTTAAAAATTACAAGTTAGCCCTTGACAAAAACCTTTGCGTAGGCTGTCAAATCTGCGCTTTGGCTTGTCCAAAAGAGGCTATTAAAATTGAAAAACACCCTAAAATTCAAGGAGAAAAGGCTAAAAAAGCCAAAATCGACGTTGATTTGACAAAATGCAACTTTTGTGGAATATGCGACATATTATGTCCATACGGAGCAATAAAAGTAACAGTTAACGGTGAACATATCCTTTCAGTGGTTGAAAAGGAAAGCTTCCCACAATTGATCCGAGACATCCAAGTGGATACAAGCAAATGCCCAGTAGATTGTGTAGAATGCGAGAAAGCATGCCCTTTAGATTTAATCAAAGTGACAAGGCTTACGGCTGATGGAAAAGTTGTTGAAAAAGTAACCAAAAAGAAGAGGGCGAAACTTCAAGTTAAAATTGATATTGAAAAAGAGCGTTGTCCATGTTGCAGAATCTGCGAATTTAAATGCCCAGAAGGCATTATTCACGTGCGAAAATTTATTCAGGGAAAAATTCTCATTCACCCAGAAAAATGTCCTGAAGGCTGCACAGACTGCTTGGACGTATGCCCAATAACTGGAGCACTTTACCTTTCTGACGAAGATAAAAAAGTGCACGTAAACGAAATGTTTTGCGTTTACTGCGGAGCGTGCAAAGTTGTTTGCCCCGCTGAGGAAGCCTTAGAACTTAAGCGAACCAAAATAAGCCACACGCCTATCCGTTCTGGAGCATGGAACAAAGCGCTGGAAAAGATAGCTTCACCGATTGAGATGACTAAAGAGTTGAAGGCTAAAGGCTCTCGGAAACTGATGGAATCCGTAGAGAAGAGATTAGGATGGAAGGGAGCATAACATGGCTGAAAAGAAAGTTGAAGCTGAAGAGCCAAGAATAGGCGTTTTCATATGCCACTGCGGCTTAAATATTGCAGGCGTGTTGGACATCAAAGAACTTGTTGAATATGCAAAAACTCTGCCAAACGTCATTTATGTTAAAGACAATCGCTACACATGTGCAGATCCGGGACAAGAGGAAATAAGAAAGGCGATAAAGGAGCATAAGCTCAACCGTGTTGTTGTTGCAGCTTGCTCTCCACGGATGCATGAACCAACATTCCGAAGAACAGTTTCTGATGTTAACTTGAACCCATTTCTTTTTGAAATGGCAAACATCCGCGAATTCTCATCTTGGTGCCATCCAAGCACGCCAAAAGAGGCAACAGAAAAAGCCAAAGACCTTATAAAAATGGCTATTGCAAAATCAAGGCTACTACGACCTCTTCAAACCATAGAGGTTCCAGTAACCAACAAGGCATTAGTCGTAGGCGGCGGCATAGCTGGAATGAACGCTGCTCTGGACTTGGCGGAAATGGGCTTCAAGGTGTACTTGCTTGAAAAGGGGGAAAGCATAGGGGGTCACATGGCACAGCTGGATAAAACTTTTCCAACTCTTGACTGTTCCATATGCATTGAAGGACCAAAAATGGTTGATGTTGGACGGCATCCCAATATTGAAATAATATCCTATAGTGACCTGTTAAGCGTAAGTGGTTATATAGGTAATTTTAAAGTTAGGATTCGGAAGAACCCACGGTATATAATTGCTGCAAACTGCACTGGCTGTCGTGAATGCGAAAACGTTTGCCCAATCGAATATCCAAACGAGTGGGACATGAACTTAGGCGTTAGAAAAGCCATATCCGTCCCATTTGATCAGTCAGTTCCACTAGTTTACACAATTAATAAGGATTACTGCATTGAATGCTTCAAGTGTGTCGACGCTTGTGGAGCAAGACAAGCCATAAACTTTGAACAGCAACCTGAGGAAATAGAGCTAGAAGTGGGTGCAATAATTGTTGCAACAGGCTATGACATATACTTTCCAGATGATAATCCTCTTTACGGCTATGGAAAACACACAAACGTAATCACGTCCCTCGAGTTTGAAAGGCTTATACTTGCTGCTGGTCCAACCAGCGGAAAGGTTGTTAGGGCTTCAGATGGGCAGAAACCACATAGCGTAGCCTTCATCCAATGTGTTGGATCGCGTGACACAAACAAGTATCCCTATTGTTCAAACTTCTGCTGCATGTACACTTTGAAGCATGCGGTTCAGCTTAAGGAGAAATATAAGGAAGACGTGGAAGTCTATGTTTTCTACATGGACATGCGGAGCAACTTTAAAGGCTATGAAGAATTTTATCAACGTGCAAGAGAACTCGGCGTGAACTTTGTTCGCGGAAGGGTAAGCCGAATTTTGGAAGTTCCAGAAACAAAGAATTTGATTATACATGCTGAGGACATGACTCTTGGTCAACCCATAGAGGTTGAGGCTGAGATGGTTGTTCTGGCAACTGCAGCCATACCGAAGAAAGGTACAGATGAGATGGCTCGCATACTTAACGTGACACGGGGAGCAGACGGCTTTTTCATGGAAAGCCACCCCAAGCTCAAGCCTATAGATGCCCCTACAGATGGAATATTCTTTGCTGGAGCCTGCCAAGCACCAAAGGACATACCGTACAGCGTCTCGCAAGGCAGCGGTGCGGCATCAAGGGCGGCAACCGTACTTTCGAAGCCAACGTGGAAAATCGAGCCAATAATTGCTGTTGTAGACCCGAGTAAATGCAGAAATGTCACTACTAAATGTGGCATATGCGCTGAACGATGCCCGTATGGGGCTATAAGGGCGGAAGAAAAACAGCCAGCGCAAGTAATAACAGCCATGTGCCACGGGTGTGGAACATGTGTTGCAGAATGTCCTGCAGATGCCATAATGCAAATGCACTTCACAGACGCTCAAATATTTGCCCAAATAAGGGCAGCCCTGGAAACAAATCCGGAAGACAAGATTTTGGCGTTTCTGTGCAATTGGTGTAGTTATGCAGGAGCAGACTTGGCGGGTACAAGCAGATTTGAATATCCGCCGACAATACGCCCGATAAGAGTTATGTGTTCAGGAAGGGTTGACCGCGATTTTGTCTTAGAAGCTTTCAGGTTAGGTGCTGGCATCGTTTTGGTCGGCGCATGCCACTTGCCCTACGACTGCCACTACATAAGCGGAAACTGGAAAATGAAAGCCAGAATGGATGCTTTGGCGCCGATGCTGCATAAGCTTGGCTTAAGTCCAGAAAGGTTCCGTGTGGAATATGTTTCTGCTGCTGAGGGAGTTAAGTTTGCAGAAATAGTCAGAGAGATGACTGAGCAAATGCATGCTTTGGGCAAGGATAGAATTAAAGCAGAAAACGAGAAGCTGCGTCCAATATTGGAGAATATGTTGAAAAGGAAAGAGCAGAAATAACCTCTCGAAAGAACTATAGCCCCTCTATAAATACTCTTATTTAGTGAAATGCTTTTTTGCCCAGTAACAAATCATGCCCGTTGCTAATCCTGCCGCTCCTATAATCCATGCTTGTGGTGAAGCGAAAAGAATGAAAATTAACAGTGCAAGGCAGGTGATTGCGCCTAAAACTGGCACAAACTGCGGGTAAAGTCTTTTTTGAACTTTTAATCGTAGAGCGGAGACATTGGCAAAAGCGTAATAGAAGAGCAATGCGAAGGTGCTTATGGCTACGACTTTTGTGAGGTCTATAAATAAGGCGAGTAATGTCATTAAAGCGCCTATTATCCAGATTGAATAGTAGGGTGTGTTGTATTTTGGGTGTAGTTTGCTTAAGGCTTGTGGGATGTCTTTTCTTCTTGCCATTGCATATGTCATGCGGGAAACTCCTAGAATGGCTGTGAGTAGCACGCTTGCGGTCGCTAATAATCCTCCAGCAGAGACTACGTAAACGGCAGTTGCGTTTCCTGTGGCGCTTATGGCGTGAGTTAAGGCTGGTGAACTTGGGTCTGACAGTTTAGGAGGTCCTATGAGTCCAACAGCTACCACGCCGACAAGTATGTAAACTATTGTGGATATTGCCAGTGAAAGCAGTATGGCTTTTGGAACGTTTCGTTTTGCGTCTTTGACTTCTTCTGCGATTACGGCTACTCTTGCGAAGCCGCCGTAGGCGAAGAAAATGTAGCATGCGCCATAAAACACTCCAACTTGAAAGGGAGCAAAAGGCGTGAAATTTGATGGGTTAATGTATGCTAAGCCTAAAATAATGAAGAATGCCAAGATAAGCAGTTTGGCTGCAACAAGAAAATTGTTTATGAGGGCTGATTGGCGGATGCCCAAGAAGTTGAGCATCGTAAAGGCTATACAGAGAATAGCTGCAATCCAGTTAGCTGGTAAAATTGGAAATAAAGCTGTTAAGTAGTGGGCAAAGCCTAGCGAGACAGCGGCGCCAGCGAATGTGTTGGATAATATCCACATCCAGCCTGTTAAGAAGCCTGCGAATGGAGAGATTAGTTGGTATGTGTATTCGTAAATGCTTCCTTCTTTTGGTTGCCATGCTGTTAGTTCGGCGAAGCTTAAAGCGGTGAGTAGGGAGATTATTGCGGCTACAAGCATGGAAACTATTAAAGCTGAACCAGCATAACCTGCAGCAATGCCCGTTACGACAAATATGCCTGCTCCAATGATTGCACCGACACTTATGGCAGTAGCATCAAACAAACCCAAAGTCGGCTTAAGCCCAGATTTTTGAGCGCCCTCTTTATCCATGCACACCCCAAAAGTATCTACAGCTAAACAAGGATAAAGTTTAGCGTAAATTTAGGCGGTTTTGCCTGTCTTCCCAGTATTCTCTTGTTCTTAAATACTGAATTTTCGCCTTCAAAAGGTCCATGTAAAACTCATCCTCTTTCGGATGCATTTTTCCAAGAATTCTAAAAGCAGTTTCTGGACCTACACCTTTAACTTCTAACGCTATGATTGCCTTTTTACCATAACTCAACACCAAATCAGCTGTGCGCCTTGCATGGGTTAAATCCTTAAGCTCTTCTTCCGCCAACTCCTTGCCTTCACGTCTTTTCATCAAAACTTCACGCAAACGCTTAGCGTCTTGATTTGGGTATAAAAGAGCCAAAAGCTTTGAGCTGCATTTCTCGCATGACGGTTGTTCTGATAGGCTTCTGACTTTCTTTTCGGCTGTCCATTCGCCGCACGACATGCACATTAGCGTCGCTGTTCTGGCTTCTATTGCCCGTTTCATTTTGTCTATGTTGCTTAGCAAAACTCTTTCAGGAGCCATCAGCTCTGAAACTTCAGAATACTTGGCGAGTATGTGATAGGCTAATGGCGTAGGCTTTTCAGAACGATAAACAGTGCTAACCCGAATTTTCCCATCTTTAACACTGCGCATTATCTCCTTAGCCTTTTCAACGTCCACCTTCTCCAACATTGCCTCACGCAAAGTTTCATCAAAAACCGGAGTTCCCCTAAACTGTCCCGGCAACTGACCTTGCCTCTCAGGTCCCATAGTCTTGCCACGCGGCAAAGCTCCAAACCTTTCAGCCACAAACTTCATCTTGTAAGAAAACGGAAATCTAGCCTCCAAATAATCATCAAAGGCTTTCTCTACCTCTTCATCCGTCAAGTTAAAGAGGATTGAAGACATTTTCTCCACTTCCTTCTGCACTAGATTTCTCGATGTTTCAATCAATAGGCGATAACCATCATTCCACCAGCCAATTATTATTTCCCTGTCTGAAAGTATGGAGTCGAAGACGCCGCCTAAAGTGCGATTAACTATTTCGCCAAAACAAGCGTGAACTATGAGATACTTGTCAAAGGCTTCAATCAGAATATGGTTATGCGTTGGTAATGGTGCCCCTTCTTTCAATTGCTCTTCAATTTCTCTCACAGCATCAAACAAAGCAACCTTATCTGTTGCGAGTTTTTTCGCAAGCTTCTCCGCTGCAACTTCAGCCTTTCCAGTTTCCCTCAACGCTCTTCCAATTTCTTCTCGCATCCTACCCGTTTCCTGCGCCAGTTCAAATGGAACTGGGAGCATTTCCCCATCCCAGCCTGGAATTGCCACCAACGGGTCTTCTGAAGGAACAACATAAACCGTTCCCGTTTCCTCTTCAATTTGAACTATACGCCAGACTCTTCCTCTAACAATGAAGTTCAAGCCAACGCGGGCTCTTATGGCCATGAACTCGTCGCCTAAAGTGCCGATTTTTCTGTCTGAAATCACGTTTATTATTGGATAGCGCCTCTCGTCTGGAATCATGGATAAATTCTCGTAGTAGTAACTTCTAGTCTTCCGCCCTTTTCTCAAAACCTTTCCTTCTTCCTCAAATCTTAATTCGTTGAGGCTGTCTAAAAAGTATATCACATCCAAAAGCGTGT
>Ga0315280_10004275_pt1 | contig 21234 bp, 18 predicted proteins | sample YL17G06_40_MG_FD_203697 | JGI IMG/M metagenome (GOLD analysis project Ga0315280, IMG submission 203697) | Sediment microbial communities from Yellowstone Lake, YNP, Wyoming, USA - YL17G06_40 | ecosystem: Environmental > Aquatic > Freshwater > Lake > Sediment | place: USA: Wyoming | collected...
TTAATCGCGAAATGAGATTCTTCGACTTTTGTTTTCTGAAATCATTAAGGATTCTTTTGAAAATATAAGGGACTCTTACAGATTTGAGAGCTTCTTCTATATCCATCCACGCATACTCCATGGTCTCCGGCGTTATAGTTAGTCTTCCACCGACTATTTTTGCCGCATAACCAACGATAAGGTGATGCATTAATACCTCTTTTTCATCGATAATAAAATCGTCATAGATTCCAACTAACTTGGTCGGGAGAACCTCTAGCCCTGTTTCTTCTCTCACCTCGCGCACGACTGCCTGCTTTACGGTTTCGTCCGGCTTCACATAACCTCCAGGAGTAACCCAGCATTCGTGATAAGGCATGTCGCCTTCCCAGATCAAAAGGATTTTGTGCTCTTCTCCTTCGAGTATAGTAGATACGCTGACCGACACATTGCCTTTAGCCATGTCTCTTTGAGATATCACTCTTCGATCCCCACCCAACAAACTCATTCCTATCTGCTCTAAATCAAAGGCGATTTGTAAAAGATGTACTTGTGATATTAGTCCGCTTAAGTAGAACTCTTATATCATCTTTTCCCAATAATGGGAAAGCTTCAATTGGACTTTTAATCTTCAATCGACCTACTTTTCTGAGTATGCCGATTCCGTAGCCTCTTTGGAAAAACTCGTTTAAGGTTTCCACTTTCACTTCTACATTGTTTATTTTTCCTCTGTATCTTTCTTTTGGGGATGGTGGATAAGTTGTTTCTGCAACATCTCTTATGATTGTTCTGGGGCTGATTATTGATAATGTTCGTCTTTCTCCCAGATCGATGTCGAAGCATCTGTAAGCTGGGAAAATGGCGTGTTCTACATCGCTAATAAAGATGTGTACATCTGCGCTCCTAAGTGGTATAAGCCCCCGAGGCATCCCTGAAACCTTTTTCTCCGGAACATACTTTATCCCCGGAACATAAGTCATGTTCAAATGCTCAATTTTAAACCATTCATGTCGTATAGGTGAACTTCTTAAGGCGTCTATCTCCCATTGCTTTATGTTTCCCTCCCCAACCCCTATTCTAACACGTTCCTCATAAACAAAGAACCTGACGATGGTGCTTCGATAGTCTTTTCCCCACGTCGCGTCTAACAACCCACTAAGCACAACTTTAAGGACCATATCCGGCAGCAACCTCATTTTCATTTATTTTTCCTTCTCAAGATACAGCATGCGCGCCCTAAGCTCTTCCAAAAAGCTTTTTGATAACCTTCATCAGAATTTTAAACTCCTTATCTATGGGCAGTGGTGGCTTGGAACGAATCCTGCTTAGTTCCTTATCCATTTGCTGAAGCTCACGAATTTCAACTTGTATCAGGTCTCTTAGAATGTCAGAGATTCCGACGCCGTCCAAATCAGGTCTCTTCTCAGATAACAAAATCAGCTTATAGAAGTGTTTTAGGCAAAAGCCCTTAGATGCCATTAACTTATCACGAAATTTGCTGTCACTCATAAGTTCCATTAAAATGTCTTCTAGGTACCCGTCCTCCTTTTCTTTGATCAGCTCACAAACTGGACAATCTCCGCCCTTCAGTGCTCTCAAGGATTTCGCCTTGACTAAATTCCTAACCATATTCTCTTCTGCCATTTTCAGTACCTCACGGCATACTCTTCAGAATTGTTTCCATAGCGGACAAAGCCTGATAGGTAGACTCAAAGTCTGATATTCCGAGGAAGATGGACCTGCGGAAGCCCCCATTTGGGTTCTGAAACTTCGCTATGAGGTCTAAAGTTTCCTTTGAATATCTGCAAGTTTCATCAAGGGCTTCAAGTGATTTGACCCCAAAATAGATGTCTTCTATGACTATATAAGTTGGAGATAGCTCAGGAGCTGCCAAAAAGCCTCCTGACGGAGCTTCACATCGCTTCACCCACCTCAGTGTTTTTTCCAGTTTTCTTGCATCGTAATTCAACAGGGATAGGGTCTTCAACGAATAATATGTCGAGGCTAATTTTGAGTATCCAGCCCTACCGAAACTTCCATCTCGGTTTTGAAGTCCTAAAATTTGCTTTATGATTCGGTCATGATCCATCGGGAAGTTTAACATATTAAGTATCTTGGTCGCAAAATAGATATTTTCAACTTCTGATGTAACATCCACATACACCTCTGTATTCTCAGCCTCTTCAATAAGGGTCTCGAAAGATCGGACGAATCTATCTATTGGCTTCGCAGGCTTAGCTCCGAGATAAGATAAAGTGGTAATCACGTAGTAAGCAACCTTAACTGAATCAAAGTCTCCATCTTGGCGCTGAAGACCTTGCAAAAATAGGCTTGTCTTGTCCATATTCCTAGGCTTGGCGTCAAGCATTCTCAATATTTCTGTAGCGTAATAGGTGTCTTGAGCGGAAGATTCCGTTCCTTGACAGAAGGTATAGCCTCCATCCTCATTCTGCCTCTTAAGAATGTAGTGAACTACATCATTTACACGAATAGTGGCTTTCTGCTCAAGGAGTGGAATGATGACACCCACCTCTCGTTTGCATGATCTAAGTTGTAGAAGCCATCAGCCTGAAGGCGTTCCTCAGGCAGTTGAAGGTGGGCCTCATCACCTTGGCAGAAATTATTTCCAAAAGCGATTCTTAAACTTTTCCACCTGAGAACACCTAATTTGCAAAGAATAGACAGCAATACCGCGTTTTAAGAGCCGAAATGATGCGGCCGCCGGGATTTGAACCCGGGTTGTCGGCTGTCTCCGACGCCTTTAATGGTTGTCACGGGAAGCCGGTGTCTTAGCCAAGCTAGACTACGGCCGCCTATGCGTCATGTTAGTTATGCCGAGAGCCGATGCTCATAAATTTTTGGGAATGCCTCTATTAAATAAGGTTTTATAAATGGCATGTTTAGAGTGTTCTGTGGCTGGGCTTATGGGGCTACCTCTCTTTAATTCTTCGAAGGCGGCGTTCTGCACGTGTCTCCCAAAATATAACTTGAACACTTATTTGGGAAGATGCGCTCATCAATGCATATACTGCTACGCCGTGAAGTTTCCAAGCTTCGTGGGTGCAGCTTTGCCACGCACAAAACTATTAGAAAACATAGAAAACATGGCTAGGAATACTAAGTTAAAGCTTCCAGTCATGATGAGCGACTGCACAGATCCCTACCAGCCTCTGGAGAAAAAACATGAGATAACGCGGAAGTGCGCCGAAGTATTGGCGAAGCACGGCTTCCCCCTTTTCGTAGTCACCAAATCAGACCTTGTCACAAGGGACATAGACATATTTAAACGAACTCAAACCGTCGTGGCGGTGACCATAACAACACCACGAGAAGAAATCGCGAGGTTCATTGAGCCTTATGCTCCGCCTCCGGAACGAAGAATATCCGCATTGCAAGAGATTACGGACCAGGGAATAGTTGCTGTGGCGAGAGTGGACCCCATTATACCGTCGGTTAACGACGATGAGAAAGACTTTGAAAGACTTGTCTCAACTTTAGCAGATGTTAGCGTAAGGCAAGTTACCGTGGCAACCATGAAGCCAGTTAAGGGATTTTTCTCTTCCTTAAAGGAGGCGAACCCGCAAGTCTATGAAAAACTGAGGAACGAATACAGTGATGGCACGTGGATTATGGGTTACAAATATTTGCGTGAGGAAAAGAGAAGAAGGATTCTAGAGAGACTAAGGATGATCGTGTTGAAACATGGGTTAAAATTTGCCTCTTGCCGTGAAGGATTTCCGCAGCTTAATACTTCGCTTTGCGACGGAACGGCTTACTGCAGAGGCCTACTAAACAGTTACTTTGAAAGGCACTAACGCTATTTATGTCCAATTTTATTCTTCGTCGATGAACTTGTCCGCCGAAGGTATTTCTGGCGCTATCCCTCTTCTTTTGCGGATTTCCCCAATAATGACTGCCGCTATGTTTTCCGGCACCTTTTCCCAGTGATCGAAGGTGCATTGCCAAAATGCGTGGCCTGAAGTTGCTCCCCTCATTTCGGCGGATAATCCAAAGGTTTCGACGACTGGAATGTATCCGTTAATAATGGTTAGCGGTTCCTTATGCTCTGAGGAAACTATTCTGCCCCGTTTTTTAGTTATGAGGCTGCTTACCTCGCCTACCCACTGAGAAGGAACAGACACTCCAATCTTGTAAACGGGCTCTAGGAGAACGGGTTTCGCCGTTAGGAAGGACCCGAGAAAAGCTCTCCTCATAGCTGGCATAATTTGCGCCGGACCGCGGTGCACAGGGTCCTCATGAAGCAAGGCGTCCATAAGCTTCACTTTTACTCCTCGCATAGGCTCCTCACAAAGCGGCCCAGTTTGACATGCCCACCTGAAGCCTGAAATAACCATGTCTTTGACTTCTTGGAGGTATTGGATTCCCTTTGTCATGTCGATTAACATGTTTTTGTGTTCCTCAAGAGCCCAAACATTACGTGCCTCTTCAGCAGGCCACTTGGCTTGTCTGTATAGTATGGCGCCCATTTGCTTGCGACCCATCTCCTCACTGATCTCTCCATTCTCAATCATCTGTATAACCTGTTCCTCAAGGGGTTCCACTCGTATCCAGAACCTGTTTTGCCTGTTGGGACTCTTAGCCATAGCTGAAACGCCTTGACCAGCCACGCTTTCACGGTAAACAACGATAGGAGGAGAAGTGACAACATCCAGCCCATAATCCTTAATGAAATTGCAGGCGATTTCTAAGTGAAGCTCACCCATACCGCTGAGCAAGTATTCGCCCGTCTCCTTGCTTAAAGTGGTTACGAGGTTAGGGTCCTCAACCGCTAGACGATGCATAATGTCAACGAGGCGCGGCAAATCCCTTGGATGTTTAGGCTCTATGGCAATAGTAATAACAGGCTCAGAAACATACCTTATGCGTTCAAAGGGCACCATAGCGTCTTTATGGGCTAAGTCCACCAAAGTTTCGCCAGCCCTCGCAAGGTCTAATCCAAGAAGCGCCGCGATGTTGCCCGCAGCAATGCGGTCTACTACCTCCCTGAAGGCGCCCATATACATGGAGACCTGTTGAACCCTATAGTCTCTTTTGGCTCCCACCAAGTAAACTTGATCTCCTTCGCTGACGGAACCTGAAAAAAGTCGTCCAGTTGCGACGAGCCCCGCCTGTGGGTCCATTTGCGCCATATTAAAACAGAGCACCGTGGGTCCGTTATCCTCGCAGTTAAGCATAGCTTGTCCGATTTCGGAGTCTAGGTCGCCTCTCCAAATTTTTGGAACTCGATATTTCTGAGCCTCTATAGGGTTTGGAAGACGCTTAACAACCATGTCAAGTATGGCGTCATGGAGTGGAATGGCTTTCTCAAGCTCTTGCCAGCGCTCTTTGCTATAGGCTTCCACAATGTCGCTGAATTTTATTCCCTTCTCTTGAGCCATTCCAACCGTGAAGCCCCACTTGTGAAGCGCTGAGCCCATGGCAACTGTTCCCTTAACAGGATCAACCTTCCACTTTTCCTTAAGCTCAGGCTCTCCATATAGGTCAATGAGATTATTGAAGTCACGAATTATACGTGAAAACTTAGTTTGAACTTCCTCTGAGCTCAGCCTCAACTCCCTAATCAGACGGTCAACCTTATTGATAAATAGGACAGGCCTAACCCTTTCGCCCAACGCCTGCCTCGTAACGGTTTCTGTCTGAACCATAACCTCTTCCACTGCGTCAACGACCACGACGACACCGTCAATTGCCCTCAACGCACGTGTTACTTTGCCCGTGAAGTCCACATGCCCAGGCGTGTCAATCAAGTTAACAACACAGGGTTTACCTTCAATTTCGTGCAATAGGGATATGTTAGCCGTCTTTATGGTGATGCCGCGCTTCTGCTCCTCCTCCAAATAGTCTAATGCTCGGGCTTCGCCAGCTATATTCGGCGATAATAGTCCAGCTTCCGCTAGGAGGGAATCCGTCATAGTGGTTTTTCCATGATCAATGTGGGCAATTATCCCGATGTCGCGAATAGCCTCTTTATTGCCCATGAGCTTGAGGATTTCGCTTGTCTGCCTAAACTTTGGCATGGCTTTTCCTCATTAAATGGGCTAGTTAAGAACCCTATTCTATTAACTTTACGTGGTCTGAAGACCTTTTAGAATTATCCCTCACTTTTCTCCAATTTTCAGAAACTTATTTTACGCCATTCCGCAACTTTAATAGAAGAGAGGCTCCGTTTAATCGCAAGAAGCCGTTGGGTTCAGTATGGATGTGGAAACAAAACTTGAATTAATCAAGAAAGTCGGGGAAGAAATCATTACGGAAATAGAGTTAAGGGAACTGCTAGAAACTAAGGACCACCCCATCGCCTACGATGGATTTGAACCCAGCGGAATAGCGGGCATTCACTTCGGAATCTATAGGGCAATAAACCTAGAAGACATGCTCAAGGCGGGTATAAAATTTAAGCTTTGGCTTGCCGACTGGTTCGCTTGGATAAACAATAAGATGGGCGGAGACCTGCAAAAGATTCACGCAGTAGGAAAATACTTCATTGAAGTTTGGAAGGCGGCTGGCGTTGACACGGAGAAAGTGGAGTTTTTGTTGGCTAGCGAAAACATGGATCAAGAATACTGGAAAAGAGTGATCCTCATAGCGAAGAATACAACTCTAACAAGAATGTTCCGCTGTTTAACCATAATGGGAAGAACGAAAGGAGAACTACAGGAAACTTCTCAACTTTTCTATCCGGCAATGCAAGTTTCAGACATATTCCAGCTAAAATGCGACATGTGCCAGTTAGGTTTAGACCAGCGAAGAGCAAATATCTTGGCGAGGGAGGTTGGACCAAAAATTGGCTATTGGAAGCCTGTATGCATTCATCACCATATGCTAATGGGGCTGGAAGGACCGCAAAAGCCAGCGGGATTTGAAACTAGGAAGGATATGGATGTCGCCATAAGTTCAAAGATGAGCAAATCTAAGCCTGAAACATGCATTTATGTTCATGACTCAAAGGAGCAAATAGAGAGGAAGGTTCACGGCGCATTTTGTCCCTCGAAAATCGTAGAAAACAACCCGATTCTGGACTATTCAAAACACATTATTTTCAGAAAATTTGAAACGCTTGAAATAAAGAGACCGGCAAAATTCGGCGGAAAAATTGAGATTCAAAGCTATGACGAACTAGAAAGGGAATACAGAAAAGGGCAAATTCATCCTCTAGACCTAAAGAACGCAGTTGCTGAAAAGCTTGACGAACTCATAAAACCAGTAAGAGAACACTTCATTAAAGACAAAAACGCCAAGAAGCTATATGAAATAGTGAAGCAGCAGGAGATCACAAGGTGAAGACAGCATTAACCCACATCGAGAAAACAACAGAAAGGCTTTTTGAACTTCTCGATAGGCTTGCCACAGAATCGACTAAAGGCACCACAATTATCGTGGAAGGACAAAACGATGTAGATACGTTGCGCAAACTCGAAGTGAAAGGCGACATCATTCAAGCTAAAACTTCTGGAAAGTCTTTCCTTGACGTCATTGGTGAGATAGAGGAGCAGGGTAAGCGTGAGGTTATTATCTTGATGGATTTTGATAGGCGAGGTATAGAGTGGACCAAACGGTTGACGCAAAATTTTGAAAGGATGAAAATAAAGTCTAATTTGCTCTTTTGGAATGAGCTTCGAAATCTTGTGGGACGGGAGGTCAAGGACGTAGAGGGATTAGCAAGCTATGTGGAAACTTTAAAAGAGAGATGTAAAATATAAAGTAAGGTAAACTAATTAAACTAAGTACGCTTCACTTGTGTGAAAGCTAAATAAAATAATAATTGAGGTGAAAATTAATGGGATCATCCCAAACAGAAACCGTAAAGTATGTTATCCGCGCCGAATTTGAGGTAGAAGGAGTCGTAGAAAAACCAGACGTCATCGGCGCCGTGTTCGGTCAAACAGAAGGCCTATTCGGACCTGAACTGGATCTGCGAGAGCTTCAAAAATCTGGAAGAATAGGAAGAATAGAGATTCAGTTACAATCGAAAAATGACAAAACAACGGGCACCATACTTATTCCAACAAGCTTAGACAGAGTGTCCACAGCGATTCTCGCAGCAAGCCTCGAAAGCATAAACAGAGTAGGCCCATGCGCAGCAAAGATCACCTTGCAAAAAATTGAGGACGTGCGGGATTCGCGGCGAAAAATAATCATAGAAAGGTCAAAGGAAATACTCCATGAGTGGGCCATTGAAGCCTTCCCCAACACTGACGAAATACTTAGAGAAGTTTCAGAAACCTTGAGGCTGGCAAGAGTTGAAAAATATGGACCAGAGGAACTTTCAGCAGGACCAGACATTGAAAACGCAAACGAAATAATAATCGTTGAGGGAAGAGCCGACGTAATAAGTTTGCTTAAGTGCGGCATACAAAACGTCATAGCCCTTGAAGGCGCAAAGGTTCCGCAGACCATCATAAGGTTAAGCCGAGAAAAGGAAGCCACAGCGCTTTTGGATGGAGACCGCGGAGGAGACCTCATCCTTAAGGAGCTTATCCAAGTGACTAACGTTAAGTATGTTGCCAGAGCCCCTCGAGGCAAAGAAGTTGAAGAATCAAGCTCAAATGAAATTAGAGCCGCCCTCCAGCAGAGAGTTCCAATTGAAAAAATTAAGGCAGAGCCGAAGAGAAAACGTGGAAAAGTTCTCCTACCTAAACAGATCGTCGAGTCAATAAAAGGGCTGGAGGGAACATTAGAGGCAGTACTATTTGACGAGAAGATGAAGAAATTGGAGCAGTTGCCAGTGAGTAAGCTCGCTGAGAGACTTCAAAAAGTGAATGAAGGCGTGGACACAATAGTTTTCGACGGAGTGATAACACAGAGACTCGTAGACATTGCAAGCGAGAAAAACATTAAACACCTTGTGGCAGCCCGCGTTTCAGACGTAATAAAGCAGCCTTTAGGCGTAAACATACTAACGTTCGCAGACGTTAAAAGTTAGCCTTCTGTAAATTCTAGGAGTGTTTTGCTGGATTTAGAGGGAAGCAGTTCATCCTCAGTTACGCCAAACATGCCCAGAATTCGGGACGCCGCCGGCAATATCTGGTTTGACACGTAATACTCAATGTCCAATTCGTCGTAAGAGGCTAAAACATAGGGCTTAGCCTTCTCATACAAGCGGCCTGGACCAGAGACAATGACGTAGCCTATCTTATCGCCAAACGACATATCCCAACCCTTTTCCATTAAAATCTTTGCAGCTTCCACGTGCGCAGCTTTAACGGCATATTCTTCAACTGGCCTAGTTAGGGTCTTCCATATGACGAAGTCCCTGTATGGCACTTTTTTATCCCGTAAATCAGAAATGTATTGGCGTACAAACTCCGCAGCCCTTTTAGGCGACTGCCCCTTAAGAATTACGTCTAGCACCTTTTCCTGCACTTTTTTCGCCACAGCAGCCCAGTCCCCCCTGACAACTTCCAGGCCGACTATGTCAAGTTGCCCGTCAGGCAAAAGCCCGCAATAACGCTTTTTAGCCTCGGTGAAAAGTACGCGAACATAAATCTTGTCGGGCTTAATCTCCAATTGGAGTCTCTCGCCTATTTCCCTAGAGATTTTTTCGATTTTCTTAGGGTCATGCCTTATGAAAATGCTGTCCGTATCGCCGTAAACCACTTCAAGCCCAATTTTCTCGGCTAACTCTATTGTGTTGAGAATAGCGTTTCGACCCCAAGCCGTCGTAGCCTCAGCAACTGGTTTAATGTACCAGCGGGCGCCAATCCAACCCGTGTAGCCATAGCTAGCGTTGGTTATAACCTTCACAGCCTTTTGTCTGGCGTCGAGAACACGATATTCTGTGCTTTTGGGATCCAGCCTCTTAAGCTTGGATCGAATTTCATCTCGGACGGCTATAAGTTGAGACAAAACCTTCTTATAGAAGCCTGGCGGCTCAACACGGAACGTATGCTTCACCTCAGGAGCCACGTTCACGCCGCTTGGAGGCTCGGGCTCAGAAGGCGAAATGTAAGTGTCAGGTGAAACGTTGTGGGTACACATGATATTGGGATACATTGCCTTGAAATCGAGCACGGCGATGTTTTCATGGATTCCCGGCTTAGGTTTAAGGACCACGGCGCCCACGTAGGGAATGTAGGGCTGTTCGATTCTCTTGGGAACGAGCTCGCCAATTTTGTAGGCATGACGAATTAGAAACCACTCAACTCTAAAGCCCACAGCGGCGGTTCCTACGTGGTCTAAAGGTAAGCCCACAAGGTTGGATAGTTGCACGGCGAAGTCCAGCATGGCGTCGGCTACGCCCATAACACATTGAGTGTTTTCCTTTGAGAACTTTAGCAAAGTGGGCCTTCTCTCAGAGTTCTCCCAGTAGCCAGGGAAGCCCACGTCCTCGATAAATATGCGTTCCCCGAGCTTCATGACGCCCAAGAAGTCAGCTATGTTCTCCAAGGTCTTTACTTTCACTTCAGGCAGGTCATCCGCAAAGTCGAAAAGGTCAATGTTCACTCTGCCAGTTACTGACACGTGACCATATACGCTTGTGTGGGGCTCCGTGTCCGTTCTATCCACAAACAGGCTGATGCCCAATTTTCTGGAGCGGGCGAGGAGATATGGCCAATCTTGCCTATTGGCTCCAAAACCAACGATAATGTCAGGATCGAATTTCCGAACATAATTTACAAACGCCTCTATTACGGGTTTATCCTCAGAATTTTTGGCTACAAACTGCTTTTCATCGCCAGAATTTGTAGACACCGAAATGACCGCTACGGGGTTTTTCCATGGCTTAGGCGTCCCTTGACGACTGTAACAAATCATGGAGAAGCCTAAAATCCTCAGCTGGGGCAATTCTGTTTTCTCTACACTTTTAGGAAATGACTTCGCCACGTATACTTTGTCAATTTGAACACCTTGCATAGGTTGTGTTTCTTCAACTTCTACTTCGTGCCAGCCGCATGGAGCTATGTCATTGTCTATAAGGTAACGCATAGAATAGCGTATGTCGTCCTCTAAACACTTCTTCACGCCCTTAATCTTCGAAAGCATTTTAGAGTATTTCGACACGAGGTCAGGGTCTTGACAAACAGCCTTAATCGCCTTTACAGGCTTACCGAAGGAGGTTCTAGCAACAAGCTCCAATCCTTTAAGACATGGAAAATCTTCCTTTTGCGCCTTGATTCTGCCCATTATAACTTTTGGATCCTCTTTTTCATCAACTAAAACATAAAAATACGAAACAAAATTTCGATCAAGAATTAAAACGCGGTTTCCAACGTCGTCTATGCCCCAAATCCAAATTTCAGGCCGATGGTCTCTAACCTCGTAATTAACATCCAGAAGCCAGAATGCCTTTTTCATCATGCTTCTCCTTGGTAAAGTAAGAGTTAACAAGCTTTTAATGCTTTTCAGCGCGAACATTCATAACTACGCTTTAATTTTATTGTCATATACAATTGTATAGGGGCGAACACGCATGAAGATTCTGGAGATGAACCTTAAAAAGGGCGTCGTGAAGGCTGTGCCCGAGAACGTGGACGACCTCTGGCACTTATACAACATAATTTATGAAAAGGATGAGGTGCACGCGCAAACCACGAGGGAGGTCAAAATCGAGAAAGAGTACACGCGCCCAAAAGAGGGGAAGAGGGTCTCGGTTTTTCTAGGCGTAAGAGTGGAGAAGGTAATGTGGGACAGAAGCCTAAACAGGTTAAGGGTGCATGGAATCGTCTGCGAAGCACCCGAAAAAGTTAACGTGACGGGTTCTCGCCACACCATAAATGTAACCGTGGATAAACCCCTAACCATTGTAAAGTCTAAATGGCTGAAACATCAAATCGACCGCTTAGAAAGAGCCAGCAAAGCCAAAGCGGCACCAATCATTTTGTTATCAATTGACGATGAAGAATACTGCGTGGCAGTTTTTAGGCAATACGGCATAGAAGTGAAAGTGGAGGAAAAGACGAGGCTGCCCGGAAAGCTGGAGGCGGAAAAAAGGTCTGGGGCGATGCAGGAGTTTTTTAGGAAAGCCATGAAAGCCTTACAAGAAGAGTGGAAGAGGATTCGCGGTTCCATAGTTGTTATTGGTCCAGGATTCGTGAAGAACGATTTTGTCAACTTTATGAGACGTGCAGCCCCAGATGCGGCTCAAGACATAATTGACGTGAAGGGCGTGAACAGCGCAGGCGTTTCCGGAGTGCATGAGGCACTGCGTTCTGGGATTCTAACCAAAGCCTTGAGACATGTTCGAATAGTGGAGGAAAATAGAGTTGTAGAGGAAGTTCTTGCACGCTTAGGTAAGGGAGGTCTCGACGTGACCTACGGATTAGCCGAGGTGGAGAGGGCGAGCACGTTTGGCGCTGTTGAAAAACTTCTTTTGGCAGACATCACATTAAGGGAGACATCCAACGAGAAAAGGCTAGTCCTAGAAGGGCTAATGAGACAAGTTGAAGAGAAAGGAGGAGAAATCATGGTCATCAGCTCGGAGCATGAAGCTGGGGCAAAACTGCTTGCGCTGGGAGGTGTCGCCGCGCTCCTCCGCTTCCCGCTAGGCTAACCCTTGTGCTATTCTATTTTTTAAGAAAGACTATTGCTTAGAGATGCGTAGGCTTTCATGATCATATTCTTCTCTTCTGGGCTGACCCAGCCTTCCTTTTCTAGTTCCTCCATTCCTCTGGTCAACTTTTCTCTTAGATCAGGGGTTTTGAGAAGATCGTTTGAGCAGCTTAGAGTATACATAACTTTTTCAAGGGCTTCATCCCTCCGCATTTTTCGAGCAAAAATTGAGGTGAACGTTTCCTTCAGAGCCTTAGATTTAGGGCGCAAGAGAAGATTGATTCGAGCTTCGAGGCTGAAACTCAAAATGGCTTTTTGGATTCTTCTTATTATGCCTTCATAGTCTTCTACTACGGCTAGTGGATGTACATCATATCTAAATTTTGAATCGGTCTCGTATCGAACCAAATAGAAGGGTACGCAGATCATGGTTACATCTTTTGAAGCCCAAGCAATTGCTAACTCTTCAAGGTTGGATACGTGAGACATTTTTTGCTCCATAAGCTGTTCAATCTGACTTATTATGAAGAGGGTTTCTGATCGAAGCTTCTCGATCTCTTTGTGTTTCAACGCAATTTCAGAGTCCCGCGAAGCTTCCAAGTCCAAAATTCTCTTTTTCTCTTGATCAATTAACTTTTCATAGCTTTTCCTCAGTTTCTCGATGCTGGATTCGCACTGCTTGCGGTTACGTTCAATAAGCCGTGAAAGCCCTTGAATCTGTCTCTTAACCCCGGAAATTTTATTTTGGTATCTTCTCACTCGGCGACTCCAACGAGAAACACCGCTTTTGTCGCCCTTGCGTTTGCGATCCTCCATCCTCGCTTGATATCCGTCTTCGGTTAGCTCTAATTTTTGCAACTCCCGTTCATAACTATCTCTTTTCCTTAGGACTGCATCTAATTCTCTTTCAGCGTTTCTAATTATCTCCTCGATTTTGCCATCCCGCTCTTCAATTAACTCCTCAATTCGCTCCTCCACGACGGGCTCGAGGTCGAGAATTTCCTTTTCATATCTTTCTCGTGTTTGCTCAACTTCACGAAGAATCTTACGCTCATGAAGAGCCGTTTCCTCACTTAAAACTTTGATAGCGTAATGTAAACCTTTGATTTCAGTCTGAAAACGCCTCCAGTAGTTGATTATCTTCTCAGCTTTTTCCATTGCCGCCTTTTCATTAAGCCTCGGCGGAACCAAGACTAAGGGTCCTACCACGTTCTCTTTCACAGTCAAACTCCGCTTAACATACTCGAAAATCATGGATAGCAGACTTTCGTTTGCCACCATCGCATCTACGGGAATTTGAACAGAAGCAGTGAAGCCTTTAAAAGTTGGAGCATGCCTCTTTATGGCGCTCCAATAGAGTTCGCGGTCCGTTGAATTCTTCTTAATATCCTCAGTGAAGGCTTCTACATTAGGCGGCTTCATGTGCACAACCGCGTAAGAGAGGAAACCTAAACCGTCCACAATTAAAGATTCGTCTTCCCAAGGAACCGCCCACAAAGGATAATACAACCTTGAAACAAAAGAGACCCTCTCCGGCAAGCCGCCCAAAATTCCGCCTTTCTTCCGTTTCGCCTCTACCAAACATAGGGTTGCAGCAACTTCCATATCGTACCCGAAAGGTTTCTTTCTATCAACATTTTCAATAGCGTAAGGCAGAGTCAAAATCACATTTGACATGACTAAACTTCCAGTAGGTCCTAATAAAATAACTTCTGTTAAATCACTTAAAACTATAGTTGTCCAAGTTTTCTCTTATCCATCCATCCGCTTCTTCGTGAGCAAGGAAATTTGGGCAAAAGGAGAACGCCGTAACCTCTGCGACCATTCAGTGAATCATTCTAGGAGGTAGGACAATAACTTGTCAACAAGTCTTGGATTCAGTTTCTCATACGCCTCAGTGCTTCCAACATCATACCAAAAAATGTCTGAAAGATAGCCGTAGACCGGTTTACCAATTTTTACGAGATATGGAACCACATCCTTCATCAAATCCAACTCATTGTTCTTCGCCCTCAAATGTTCCATGTTTTTAAGCGTTTCACCATCCAAAGCCAGTATTCCCACGCTAACTGGCTTTTCCAACCTTGGCTTTTCTACAAATCCTCGAATTCTCCCATCATTTTCAAGATCCGCTAAACCCACCCTAACCATGAAGCCTGCCGCTAGGGCAACGGTTGCCGAAGCCTGCCGGTTCTCGTGCTGCTGCAACAGTTCCTTCAAATTCATGTTTGTGAGAATGTCGCCATAATATACAAGTAGCGTATTTTCTAGGTTCACCGCGCCTTTTCTGTAGGCGTTGAGCACTGAGCCGCCTGTTCCCTTCAGCGTTGGATCATCACGTACATAGGAGATTTTCACGTTAAACCTAGAGCCGTCATCAAAATAGTTCATAATTTGCTCTGCCTTATAATCTACTAAAAAAGCTAGGTCCGTAACGCCGTGAAACTTGAAGAGCCGAACCACATATTCCAATAAAGGTTTCTGCTTCAGACCTACAGGAATCATGGTCTTTTGAAAATAATATGTGATGGGCCTTAGCCTTGTGCCTGGGCCCCCACATAAAACTAAACCCTTAACCTCACTCACTCACGCGAGCCCCGCATTCGGAACCGATGAAAAGAAGAAGAAATTACTTTTCCTTTTTCTTCTTTTTTCCGGTTTCCTCTTTTTCGGTGGGCTCAGGCTTCTCTTCGGGCTTCACTTCCTCTACCTTTTCTTCTGCCTTCTCCTCTGCTTTTTCCTCAGCCTCGATTTCTTCAAGCGGCTTCGGCGGCGGAGTTGTAGCCATAGTCCAGCCGATCCAAGCCCCAATAGCCAACACAACGACAAATGCAACTAGCACAGGGATCGCAACTAACCAGATCCTAAATCGGTATTGAGCCTCTAGAGGTGCGGGTGTTAATCTTGGCAATATCGACTGAAGCAGAGTCATAGTTTGTTCGGGCAAAAACATTGCAACAATATACAGGATTGCAACAACTGCACAGACTAGGAAGATTAAAGCGCCGATCGTTTGATCCTTACTTACCATGCATCATCACCACCATAACGTAGCCATGTTATTTAAACAACCCCATTATAAAGTTTACCATTGCCCTACGTTTGTAATCATGATACTTCCGAACTTTTTGGGTCTTCTGAAGATATGTATGCCATTGAATTCGTCGGCTTTTTCAAAGCCTGCTTCCAGAAGGTCTTTAGCCTCTTCTACGGTTGTCGCAACTGCCACGTCAAACTCATCATCCTTAAACTGGACAAGTTGAGTGTACTTCATAGTGCTTGTGATGCTCTTGTGGCCTAAGAGTTTTTGGACCAGCAGGATGTTTCGGGTGTAGTGAAAAGTCATGGTTGCGCCCCAATGTCGGAAAGTGTTGAAACTTATGCTTCGCAGCCTTGGGTTTTGTAGGGTTTGGGCGATCCGTCGCTTGAGCTTAACAAAGCCTCCATGTATTGAGTCATAGGTTGTTGGAAAGATCCGCTCCGAAGTTTTGGGTAGGGCATTGAGCATGGCTATGAGCTTGTTTGAAACCTGCAGTTGACGAGGGTTGTGTCCTTTCACTGGATGGTTGATTGTTATGGTGTTGTTTGAAGCGTTAATGTCTATCCACCGCAGTCTCAAGGCTTCGCCAGGATCAGCAAACGTCTCTTTCAACGTTTGCAGAAAGGTTGCCATTCGCCGGCTTTTGCATGATGCGATGAGCTGGTCAAGCTCGGACTCTTCGGGTATGAAAGGCAATATTTCTCCTTGGGTATATTTTGGTCGTGTCCATTCTATACTCAGCATTTGAGTCATGGCATCATAGGCATAGACTGTCAGCATTTTCGTTCCGTCTTTCCATGACTGCTTAGCTATTACCGATTTGACGTCTTCAGGATCCAACAGGTTTGCGCCTAATTTAGCGAGCACCTTTATTCTTGAAAGATATGCTGGACAATAATAGCCTTCTTTTTCAAGCCAGTAGGCGTATTGCGCAACCAATCCCTTGATGGTCTCTGGATCTGGCGCCGGTTTCGTTGTGGCTCCCGCAAGCCCACTTTTAGCGGATTCCACTTCGGCCAAGTTTTTCGCCCCTTGCGTCTCGGTGACGCATACTTGGCGATTAAGAAGTATGGCGTAGGTTCTATTTAATGACCAGCGTGAATTGTTTTTTAGTGGTTTTGTGGGGTCGCTGAACCTTAGGCCGCATTCGCGGCATATGTAGCGTTGTACGTCGCCGTGGCGGGTTGCTCTTATGCCGTCTTTCCACGATCGGTTGGAGTGGCATAGGGGGCATGTTGGCGACTGAGTGGAGGGCTGGGCGGCTGGAGTTTGGGGTTCCAACTTCCCATTTTTGGAGCCGCTTTGCCAAGTATGTTCAATCATAGCGGAAGCAGCCTTTCCCTCACCCTTTCACCTTCTCCAGCATGGATGCTCCGCAGTCTTGACAAACGTCAGCCCATTCGCCATTGAAATACTGGATTTGCCAGGTTAGGGTTCGCCTTTCACCACATAACACGCATACGCCTTGATCGGCTGGTTCTAAAGAAACAACAGCTTTGACTTTTGTAATATCGATACTCTTAGTATCTGTTAGTGAGTTAGAGAGTTTAGTGACTTCCAGAGGTGTGTTCAGAGCTTTTTCAACATTGTTTTGATGGTCTTTTTCCATTGTTTCTGATGTGGTGGCACCTTCGGAACTCGCTAAACTCGCTAACTTGCTAACAATGTTGAAACCGTATTTTTTGGCTATGCGGCGGATCTTGTCATCGTCAAAGGTGTAACACCAACCCAATTTTTCCTCAATGCGCTTTGCGGTCTTATTTCCAGCAAGGACCTCTCGCAGCCTATAGCCCACTTTTTGCTTGGTGATGTCTCCAAACTCTGGCGTGTCCATTTTGTTAGGTTTCTTGCCGTCAAGGTTGCCTTCTAAGTCGATGACGAGAGCATCCCAAATATCGGTGAACGGGATGGGTTTGTTTTTCACATAAAGCTCCGAAATAACTTTGACTAAGTGTCCTTCTAACGTGTTAGTTTTCTCATTCATACGTTCAGCTTGTAGGCGCCCTAAAAATTGCCTCAATGAAGGTTCTGTGGTTAAGCCAGAGACTATTTGTATGATTGGCTTCCAGAGTTCCTTGAGACGACCCTTAACCGATAGCTCCGCTTCTGGCAGAGACCAATCTAAAAGGCTGATTAGGCGCCATTTGAGAAGCATATTCCGCAGTTCATGGAGGCGCTTGACGTCGTCTCCGTTGACGTCAGCCCAATCCTTCTTCGGATAGCCTTCAACCATTGGGATGAAGATGAAGCGTTCCAGCAAACCTTTGACTCGTGGCATGTCCTCAGCTGCGGCGGCTTTGAAACAGAAACAACGGAAATATTTGATGAAACGTTTATGTTCAAGCATGAATGTACGCGGTATTGTGGCGCCCTCTTTGTAGCCGGCCTTGTAGATTTTCGCTTTGTCCCAGTCTCTATCCACGCCCTGGATTTCGTCCTCTAAGATCGTCCCTGGAGAATCTGAGTCGTCAAGGTAACCGTAGATGTCGGCTGCCGGAATTGTGACGCCGAAAAGGGGTCTATAGCAGAGAAGTGAAAGCAGGGTTAAGGCTACGGTTTTGCCTGATTCATTGTCACCATAAAAATAGACGTAGGGAACCGTCTTGGCTTTTTCTTGTTGGTGGCTGAGAAGCACGCAGGCAGCCAGAAAGTCCTTATATACGGGCTCGGTGTCAAGGAAAAGGTCAAACTCGTCTCGGATCCGCCAAAAAAGAGTCTCGCGGCTCGGTATAGCATGCTCGTAGTAACCATATGGTTGATAGGGAAACTCACCAATCTCCTTCGGGACGACTTTATGGCCCTGGTTGGTGACGCTTTCGAGAATGCTGAACCCGTCTTGGGTTTTGACTAAAAAGGCTGGGGTTCCATCATGATAGATGGCTTCAAAGGGTCCGAGGTCACTTACGCCACTTGCCTTATGAAGTGGCAGTGCCTCCCTCTTTCCCTTCCCTTTAGGGTTAGGATAGAAGTCGTCGCAACCTTGATCGCTCGCTCTAATTGTTCCATCTTGAATGTCCTTCATGTAAGTGCAGCCGCTGTTTGGAACCTTCCAACGAGCACAGTTGCCACAGACCTTTTCAACTTCCTTCATTGGTCTCACTTTTTGCGTCCGACAGTTGCTTGGTCTTGAAAAATCCAGTAAAAGAAGCTGTTTCGTGTCAGCTTGCCGCCGTGAGCTTTCAAGTCCTCGAGCATGTTTTTGTAGTCGTCCGTTGCCTCGGCCTTCTGGTCTTTTCCAGGATACCGCTCATAGGGTCCTCTAAATCCATTCTCTGGGATCCACTTGATTTTGCCGGGATCCCAAGGCTTCAGTGGCTTCGCCTCCGGAGGAGCCTTCTTCTCGAGCTCCTCGTTAGCCGCGTCCGCTATCATCTGCGCTGCATCACGTAATTTCACCAAAAAATCGACAGAACTCATGCTTCTGGTCTCCATGTCTTTAAAGGCATTTGAAAAGATTTATTAACTGTTTGATGTAGATAATTGACAGTGTAGATCATTTACACCCATCATTAGGTGTTAATTATCTACACCAAGTCTGCAAATGAGGTTAAGATATGGATAAACAACAGTCGAAAGATTGGAAAACACGAATAAATAAAATGCTCCAAGCCCTACGGCTTTTAGCTGAGGACAATTCGCCAGCAACTGTCGCCGAAAAACTTGGAATCAAACATCCAGAGAACCTCTACCGCCTTTTGAAACTCTTTAGAGAAGTGGATTTTCCTTTTATGTCTCAAATTGTCGCCGCGGTCAGAAAAGAGAAGCTGTTGGAAAAAAGTAAGTGGGACTGGGCGCGGAAGGCCAGAGAAAGCAAGATTAGAAGAGCGGAGCAGGGCTTTTTCATGGGGACCCGGCCCACCGGCTATAGGATGTTAGATGGAAAACTCATTGAGATCAAGGATGAATTGAAGAAGATTGACGGAGTGCTTCATGACTTCAGGGTGGAATACAAGGACCCAGCGCAACTTGCGAAAAAGTACGACCTTCCACTATCCACGGTCCATAGAATCCTCGAAAATCCAGTGTACAAGGGTGAATTTGATTTCTTGGGCAAAACATACAAAGGACACTGGAAACCAAGAATCACACCGGAGGAATTTGATGAGATCCAATCGATGCGACATGGACCGCCGGGCGGATATCGTCTTTCCAAGCTTCTTTACAGATGGAAAGATGACAAATGGGTTGGGAAGCCCGGGGCGAAAGAGCTGGCTAAGACCATCGTTGAAATGCGCCTTCAGCAAAAAAGTGGAAAAGCAATTGCGAAAGAACTCAAAATAGGTCGCAAGGTAGTTTACACAGTACTCAAAGATAGAAGGATAACTGGAACTGACGAGTTTGAATCATTGATCGATAAAGATCTCTGGGAAGCTGCGCAGAAGGTGCATGTCCCAACTTACCAAGAGTTAGAGCAAAAGAGGTCAAGGGAGAGGAAACAACAGATAATGGCTCATGTGCCAGCCTACAGATGGGAGATCCGAGAAAAAATAGGCTTGAGTAAGGCCATCATCAATAACCTGGTTGTTGAGTTAAAGAAAGACGTGTTAAAAGAAAGGGCTGATGGACTACTTCAAAAAGCCTGGGAGCCTTTTCCGGACACAGTGTTGACAACACGACTTAGATCTAAATCAAAGAGGATAAAGAAAATTTTGGAGCTCCTTCATACAGAAAAGAAAATGAAACTTGTAGAATTGCAGCGGAAAACTGGCTTTTCTGAACCATGCGTTCAAATGCACATCTCCAGGTTGCGGAGAATGGGTGTTGTTGAAAGACAAGACTATTGGGGCTACCAAATTAAAGATAATTGGGTAAAATACATTGCAAAGTGGCTTTCTCAGCCGCACATCGCTAAGCTATAGGAGCATGTTAGCTTACTTTTACTACGAGAATGCTCTCGGTTGCCATGCGTAGCATGCCGGGTCCACAGCTGAGACCGTGACACATTCGCGTTGGCACCACGCTTTCTTGCGAAGGAGGTTAACCACTTTGGCTTTGTCTCTATCTATTCTTCGTCCGCCAGGCATTGTTATCTGGTTCCTTCCAACCCAACTGCGCAACATCCTCTCCGCGCTATATTGTCTAAGCATTCGATTCAGAAATTCCATGTCTTCCAGGCTTAATTCGCCGTGAAAATGAATGCAGTCCTTACAATAACGCTTTCCATGAAGACGCCTAAACGTTACTACGACCATTTAGCTCCAGGCGTTAGGGACCTTAGAACGCTGTGCCTCTGCAACTGAGGCGTTCATATTATCATACCCTTAAGAACGTTAAGGCTGAAATCAGCCTTAAATGACGCCCGATTCAATGGCTTCTTTGACCATGCCGACGAGTTTAACCCTGTTTTCTTTGTTCTCGTCGAGCCAGCGCTGGAAATCCTCCGGTTTTGTGTAGTCGTACCATCGCGCCACCTTCAACAAAACTTCATTGGGGCACTTCAGTTGTGCGAGCATGTCGGGTTTAGGCGCCTCCTCCACTTCAATGCCTACGTTGAGACTGACGTGGAAGGCTTGCGTTTCGCCGCAATTTTTGCATTTGACTGAAGCCATTCCGCCGTAGCTGGCCACCCAATGGCGGTTAAAAGATCCGTGGATGAGTGCGTACCTACGTAGGTACTCGTCGAGGTTGATTTTGGCTTTAAGAGCTTCCTTGTATAGGGCGTTGAGGCTCCTTCGCCACTCGGCCAGCTCCTTAATGGTGTGGAC
>Ga0315280_10004276_pt1 | contig 21232 bp, 18 predicted proteins | sample YL17G06_40_MG_FD_203697 | JGI IMG/M metagenome (GOLD analysis project Ga0315280, IMG submission 203697) | Sediment microbial communities from Yellowstone Lake, YNP, Wyoming, USA - YL17G06_40 | ecosystem: Environmental > Aquatic > Freshwater > Lake > Sediment | place: USA: Wyoming | collected...
AATGGCTTCCCATAGATCCTGCGGCAGGATCTCTTTGGCCATAGCATTCTCCTGCCCCCAGCGCCCAAATTCCCGGAAGCCGTCTCATAATACCACCTGTTGTGAGTTTTTGTTAGGCGCTCTAAGCGTAGCGCCCGGGGTGGTAGCGGCTCAGCCGCGCCTTCAATTCGGGAATGATGTGGGCTCGCCCGGTGCGCTCCAATCGCGCGAACATCTGCTCGGGAGTGTAGTACAGGAATGGTCCCTCGGCCACCATCTGCTCCAGTGGGTCGGGCGCGCCGCCCTTTCGAATCTGCTCCTGTCGCCACTCTTCCATCAGCCCGGTCAGCTCCGATGCGACCTCGGGCCGTTCGGCCGCCAGGTTGACGGTTTGATGCGGGTCTGCGCGCATGTCGTGCAGCATGATCGGCTCGTCGTATGGGTAGAGGCCGGGATGCAGCACGCGGATCATCAACCAGTCGCTGGTCCGAACAGCCCGCGTGAAGGTATAGATGCCGTGGTCCCAGACCTGGTAGGGCCAGCCGGCAAACTCCCCACCGCGCAGCGCTGAGATAAACGAACGCCCATCCCATCGCGCCGGCACGCGCAGGCCCAGGAGTTCGCACAATGTTGGCGCCAGGTCCATGCCGTAGATCAGGCTGTCGCAGCGCCCCGGCCGCGTCGTCACTCCCGGCCAGCGCACGATCATCGGCACCTTATGCACTGGCTCGTTGGCGATGCCGTGGTCCATATATTGCCCGTGTTCTCCGAAGGAGTCGCCGTGATCCCCGCTCACGATGATCGCGGTTTCATCCAGGACGCCGAGCCCGTCGAGCGCATCCAGAACCTGGCCGACATGGTGATCCGCATACGCAATTGCTGCATCATACGCGTCAATCAGCAGCACGAAATCCTGTCGCGTGCGTATGGCGTCCGGCATGTATGGCACGGGGCGGGACATACCGTCGCGGTTGCGCCCTTCGTAGCCTGTGTAGAGATCAACAGCCGTGCGCGGGCCGTAGAGCGATTGCTGACGCTCAATCGTATCCTGATCGGGCCACTCGGGAGCGGGCTGGCCGCGGAACTTGCCGGCCAACTGCTCCGGGACGCGATAGGGGCTGTGGATATCCCAATAGTGCAGGTGGATCAGCCAGTTGTCCTGGCTCCCATGTTGGCGCAGCCACGGCAGAAAGGCGGCATTCACCTCATCGGCCCGCTCCTGGCCGCGCTTGCGGGTGAAGGTGTGCACCTCCTCCCACCCCGCTGTGAACCACCAGGCGTTGTGGCGGTCGTGAAAACAACTGAAGGTCACGGTCTTCAAGCCGTGCTGCCACAAGTGCATGGGCAGAGTGGGCCGCTCCATGTCGCGCCAGTGGCCGCGGTAGATGTCGCTGCGGCGGTATAACTCGCCCACCCCGTGGTGGGCCACCACGCCAGTGTTGAAGCCGTGGCGCCCGAAGAACAGGCTCGCGCGCGAGGGGACGCAGGGCGAGTTTGCGCAGTAGCAGCGGGTGAAACTCACCCCTTCCCGGGCGACGCGGTCAATGTTCGGGCTCGTGCTGCGCGGGTATCCGTTGCAGCTCAGGTGATCGGCGCGGCAGCAGTCCAGATCAATGTATAGCACTCGCATAAAGCACTCATCCTCTCCGGGGGGAGCGCTCGAGGCCGGCAGCATCCGGCGGCTGGCGGACTGCGCCCGACGGGTCTAACCGCGGCCCGACAGGCCCGTGATAAAGCGCCCGACGGCCACCCTTCGACTTCACCCAGGGCGAGCAAGGGCCTTTGCTGCAGGGCCTGGCGGGGCGGCACAGCCCCTGGCCGTTCAGGCCCGGCACGGGCAGGTCTTTATGGGCGTCCAGCAGCGGCGTTTTCACAAGTCTGCCGACAGCAATTATGCAGAGCAGCGCTATTCGCCAGCCATGCTTCCCATGCCCTGCATTGCCTTGCCGCCAAGCATGACGTTCAGCGTCGTCTTGGTCTGGATGCGAGGCAGCGGCTGCCCCTTCGCCAGCGCCGCGCCTGGGCCGTAGCCGACCATCATGAAAAACGGCGCTTCGCAGTTGCTGAAGATGCCCGCCGGAACGGTCACGCTGGTCCGGTCGCCTCGCATCATCACCGTGGCATTCACCAGCTCCGCAACCTTGGCCATCTCCAGGTAGCCCCAGTCCATCCCCATCACCTCATCGGTATATACCTCGGAAGAATTCCAGATGACGAGCGTGTTCTTGCCTTCCATCCCAACGATCATCGCGTGCAGGCCCAACGCATTCGGTATCTGGCCCCAGATGAACCGCAGCGCTTCACCCAGCGGCGCGGGCCTGGCCAGGTCCGGGTTAGTCATCTGGATCGGCGCCAGAAATTCGACGTCGCCTGGCGCCTCAATCGAGACATTTCCGGTGTAATTCGTGGTGAGGTCGTACTTACCGACAAGAGATGCTTCCTTCGCAATCGTCCCCGGCTGCCGCTCGGTGGGCCAATAGGCGGTCGCCCAGTCGGGCTTGTACAGGTATGAGGCGCTCGCCGCCCGGCTCGCCTGTCTTCTCATCAGGGCCTTCTGCTCGGCAGTGAGAGCGCCCCAGCGTATTACTTTGGGCTGGCCCGGCCTCACAGTTTCAGACGACCCCCAGTATATCTTCACCGCGAACTCCGGCACGGCCTCCGGGTTGAATGTCCCGCCTGCCACCTGCTCGGGCTTAGGCCGGTAAACTTCCAGGTCCAGCTTGCTGCCCTGTTTGAGTCCGGGCGGCGGAGTCACGTAGGCAAATGCGTCCGGCGGGGCAACGCCTGGCGACCAAAGCCTGATCTCGAGCGATCGCTGCGGCGCACCGGAGGCCATTCCCAGCGCAGCGGCGATCTTCGACGCATCCACTCCCGGCAGCTTCGATAGGTCCACGCCTGGCGGCAGAGCAGGCATCGGCTGCATGCCCGCGATCCGCATCACCTTGGTCTCGGCGAGAATGCGAAAATACGCCTGGTCGGCCGCAGGCAGACTCCCGCCAACCAAAAGCAGAGCCACAACAATGGGAATCCTTCTCACGTCGCCCCTCCTTCTTCTCGCGCTGGATTTGCAGGACTGCTTCTGGGTCATCGGGCTCCTACCCTGCATAGGACCTCATGTTGTGTAACTCCCGGGAGCGGACGATTCCATAGCAGCGGGACCGTACGATTCTGAAGGTTACAGCATGGCAAGAAACGCTGCCGGCCCGCGCGAGCGACATTGAGGCTCTTAACAACTGCGGAGGGCCTCACATGCGGCTGACTGGTGCAGCCGGGCTGGAGGCGTTGACCATCTCACGCATCCCGGCTAAAATTTTTCGCCCTGATGCGCCAGGCCATTGCATGGCGCCCTCACAGCTAACAAGGAGCGGAGCATGCCGCTGACTGACCGAGAGAACTATCTGCGGACAGCCAGGTTCCAGGGCGGCGAGTGGATTCCCGCCGGCGTGGGCTTCAGCGGCGCGACGTGGACTTCCCTGCGGGAGGCGCTCGAGGAGGTGGTCGCTCGTCATCCGATTCTGTTTCCGGGCTTTAAGAAGGGCGAGCTTGACTACGACCACTGGGACTACGGCCCTGCGCACCGGCAGAACGAGAGATTCACGGATTCGTGGGGCTGCGTCTGGGACAACGCGTGGGGCGGACTTGAGGGGCAGGTGGTAGAGCACCCCTTGGCCGACTGGGCCAACCTGGCCACCTACCGTCCTCCCGATCCGATGGTGCAGGCGGAACGGGGCACCGCCAACTGGGATAAAGCCCGCGAGAACCTTGAGCGAGCGGCGCAGGAGAGCCGGCTCACCTCCGGAGGCGTGCCCCATGGCTTCCTGCTCATGCGCCTCTGGTATTTGCGCGGGTTCGAGAACCTGATGCTCGACATGGCCGACGGCCGAGAAGAGCTCGCCCGCCTGATCCGCATGGTGACCGACCACAACATGACCATCATTCGCCAGTGGGTGTCCATGAATGTTGAGATGGTGTCATTTGGAGAGGACCTCGGCGCGCAGACAGCCTCGATAATCAGCCCGCGCATGTTCTCGACCTGGATCGTTCCTGCCTATCGCGAACTGATGAGGCCGTGCAGAGAGGCGGGATGCGAAGTCTATCTCCACAGCGACGGCTACATCATGGAGCTGATGGACGACCTGATCGAGGCTGGCGTGACGATTATCAACCCTCAGGATCTGTGCAATGGAATCGACAACCTGGCGAGATATGTGAAAGGGCGCGTCTGCATCTCGCTCGATGTGGACAGGCAGAAGATCGTGCCGTTCGGCACGCGGCGTGAAATCCGGGAATTGATCCGTGAAGAAGTGATGAAACTCGGCTCGCCGCGAGGCGGGCTGATGTTCGTGGTCGGGATCTACCCGCCGACACCGCCGGAGAATGTGGATGCATTGTGCTGCGCCCTGGAGGAATTCAGAACCTACTGGTGGGACGGGCGGGCAGATTGATGGCGTCCTGGGGCAGGAGACGAGCTCCTGCCCTACGCGCTATCAAATTTCGGGCTGCAGGTGCGCTGCGCGGGGGCCAGGCGCGACACCAGCCGGCGCCATCTCGCGGTACAGGTCATCCAGCGCGCCCTGGTCAGTTAAACGCTTCAAAGTCTCTACCACTTGCTGATCGAACTCGACGCCCGCCAGGCGGTTCAGCTCCCTCAGCCGGGCTTCCTGAGTGAGAGCCCCGCGATAGGGGCGGTCGGAACTCATCGCGTCGAACGCGTCGGCCACGCACAGGATGCGCAGCGCCAGCGGCTGCTCGTGGCTTTGCAAGCCATCGGGGTAACCCGACCCGTCCAACCGCTCGTGATGGTGACGGATCAGAAACAGCACATCCTGGCGCATATCCAGCCCTCGGCAGATACCCTCCGAGGCAATCGGATGGGTCTTGATGCTCGCCCACTCCTCTGCGGTCAAGCTTGCCGGCTTGCGCAGAATGCTGTCGGGAATGCCAATCTTGCCGATATCGTGGAGCAGCGCCGCATCGCGCATCAGTCCAACCGTGCGCTCGTCGAGGGCCATCTCGCGCCCCAGCGCCGCGGCGATCATCCCCACGCGAGAGGAATGCCCGTGGGTGTATGGATCGCGCGCTTCGAGGCTGCCAGCGAGCGATCTGATGGTGCGCCAGACTGCTTCGCAGAGCCGATCATGCATCGTCGTGTTCACATAGATGAGCGCGGCTTCAGACGCAAGCGAACGCAGCAGCGATAAATCGGGGTCGCTGAATCCGCCGGCCGGCGGATTCAGCTCGCCTCGCACCAACAGCACGCCAATGGTATCGCCCACATGCCTCGAGGCTGTGGCGCTGTGGTGCACGAGCGGCACGCAGGCGCATGGCTCCGCCGACTCCTCGTTCTTCAGCGCTCCCTTTTCACCACCCGTTGGAGCCACGACCATCGCCTTTCCCGTGCCCGCAACTCGCAGTGCTACGGGATCATCCGCAGTGATCTCAACGCCTGCGCCGTCAGCCGATGCGGCGGCCTTGATGTAAAGAGCATGCCCATCAGTTGTGTTGAGGAGCAGCGCGGCGCGCTTCGCGCCCGCGCCGCGCAGCGCTATGTGTGCAATGCGGTTCAGCGCTTCCGAGGGCCCGCCGGGGCGGGCGGCAAGACCCTGCATTTCGGCGAGGCTGTCGAGTTTCGCACGGCGGTCCTCCTGGGCCGCCTCGCGGCCCCGGCACGATCTCAGCATCAAGCCCGCGAGCCCTCCCGCCGCCAACATGACTGTTTGGGCCAGGATGGCTGCCGCTGTGGGGACGCCCCAGTCTTCCCAGCCCCTGTGAAAAAGGGCAGCGATCGTGTTGAGCGCTACCGCTGCGCCAACCACACCCACCGTTGCGCGCCTGCGGCCAAAGACATAACCGGTTGCGATGATGGGGAAGAGAAACAGCAGGTAAGCCCTGGAGGGCCACGGCTGCGCCATCCGGACGGCAAGCGCGGCAACGATCAGGTCGCCGGCGCGGGTGACCACGGCCATCGCCAGGCCGCGGCGCCGATAGGCCTCGAGGCTCGACGCTGCGATCAGGGCGGTCAGGTTGCAGCCCATTATCACGGCTGCCGCGGCCAGCAGCGCCTGCAGCGACACAACGCGCCCGACTATCAAGGCGCCGGCGGCCAGAGCAATCCACCGCAGGTTGATGACCAACCTCTCGGCTCGACGCTGTTCTTCCACTCTCCAACTTCTCCAGCGATAGGCTATGCCTGCGTCTCCTAAGCCGTGTGACCTGGCAACTGCAAGGCTTGCTTCATCTCGTCAGTCAGATCCGGATCGTGCACAACGCGGATTCCACCGCGGATGTCCAGATTGTTGCCGGCCAGCACGCCAGCGGGCACGCTGAGCTCTGTCGAGCGCGGTCGCAGTGCGACCTTGCGTTGCGTGTAGAAGATTCCGCTGACGGTTTGGGCTGTAGAGCTAATCGTGATGTTATCCGTTGCGATCAGCGCGATCTTATCTCGACCCGCCTGCGCATAAACCAGGTCGCCGTCAACCCCGATCCGGCCATGCACAACTATGGCGCCGGTTCCCGTCACGGCGCCCCGGATTGTAAGATCGCCGTCCACATACACCAGCGTAAAGGGCTGGGCAAATGTCGGGTTGTTCAAAGTAGTCGCAGCAGTGTAGATCACGCTTGCGCGGGCCTGGTAGTAAGCCAGGTCAATGCCGGGGAACGTGAGCTGCGGCTGGTTGGGGCATTTGGCCCACGCGAACAAGCTGCTGTTGATACTGCCGGCGGCATACACCGTGCCATACACAGCCGACTGCGGGTCTTGCCATCTGACATTGCCGTTGATATACACGTCGCCGTTACCCCCAGGATCGGCGCCGCAGACCATCGGTTGCGACTCCGTGTCAGAAGCGTTTGACGCCACCGCATAGAGGAACACGTCGGTCAGCTTTTTCGCGCCGTAAACGCGCGTGACAGACACTGACCTTCCGGCGCATCTCGCCGTCGAAGTCACGCGGATGGTGTCGGGAATCTGTCCGGTGTTGTCCACCACTTGCACCAGGAGCGTACACCTGCCCAGAGTTGTCGTCAGATCGGTCGGCAACCCGGATGCGCCATAGGTGAACGCCCAGTAGCCGTACTCCACGCCGCCCTGGGCAGCGCAGCTCAGCATCTGGCTGCGTTCCAACCGGTCCTGAGCGCGCAGCGCCTGCGACGCGGAAGTCATGAGCGCAAGCCCAAGCGTAAGCCCCACTACCAGCGCCGACAGAGCGATCAAGTAGGCGCTGCCGCGCCGCTGCGCTCTCGCGGCTCGCCGCCCGCGCGGCCAGGCGTCGGTCGCACTGTGACTCACTCCTGCCACTTCAAATCCCTATGCGATACGATTCTGAAGATAGACCGACCCCCTCGCTTCCATGCGACACGGTCTTTCGGCTTGCTGCGCCACCGCCGTCGCCGTGATGACAACCCAATACAGGCCGTCCTTGTCCTGGGTCGCGAAGGTCACGCTTTCGATCCCGCTGAGCTGACCCTGGCGGGTGTTGTAGTAAAGACTCCACTGCGTATCGGGGGCCACATTGCTTCGCGTCGGGTTACTGGCGCCGCTGATCGTGCCGCGCCACAGGATTTGGCCGCTCGCGTCGTAGGCGCCGGTTGCATCGGAGAGATAGAAGATCAGTCGCTGGCCCTCGCGGTATATCAGCTTGCCCTGGTACCACGCCGGCACATAGTTCCCGTTGGCGTCCGTGTCAGCGGGAAGAATCACCTCCAGCGCGTCCGACAGGCCCGAACGAGCCCACACCGCGCACCTCGCCGCTTCCCGCGCGTCGGCCATGATACGCCGCACAGCCTCCGTGCTGTTCCAAAGGGCTGTGCTCTCCGCCTGGTGGCGGTCCCACAGTGTGATTCCGCTCCAGAACACGAGCAGCGTCGCGCCCACGACCAAGGCCACGAGCGCCACAGCGACGACCAGCTCGACCAGCGTGAAGCCCGAGCTGCTAATGCTTTGCGATGAGTGTCTCACGTTCCACCCGTCCACCCAGCCAAGAGACGGCGCCCCCGGGCCACTGCACGACAACCTTCACCTGCTTGAGCTCACGATCCGCCGGGGTGGGGAAGTAGGCCACCTCGGTCGTTACCGTGTTGCCGTCGGGAAGGCGCGCGTCGGTGGTGGATGTCGTGCTCACCATGATATTGTCGAACTTCGTCGCCCTGAAAATCTCGATCCGATCGTGAGCGACGCTGCTGGCGACGGCCAGGTATTGCGCTTTCCTTTGAGACAGCCTGCCAATCGGGAACATCGAGGCGATGACGATCAGCGCGACCGCCATAAGAACTGTCGCCACCAGGATCTCGACCAGCGTAAACCCGGCCGGCCTGGAGGCCCAACTGGACCGCCTGGGCATAGCCAGCGACTCCCTGCGCCCGCCTGACTTCCGGCGGGCGCCGTATCTTGCTATGGCCGCTGCACAGAAGCCGCTACCAGTCGCTGTAGTTCGAGCCGTCGCGCGCCGTGCCCGCTGCGCTGCTCCACACCTTCCCCACCGTTGGAGCGGTCGTGCTGTAGTTGAACGCGTCCCCCGAGATGGGGTCATCGGGCACCGATTCGACATACGGCCCATTCCAGTCCGCGGCGGTGATGGCCTTGTTGTTCCCGTTGGTGTCCTTGCCTTGCGCTGGAGCGGCCGTGGCGGCCAGGTCCACCATGGCGCTTGGGTAGGCCTTGCAGTCCGTATAGAACAAGGCCACGGCATTGCGCAGCACCTTCAAGTCGCTCTTGAGCGCGGCCTCGCGGCTCCGCTCGCCGGCGCCCAGGAACTTGGGCACCACGATGGCCGCCAAGACCGCCAGGATCACGATCACAACCAACAGCTCGACCAGGGTAAACCCCTCGCACTTTTTTATTCGGCACCGCGTCATCATGTTATTACTCCTCCCTCCAGGGCTGATTCTCCGAAGGCTGTGCGCCCGCCCGACAAGGCCTGCCAATTCTGCCGGCCGACCTGTCGCGCCGGAAGCTTGCTCGGTCGCCGAGGTATCTTTCCATATCCTGGAACGCCAGTCTGGCATTTCGGAGCCCTCGGATCTCGGCCCGCGGCTACTTCATGGACCCTACGATCGAGTAGATGGGGGAGATGATGGAAACCGCAATCAGCCCAACCACAGCGCCCATGCCCACGACGAGCACGGGTTCGATCACCGCCGTGAGCCCTTTGATCTCGGCGTCCGCCTCGCGGCTGAAGTACTCCGACAGCCGCAGCAGCATATCTGCCAGGCGACCGCTGCGCTCCCCGGCGGCTACCATCTGGCGAACCAGGGCCGGAAACTGGCCGGTCTGGCGCAGCGCGTCAGCGACCGACGAGCCCGCCATGATGCTCTCCTTGACGGAGGCCAGGGCGCCGCGCAGCACTCGGTTCTGCGTCACGTGGAAGGCCGTGTCGAGCGCCTCCACGAGCGGGACGCCGCCGTTGAGTGCGGTGCCAAGCGCCATTCCTATCCGCGCAATGTTGACCCGGCGGATCAGGCTGCCCGCCACGGGCAGCGATAACTTCAGCCGGTCCAAAGTCTTGGCGCCCGTGTGATGCATCGTCATCAGCCGCGCCAGCAGCCAGGCCCCCACGGCGCACCCTATACCGATGAACCAGTAGTGCCTGACGAAGTCGGCCAGCAGCATGAGCACGCGCGTGGACCATGGGATTGCCACATGCATGTCGGTGAACAATTTCATGAACCGAGGCAGGATAAAGGTGATCAGCAATCCCACGGTGGCAATCGAGATGCACAGCAGCACCACCGGATAGGCCACCGCCGCTCTCACCCTTTGCGATATGTCGAGGCTGCTCTCCAGGTATGAGGCCGCCGCGTCCAGCGTCGCCGCCAACTCGCTGCTCATTTCGCCGGCGCGCACCATGTCCGTCAACAGCCTCGGGAACACCCGCGGGCGGCGCGACAGCGCCCAGGCAAGGCTGTGGCCCTCGAGCACGTCCTGGATGACCTCCTCCAGCGCCTCGCCCAGGCCGCGCGAGGACGCCTGCTCGCGAACGCAACCGAGCGCGTCGGTCATCGGCACCCCGGCCTGCGCCATGATCGCCAACTGGCGCGCTAAGGCAGCCATTTCCTTGAGCGGCACTGGACGCCCGGCCGCCCGCCGCGGTTTGACGGCAGGTCTGGACGCAGCCTCTGCGATCCGGATCACATAGAGCCCGTGTTGCTCGAGCTGTCGGATGGCCGCGGCTTGGGCGTCGGCAGCGATCTCCCCCGACTGCTTCTCCCCAGAAGCCGATAGAGTTTCGTACAAGAAGTGTGGCATGGCCCAAGGCGCGCCTACCGCCGCGTCACGCGCAGAACCTCCTCGATTGTGGTGATGCCTGCCGTCACCTTGCTGAGGGCGTCCTGCCAGAGCGTCCGCATTCCATGTTCTGCGGCGCAGCGGGCGATCTCGGCAGATGACGCTTGGGCCATGACCAGGTCGCGGATGGAGTCATCGGCCACCATCACCTCGAACACGCCCGTTCGGCCCTTGTAACCGGTGCGGCCGCATGAGTGGCAGCCCGCTCCCCGCCGATAGGCCGCGCCCGCATCGCCCGCCTGACCGCTGGCGGGCAGGCCCAGGGCCTCCACGAGGCGCACTGGCGGCTCGTGTGGAACCTGGCACTTCGGACATATCTTCCGCACGAGCCTCTGCGACACCACGGCCAACAGCGACGATGCCAGCAGGAAAGGCTGTATGCCCATGTCCATTAGCCGCGCAACCGAACTCGCCGCGTCGCCCGCGTGCAGCGTGCTCAGGACCAAATGGCCCGTGAGCGCCGCCTCGACTGCGATCTCCGCAGTCTCCGTGTCGCGGATCTCGCCCACCATGATCACATCCGGGTCCTGCCGCACGATCGTCCTCAGGCCGTTCGCGAAAGTCATCCCCGCCTTGGGATTGACGCTGGCCTGGATGACCCCGGGGATCTGATACTCGACCGGGTCCTCGATTGTCAGGATGTTGCGCTCGATGGAGTTGAGCCGGTTCATCGCCGCATAGAGCGTGGTCGTCTTGCCGCAGCCGGTTGGGCCAGCCGCCAGAATCATCCCGTAGGGCTGCTCGATGATCGCAGCGAGCTGCTCCTGCACGTCGGGCTGCGCGCCCAGCATGTCCAGGCCGAAGCGGCTCGCGTCCTTATCCAACACCCTTATCACCACATTCTCGCCGAACACGGCCGGGTAGGTCGAGATGCGCAGGTCATACTCGTGCGGCCGCGCCACGACAGTCACTCGCCCGTCCTGAGGGCTGCGCCGCTCGGCAATGTCCATGTTCGCCATGACCTTGATCCGGGAGCACACCGAATACTGGAGGTGCTTGGGAATGGTCATGATTTCCTGAAGCAGGCCGTCCACCCGGAGCCGCACCCTCACCCCGTTTTCACCTGGCTCCATGTGGACATCGCTGGCGCGCGCCGACACGGCTCGACTGATTATGTTGTTAACCAGGCGCACCACAGGCGCGCCCTCCACCATCGCCCGCAGCTCATCGAGCGAGAACTCGGGCTCCCGCCGCTCGTCCTGGATCGTGATGTGGGATTCCGGCTCTGTCTCCTTGACCGCCTCGCCGATGATGTCGCCTACATCTTCGCCTTGCCCAAATACGTGCGCAATGGCCTCGGCAATGTCCTCCTCCGTGGCAATCGCCGGCTCGATGGCACAGCCCGTGATCAGCACGACTTCGTCCAGCGCGACCACGTCGGCCGGGTTGGCCATGACCACGCGCAGGGTGCCCTCGCTGCGCTCGATGGGAAGAGCCTTCAGCCGCACTGCCGTGCCATGCGGTATAAGACCAGCCACCTCCGGCTGGATGGTGGCGGTGCTGAGATCAGCTATCGGCACACTGTAAAGCTTAGCCAGGCATTGCACCTTGTCGCGTTGAGTGATGTGGCCCAGCCGCACCAGCAGGTCGCCCACTGGCTCTGCTGTATCGGCGCGCTCGCCCAGCACCGCCTCCAGCGTCTCTTTGCTGATCAGCCCTTCGGCCACAAGCACCTCGGCAAGGGAGGCCACTGCCATATCAGTCACCTGCCGCTCTGCGAAGTCCCGATCCATCGGGACGCAGCACGAGCCGTTTGGAGTTCATGCCGTAGGCAAGCAATTCAAGGCGCAGCGCCAACCGAGGCGCCTGCCCGGGCGAAGCCGGCGAGAGGTTTTCCAAATCTACCTGCGTCGGTGTCACAGGCAGCGACAGGCCGTCCAGCGCCCGTAGAAACCTGAGGCCGGACCGATAGGTGGTATCGAGCTGCAGTTGGGCTGCTACGCCCGCCTCGCCTGCCGGCGCGCGCAGCTCCTCGTCCTGCGTCTCGACCTCGGCCCGCTTCAGCGTCCGCACAATGCTGCCGGTCCTGCGGGCCAGTGCGCCGACATGGCCAGCGAGCGCAACGAATGCCGCATCGGGCGTCAGGCGTTCGCCCATGTCGCTGGTCGCCGAGGTTTGAGGCAGCCCGCCGGCAGTCAGGCGGGCCAGGGCGCTGCTCAAACGCTGGTGGCGCGCAGCTTCCCGGTCGAGCCGGTGGCGCGCCGACAGCAGGCCCGCAACTTCCACGCCGAGCCGGCCTCCCAGCACCGCCGCCAAGGCCGCCAGCAAGGCGGCGCAGATAAGTGTCGCCCGGCGGACCTGGCCGATGCGCCTATCAAGCCTCTCCAGCCCTTCGCTCATCGTCAGACTCTCGCTTCGATTTCGCAGCGCCGATGGCTAAGCCCCTTGGGGCTGCCATCTGGCTAGGTCCAAAGACCGCCACGGCGCCCCGATAAATCGGGGTTAGCCGCCGGCCCTCAGGGCCTAGGGATAGATCGCAGCACAACTTTGCACGTGAACCGCACCACAGGTCGGCCGTCAATCTGCGCGTCGCTCACCTGCTCTATCTGCGTCTCCCGACCGCCGACTGCCTGCCCGAGGGTGCGCACGAAGCCCGGTAAGATGTCGAGGCTCGCCGCGTAACCGTCCACCACCAGCAGCTCACGGCCTTCGCTCTCCTTCACAACCATGCGACTCATCCAGATGTCCCGGGGTGTCACTTGCCCGATGGCGGCTATCACATCGGTCCACAGGCGGCGCCTCGCCCCGGTGGCGCTCAGAAACTGGGCCCTCGCGCGACGCGCCCTGCCCACTCGCTCCGCAGCAGTCAGCCTGCCATTCTCGCGCGCGATGCGTGCCAGTGTGCCGCGGCTCAGCGACGCCGCGTCTGTGACGCGGCCGTGGGCGAGCTGCAGGCCAGCCGCCACTGCCGCCCCCAGAGCCAGCACCCCCACGAGACGCGCCACGGCGCAGCGAAGCCCTGACCGTCGGCCCTTGAGTTGAAGCTGCCGTTCTGCCAGCAGGTTTGCTCTGAGCACGGCTCCTTCAGTTGATCTGCTCGTCACACGGGTCAGTGCCATTCAACTCGTCGCCTCGCGCAATCAGCCCCAGGCAAGGCGCAAAGGCTGTCGGGTATGCATTCAGGGCGCGAAACGCCTGGGGCTCGACTCGCGCCTCCAGGTGCATAAGCGGATCGCCCACCTGGACGCTGGTGTCTAACTGCCGCTCCAGGTATTCGCGCATGCCCGGAATCGCCGCGCCTCCGCCGCTCAGCACGATCCTGCCTACGACGCCGCGGTAGCTGCCCTCCGGAAACTGCATCTGGTAGTAGATGAGCGATCTCTGGATCTCGGCGGCCAGCGTCGCCAGGCCCGCCGAGCGCCGAGCCTCCCCCCGCAAAATCCGTCCGTCCTCTCCCACATCCCCTTCCCATGAGATCCCAAGCCCTTCGGTCCCCCTCGCAGTCGTCTCCGCGTCGTTCCTCCCTGCGGCCGCGCTCAGGCGATTCGTCCCCCACGCTAAAGTCCTGCAAAAGGCCGGCGTGCCTCCCTCGGCCACCAGAAGTTCTGTTGTCGAGGCGCCGAGCGCAACTATAGCCCACGGGTGGCCCTGCCACAGATTGGCCGACGGAGTGCCCTTCAGCGCGCGAAGCAGCGCCAACTGGATCGCATCGAGTCCTGCGGGCTCGAGGCCAGCGAGTTCCATGCACTCGGCGTGCCTTTCCACCAGGGACTTTGGCGCGGCAATCACAAGCGCGCGCGACCATCTCCCCTCCGAGCCTGCGTCGGCGCCCGGCAGGAGCTGGACGACGATGGCAGCCTCCTGAAACGGCATAGGCAGGAGCTTCGCTGCCTCTATGCGGGCGGCGTCCAGGGCGTCTTCGCGAGGCAGCGGCCGCGTCGTTACCGTTCTCACAATCACATGCCGCCCCCCGATCGCGCTGAAGGCTCGGCAGCCGACGACGCCCGCAGCTTCAGCGATATCGCGCAAGAGCGCCGCCGCACGAGCCGGGTCATTCAGGCCCTGCTCCTCTACCGTGCCAGGCGGCGTTGCTGAACTCTCCGCCGCTTTCACCGCCACACAACCGTCGGCCCACGACGCGGCGACAACCTTGGTCTGGCGGCTCCCAATATCCAAGGCGACCATCAGGCCCGCACGGGAGCACCGCCGCAGCGGGAAAAACATATCTGGACCCCTCTCAAGGGACGCAGCTCGGACGAGTGCAGGAGGTCCCTGCGGCCGGGCGGCTGCCCGGTCGCTCGGTTCTGAGGTATTATTCCACAAGGTCTGGATGAGTCGAACTAATGAGGTTCTTGGATTACGGGAATATAGCCGGATGTGGGACAGGCGAGGCACCCCCGCCTCAATCCTCCCCCATCAAGGGGGAGGATGACCACAGCCGAGGGCAGCTGTGCCACATTGTTAGAGTTGTGGCACCGTAGGGCAGGACCTTGTGTCCTGCCCCAATCCTCGCCGGGGCGCGGTCTATCTTGGGGCAGGAGACGAGCCTGCCAGGTCAGGGCTCCTGCCCTACGGCATGATATCGTGCCGAAGGCGCGCCTGTGGTCTGCCGGATCCGGCAGAAGGGGCTTGCCCACGCCAGGTGAAAGGAATAGCGGCACTTGCAATCAGGGGAGGGGCGCATGGAACCCACCAGGGAAGAGACGGATGCGCTGTTCGAGTTCCATCTACCGGATAACTGGAGCGAGGATCAGAAACGCGCCCACTCCCTGCCCGCCGACCAGGTGGCCGAGGCGGCGAGGGCGGGCAAGGATCTCGACATCCGCAACGCGATCATCACCGGCCGGCTCAACCTGCGCTACGCCGAGGTGGCCGGCGAGGTCTCGCTGCGCAACTGTACGCTCAAGGGGGATGCCGATTTCTCTTAGGAGGGAATTTCGGGGACAGGTTATTTATCTGACGGCGAGAGATTAGTAACCTGTCCCCTTATCTCCGTCGACGGGATCAATCGTCCAGCGAGGTGCCGGAAGCACCGCTAAGGGCGAGTATGCTCGCTGGAGGCAGGCGTTCGCCCCAAACGCGACCGCGGGGGAAAGGACCGCTGCCGCCAAAACGGTCCTCAGCAACGGCCTGGGCATCCTGCTCGAAGAGGCGGAGTAGTTCATCGTTGTTGAGCTTCAGGGCGCGCAGGTGACGACGCGGCGCGCGAACCCGAGAGCGTACCGCCGCCTGATGCCCCGCTTCCGGATGTGCCCGAGCGGGATGGAGACGGCGCCTCGCTCAACCGCCTTATCTCCCAGTTCCGAGCCTTGAACACGAGTCCGACCCCTTCTTCAGTGACCCCAGACCCGATCGTGCCGGTTGGCGGGAGCAGGTATCTGTCCACTACCACTCTGTCATGGACGAGCCTGCCGTTCCAGTAGACGTTCAGCACCTTGTCCCACAACTGAAGGCGGAAAGTGTTCTTGCCCTTGACCTCCACCCGCGCCCAGACCACCTGGAACTCTCGGGACCAATTGTACACAGCGATCCTTCCAGGGTTGGGGTAGATGACGACCAGTATCCGGTCTGTGCCAAGAGTCGGAGCCTGCGCCAGATACATGCATAAGCCTGCATCGGGGGTGGGTAGTGCTGAGACGAATTCAAGTTCGCCCCTGATCTCGAACCTGTTGCCGAAGTCAGCCCGGCAATCAAACCATGGGGAAGGATCTTTAATGGTGATATTCGCGCTTCGATCGTCCTCCCATCCTCCGTTAAAGTGGGCACGAGACAGATCCGAACACGTGTCCCTTGTGAGAAGAGATGTCCAATCGCCTCTGGCGAAGGCCTCCTCTGCGCGCACGGTCGCTGCTCTGGCCCGGACGACAAACTCCGTTTCGGATTCAAGAGCGGGCTCCCGCAGGACCTCCTCGAAGATAGCGAGCGATTCGGCAAGACGCCCCTCCTTGTGAAGCGCATCCGCCTGACGGATTTTAGGGCCAACCGGGCCTGCGAGAGCTCTCAGTTCGAGCGTCACCTCCCCCGAGCCAGGGAAGGATCGGGGCGCATACCCCCCGAGCTCGAAGTCGAGCTCCTTGGACAGCCTCACTGCGTCGTCGTATCGTCCGCAATACCAGGCTGAAAGAGCCTGATAGGACTTGTAAATGCGGCGATTCCGGTCGTCCTTTGCCTCCTTGAGATACCCGTCGAAGAGGACGTTCAGGAGACGGTATGTATCTGGAAGCAGCCAGTAATGCTTGTCCCCCGCCATATCATCGCGAATCCAGGTCAAGACCACAAAGAAGAACCAGGGGACCTCAGTGTCGAATCGTTTGGTCTCCAGGCACTCCGTGCCGAATTTGTACATCTCCTCGTAACTCCCACCCCACCGCGGACGCAAAGCAGTCAGGAGCCTATTGTAAGCCAGCGCGTAGTCCATTTGCGCGGTGACGGTCCTGTCGAACCACGTGCGCGGAGTCTCTCCTGCACCTGCACCACCGCCCATGGCAACCCTGATCATATCGCAGGGCGCTTCCGGGAATTCCGGGTGGAGCTTCCAGGCGCTTGTAAGAAGATTACGGGCCTGCGCCAGGTGCTTGCCGAAGCCTGCCGAACCTTCGGGGGTAACCTTGTACGCCCAGTCGGCCCCACGCGCTTGCCAGGCTTTGTCCAGATGATAGCGCCCTGCCACCACGCGCTTTATGTATGGCTCCATTTTGGCCTTATTGAAGGCTTCGTAGATTTTCGCCCCCCTGCCCGCGAAGACGCCCTTGCGGTGCTGGTCGAGAGTGTCTAGACAAATGCGCTGCTCACCAGGGGCGTAGGCTCCCTCGCTGACCGCTTCCGCCAACCACTTGATGGCAAGGCCGCAGTACCGCTCGAATTCCCCCGCCTTTGAACTGCCGAGGTCCTGGCAGACCTTGGCCAGAGCAACCGCAGCATCCGCCCAGCAGGACTTGGTGTACTTGCTCTCCGCCATGCCCTGCACAGCCCTCGACAGGACCCTTTCCGACTCCTCCGACCGGCCCCACATCTGCAACATCTTGCCATGAAAGTACAGTACCGCCGGATCGCTGCACCCCGCTGCAAGCAGACTTTCACCATCCCTAAGCAGGCCTGCGGGGCTTGGGGCTCCAGCGGCCTGTGCGAAGTGCAGAGCCGAACCTTCCAGGAACCGCTTTGCCGCCTCATCCCATTTCGGGTCAGTCTTCCCCACGCGCTGATATGCCTCTACCAGCGTTCGCCGATAATGCTTCAAGAGGGCTGCATTGAACTCGCGGTAGGTATAGGCATTCTCCCCTGCGGGAATGGGCCGCGCCTGATGCGAGGGCTGCGCATAGCTCTTGTCCATGAAGAACGACGGAAACAGGAGCGCCAACTCCAACAACATCGTGAGCGCTACCCTTGCCATCGTGTCCTCCCTTGCGGGGACCGCCCCGGTCACTCCGACCGCCTGACACTCAGTCCTCCGAGGCCGAATCACACCATTGATGGCGGCAGCCCGCGCCGCACTGTACTGTCTTGCGCTCTTGTCGCAGGAGTCTGTTGAGCTTCAGCGATCATGCCACAGATCGGGGCGCGAATTAAGACGCACTTATGGTGTTCCCGCCCCCGCATTCTCGTACGTCCCCAGTGTCCTGCTATAGCGCTCCCGCCTGGCCATCCGCCAGCCGGCGGATCGGCATGTGAAGTTGCTTTCGCCGGGCCACGATTCCTTCCTTGCGGGGACGGCGCCGTAGGCTCACCTGCCTGGGGCGCGACCCGCGTATTGTATATGGCATGGAGCAGAACATCCCCAACGGCCTGGAGGGAATCGGCCGAGCATTTGTCCGGCGTATCCTCAAGGGTGTGCCAATACGGGTAATCGAAGTCAATGAGCGCGATGCAGGGAATGCCAGCGCGCAGCAAGGGAAGATGGTCGTCTTGCACCCACGGACCGGGCCGGCGGACAAATGGCCGGCTGCCTATCGCCTCGGCCGCCTGCCATATCCGCTCAACCACCTTGGGCGCCATTTGCTGCGAGTAGCCCTCTACGGGTATCTCCAGGTTTTTATCTCCCACCATGTCCAACAGCGCAGCCCATTCTGGCTTCGGCCCGCGGTAGTTCCTGGCGAAATGACGCGAGCCGAGCAGCATACGATCTATCTTCGGGCCGTAGTCCTCGCCATCGAAAAGCACGAGCATCACCTCTTGTGGGGGCCGGCGGACGGCCAGGACGCGCGAGAGTTCAAGCACGACGGCTGTGCCGGAAGCGCCGTCGTTGGCTCCGGGGATTGGCCGAGCGCGGCGCTGCGGATCGGTCTCCTGGTCGGCTGTGGGTCGGCTGTCCCAGTGGGCGCAGACCAGCACCCGCGTTGAACTCTCAGGCGCAGCAGCTTCTTTGCCCGAAAGCGCTTTTTCAGACCCGGAAGGGTGGAAGATGGCGATAAGGTTGGTCAGTTCCACGCGGCCCGCCCCGAGGACCTCGGAGAACCGCTGCTCCTGGACTTCATCCGCCCAGCGGGCCAACTCCCTCTTCAGGTAATCCCTGGCGCGGCTGTGTGAGGGAGTGCCCGGCACCCTGGGCCCAAAGGCGCACTGCGCGCGCAGGAAAGCAAGCGCTCGCTCCTTGTCGAAAAGCGCGCGCTGCCTGTCGCGGGATGCCGCGATGTCGCCGGCTAGCCCGGGCGGGCAGACCTGAGCAATTGCCAGCCAGAACAGAGCGGCCCTCGCAAGGGCGACCATGACTGGAATAGGAAGGTGCCTCATCCTTGTCCGCCGCCGGCGCATCTGCCTACGGCACGACAGCCACCCTTCACGCCTTCGCCGGGGTATGGCATTCTCCTCCGGCGCAAATTCTGCGCCGACAGGCCCTGCGCGACGACAGCGGAGTCGGGACGCTGCACCTGGCGCATCGAAGCCGTCCGGGGGCAAGGGCTGCCAGGAGCATTATCTATTCTCGCGTGATTGGGCGACAAGCAGAGCTGTCACAAATCCCCGCTTTCAGGCAGGTCCCGCCAAGGGGCCGGCCCCGTAGAGGCAGTGACAGGCGAGGCTGTTGCATAATTCTCCGATACCTGCGCACCTTGCGGGTGTGGGTAGGTTGGGGGGCACGGCATGCCGTGCCCCTACGAGGCGGCCGATACCCGCACCCGACTCCTCCCCTCCCCGGGCGGGCAAGCCCCGTCGAGAGGGAGGAGAGCCGGTCGCTGGAGAACAGGCCAGGAGCAACCCGACTCGCGATGACGCAGTCACTGTAATCTGCGAAACCGAATAGGGGAGATCAGATGCAGACAACGGTTCGGGAAGAAGCGCGAGATATTCCGGTGTTGGAAGAGGTGGATGTGTTGGTCGCTGGGGCAGGGGTGGCTGGCTGTGCAGCCGCGGTCTCCGCCGCCCGCGCAGGCGCATCCACTCTGCTGATGGAGCGCAACGGCTGCCTGGGCGGTGTGGCGACGGCCACCCTCATGGCGAATATTGGGAACCGCTATCTGACTGCCAGCGGCAAGCAGGTTATCTCTGGCTTTGCCGGCGAGGTGGTGGAGCGGCTGGTGGAGGTTCGCGCTGCCTCGACGCATTGGTGTCACCCGGATGTGCCCGGGGTTGTCATGGACTCAGAACGCCTCAAACTTGTTTTGATCGAGATGGCTGAACAGGCGGGGGTGAGGGTGCTGACTCATGTGGTGGCGGCGCGGCCGATAATGGATGGCAGCGCGGTGCGCGGGGTCTTCTGCGAGAGCAAGTCGGGCCGGCAGGCCATCCTCGCCAAGGCCACGGTGGATGCCACCGGGGAGGCCGATCTCGCATATCAGGCCGGCGCGCGCTGTCGGTTTCAGACGGGCACGGCCTCAATTCTCTTCAAACTGGCGAATGTGGATGTGGATGCTTTTGTGGCGTTTCTCCGGGAGGATCCGGAGGGCTTCCCCGCTGGGCAGGATTTTGTTAAGGATCTGGAAACCTTCGAGCGTAACTGGCGAGAGCGCGGGATACTGTTCTTCCCGCACCTCGGGGGACGCACATTACCTTTCATCCAGGAGGCCGTTGCCCGCGGAGACCTGAAGAAGGAGATCGGCCCAGCCTTCGACCTGGATGCCTTTGGCCTCTACGGCCTCAGCGAGGGGGGTTTTGTGGTGGTCAATTCGAATTTCTACCGCATCGCCGACCTGGATGTGCGCAACCTCTCCGACTTCGAATTGCACGCGCAGAAGATATGCTATTACGTGGCCGACTTCATGATCAAGCGCATCCCGGGTTTCTCTCGCGCTAAAGTGGCCCACATCGGGGTGGACCTTGGCATCCGGGTGAGTCGCTACATTGACGGTCGCAGCAGGCTGAGCACGGCCGCTCCGGTGCCGGCGGACGATGTGATCGGCACGTATCCAGTGGTCGAACCCGCGCCGAAAGGGCGGGGCTTCTTCCGCGATTACACCTGCGACATCCCCTTCGGTATCACCGTGCCGGTGGGATGCGACAACCTGCTGGTCGCCAGCGCAAAGAGTGTGTCCACGGACCCTGCCGCGATCTTGCGGGCTATGCCTGGATGCATGATCTGCGGGCAGGCGGTCGGGGTGGCGTCGGCGCTGGCCGCGGCCAAGGGGCTGCGCTCGGCGGATGTGCCGGCGCGTGAGTTACAGCGGGAACTGCTGAGCCAAAAGGTCCATCTGGGCGAGCCGGAGCGGCTGCGGGCGCTGGGCCTGAGCTGATTGATGGCTTGGGCCGACGAGGCGGCGAAGAGCTCCTGCCGCAGGGCTGCGCCTTTGGGCAGGAGGCACGCTCCTGCCCTACGGGCTGCGGGTCTGCGGCAACCATTCAAATCAAGGTTGACACAGCGCTGTTGCTTCCTTGCAAGAGTCCGCGCTATACCGGCGCCACTTGTCATCGCGAGCCCCGACTTGTCGGGGCGTGGCGATCTCATTCCCTGGCCCGCCCGCAGCCCGAAGCCCTACGTCGGACAGAGCCCCGTGAATCACTTTGGCGTCAGCAGCCTGATCGTCTTCCAGATCCCTCCCGCAAGCGCCGAGTCATACACCCTGATCGCGATCAGGTTCTTCCCAGGCCGCAGATGGCGGCTAA
>Ga0315280_10004277_pt1 | contig 21223 bp, 17 predicted proteins | sample YL17G06_40_MG_FD_203697 | JGI IMG/M metagenome (GOLD analysis project Ga0315280, IMG submission 203697) | Sediment microbial communities from Yellowstone Lake, YNP, Wyoming, USA - YL17G06_40 | ecosystem: Environmental > Aquatic > Freshwater > Lake > Sediment | place: USA: Wyoming | collected...
TTTCCGAGAAAATAGGCAACGAACAAGGAGGGTGAAGCGCCTTGGAAACAGACTATGAAAAAATTGGGTTAAAAGTTGGCTTAGAAGTCCACCAGCAATTGGACACTTCTGCAAAATTGTTCTGCAACTGCAGACCAGAACTTTTCAAAGAAGAACCTGAGATAACATTTCTACGCAGACTCCGCCCAACGCAGAGCGAGCTAGGTCAAATAGACCCTGCAGCCTACTTCGAGTTCCAAAAAGGAGTGAAAATTCTCTATGAGGCTAACACGGCAACTTCATGCCTTGTCGAGATGGATGAAGAGCCACCTCATCCTTTAAACATGGAAGCAGTTGAAATAGCCTTAACGGCAGCCCTAATGATGAAGGCAAAGCCCGTCGATGAAATTCATGTAATGCGTAAAACGGTCATAGATGGCTCGAACACTACAGGTTTCCAAAGGACATGCGTAATAGCCCTAAATGGTGCGTTGAGAGTTGGGGAGAAAATAGTTCCAATTGAGCATGTGAGCCTGGAGGAAGACGCAGCAAGAAAAATGGGCGAAGAAGAAGGCAACATGATACGTTATCGTATAGACCGTTTGGGTATACCTTTAATAGAGATTGCAACTGCACCAGTCATAAATTCGCCAAAAGAAGCAGGAGAAATTGCACTAGCCATCGGAACAATCTTAAGAGCTACTGGAAAAGTAAAGCGAGGCTTAGGCACAATCCGCCAAGACATAAACATATCGATTCCAAACGGTGCATTAATAGAAATTAAAGGGGTTCAGGAACTTGAGCTGATCTCGCTTGTTGTAGAATATGAAGTTCAGCGCCAATTAAACCTTATAAAAATAAGTGAAGAGTTAAAGAAAAGTGGAGTGAAAGAAGAGGAAATAATAGAAGAGTTTTTTGATGTATCAGATGTTTTGAAGCAGACAAAATGCAAAGTCATCCGAAAAGCTTTGGACAAGAATCAACAAGTGTTAGCTGTGAAACTTCCAAGATTCAAGGGCTTTCTGGAACGGGAACTTTTGCCAAATTTCCGTCTTGGAACAGAGATGGCTGACAGGGCAAGGTTTTGGGGAAGAGTGGGCGGAATATTCCACACAGACGAGCTACCAGCCTACGGAATAACTGCAGAAGAGATCGAAGAACTAAAAAAAGTCGTCAAAGCAAAAGAGCAAGGCGCCATAGTCTTTGTTGCAGACACCCCCGAAAACGCCAGAAACGCGCTGAAAGCAGTTGTAGAAAGAGCAAGCGAAGCCATAAAAGGAGTACCAGAAGAAACCCGAGCCGCAAACCTTGACGGAACAACACGCTATATGAGACCTAGACCTGGAGCGGCAAGAATGTATCCAGAAACAGATATCCCGCCAACGAAGATAACAGAAGACTTCTTAAAAGAGATTAGTTCACGCTTGCCAGAACTACCAGAACAAAAACTCGAACGCCTGATGAAGGAGTATAAGCTAAACCAGAAATTGGCTAAGCAGGTTCTGGACTCGGAATACTGTGAACTATTTGAAACCATTGTAAAAGAAAGCGGTGTTTCGCCGACAACTGTTGCAGCTTTTTTGACTGAAACTTTAAAGGCATTGAAACGCGACGGCGTCCAAGTAGAACATGTTTCCGAAAAACAAATCAGAGAAATTTTCAAATACGTAAGCACCGAGGAACTAGCCAAAGAAGCAATGCCAGACGTAGTCGGCTGGCTCTCGAAACACGAAGACAAGACCATACAAGAAGCGATTAACAGCATATGTTTGAAAATTCTTTCAAAAGATGAACTGGAGAAAGTCGTTGAAAACATAGTCGAGAATAACAAAGAATTAGTTGAAGAACGCGGAATGGAAGCCTTTGGTCCGATTATGAGTAGGGTCATGAAGGAAGTACGAGGTAAAGCAAACGCAGCTCTTGTTAGTGAAATAATAAAGAATAAACTGAAGCAAGTGTTACTGTCATAGGTTAAAAATTCGTAAAGACGTCTTCCATGATTCAGTTGGTATGCTATTACATTGCCGTTTTTTATCAAAAACGTGAACCTTTTCTTCGTTGAGTGAAAGCCAGACCTCTCTTCCTATGTCGGCTTTGAATGTTGCTTTTTCCTTCACCTTAAGAATGTTTTCACCTACTCTTACATCCACAATTACTTCTGCACCCAAAGGTTCCAAGGTGAAAATCTGTCCGGAAATTGCATTTTTCTTTTCTTTAAGATGACCTATTCCCCAAGGTGGGAGGCGGTGTTATTTCGCGGAAACTCTACCAACAGAAAACGATTATAACTAATTGGTTTTAGCGCGATGTGAATTTCTGCAGAAGAGCGTGAATCTATATTGGCGAAAAGCCTCATCCGCCCATTCTAATTGGAGCCGGGGCGGGTTCCGGCACGACCGCTATTGTTAGGTATTCCAAAGTGGGGAAGAGTAGGATTGAGTAGCACGGCAAGCTTTGCAAAGGGTTTGACTGTGAGCTACGTTTTTCTAGGTAGTTGGACGAGCGCGCATAAGTGTTCAAAAATTCTTCGCGGTGACGTAAATATGCCTATAATTATGTTTCTGACGAGCTCATAAAAGAAAATCTGAAGGAACAAAGCAAAACCAGAGAATTAATGACCACTTATGCGCGCAGTATGCTAGATTTTATCTTTGTTTATACAACAAAACAAAAATATTAGAAATGAGAAATTTGGAAACGGAAAGGTGAAACTGTACGCGCGTGTTCTCGAAAGGGATAACTTTCCCTGATGGTTTTCTTTGGGGTGTTGCGAGTTCCTCTTATCAGATCGAAGGTGCTTGGAATGAGGACGGGAAAGGTGAATCGATTTGGGATCGCTTTTCTCATACCCCTGGAAATATCAAGAATGGTGATACAGGAGACATAGCGTGCGATCATTACCATCGCTATACGGAAGATGTAGCTTTAATGAAAGAGTTAGGCGTGCAAGCGTATCGATTCTCCATATCCTGGCCCCGAGTGCTTCCGAAGGGAAAGGGTGATGCCAATAGGGCTGGTCTGAACTTCTACAGGCGCCTTGTCGATGAGCTCTTGCAAAGCGGAATCGAACCTTGGGTTTGTCTGTATCATTATGACCTGCCTCAGGCGCTACAGGATGAAGGGGGATGGGCCAATCCGAATATCATTCAGTATTTTGCAGATTACGCTGAGCTCATGGCTCGAGAGTTAGGAGACATTGTCAAGCGGTGGGTAATCCTTAACGAACCGAGACCTATAGCTTGGTTGGGGCATTTTACCGGGATCCATGCACCAGGTATAAAAAATCTGGGATTAGCCCTCAAAGTCTCGCACCATTTACAGCTAGCACAAGGAAAAGCCATTCAGACTTTACGGAATGTCAACCAGAATTTTCAGATAGGCACAGTTATAGACATTAATGCAGTGCATCCGATTAGCGACGATGAGAAGGATCGGGAGGCCGCCAACAATCTCGATGAGTTCTGGAATGGCTGGTACATCAATCCTCTATTTAAGGGAAAGTTTCCTCCTTTGGCAGAAAAGATTGGATTAAAACCCAGTCAGGAAGATATGAGCTTGATCAAGCAACCCTTGGACTTTTTGGGCGTGAACTATTATACGCGCTCGCTTGCAACTTATGATCCCTCAAACCCTGTGACGCGGGCTAAGGTTGTTAAGAAGAACACGCCCACTACAGAAAGGGGCTGGGAGATCTATCCTAACGGATTATACGAGGTGCTGATGCGTTTGCGAACCGATTACGGTAATCCGTTGCTTTACGTCACCGAAAACGGGGCTGCCTTCGAAGACAACGTGGTAAAGGACGGCAAGGTCCAAGACGACGATCGAATAGCTTTCCTTCGAGACCATATTGCTGCGGCATATCGAGCTATCAAGGACGGGGTGAGACTCAATGGATATTTCGTATGGACAATTATTGATAACTTCGAGTGGGCTGAAGGCTACAGTAAGCGTTTCGGGCTCGTCCACACTAATTATCAGTCCCTGAAGCGTACTCCCAAGAAGAGTTTCTACTGGTACAAACAGGTAATCGCGAATAATGGTTTCGCCTTTTAGACACCGCGCGCATAGTTGAAAATGGAACCTTGTTTTGGTTTTCACCAATTCTTTTTCATCCAGTTGCCCTAAGAAATTCTTTCATTACTTGTGTTGCTTCCACTTTTCTAACCCATACCGTAACTGAGATTTGTTGAGTGCGTTTTGTTTAAAAGCACATGTTAAGTTTATGCCCTTTTTTTATAATAGCACGTTATAGGAGAAAGCTCCATAAAGCTTATTTTAAGTATATAACACGAGTTACTAGAAATAGGGGAAAAGAAAGTTACTGTTTTGTATGGAAGAAAGATAGCACAATGAAGTATAAACTGGCTACAGGCACGGTCTTAATGCTGCTTCTGGCAAGCACATCAACCACGACACTTAATATAACCCCATTTAAAACCACATTAACGCAGCTCGTACCTGAAAACGAGGGTATAATGGTTTCGTCAAATATCAATGGGCCTGTTTTTCAAAAAGGAATGTCCTATGTGAGTTGGCCTCCTAATTTTGATAGCGCCAATTCTAATGAATCCTTGCGTCTTTTAAGCTTGACAAACACGGAGTGTGTGGCCCTCTGCATCTTTTGGTATCAGGAGAATATCACATCCGCTGAGATTTATCCCTCGTATAATACACCCAGTAATAGTTCAGTGATTCAGGCCATTAACAGGTCTCGCGAGTTGGGCATGAAGGTTATGTTGAAGCCAATGGTTGATCCCTTGGATGGAAACTGGAGGGGGTTAATTCCTCCATCCACGGAATGGTTCGCAAGCTACACCAACTTCATGAATTTCTGGGCCGAGTTCTCCCAAGAGCATGAAGTAGATATGCTCTGCGTAGGCTGTGAGTTCAATAGCAATGATAGACAGACGGCGAGTTGGGAAAATGTTACTGCAGCAGTGCGACAGAGATATTCTGGCCCCATCACATACGCCGCCAATTGGGACGATTATCAGAATGTGCATTGGTGGGACTCACTGGACTATGTGGGCATAGACGCCTACTTCTCATTAACAAACAAAAACAATCCCACAGTGGAGGAATTGAAAGCAGGCTGGAGGCCTTGGGTTGAAGAAATGGCGTCATGGCAGGCGACCTTGAACAAGCCAATAATCTTCACGGAGATCGGCTACAGAAGCGCCGATGGAACAAACGAAGCGCCATGGAATTATTCAACGCCCGCGTCTCTTGATCTTCAGGAGCAGGTTGATTGCTATAACGCTACTTTTCAAACGTTCTATAACAAAAACTGGTTCTATGGCTTTTACTGGTGGAACTGGGAGACAAGTCCCTATGCTGGCGGAAACAGCGACACTGGCTATACTCCCCAAAACAAACCGGTTCAGAGCCTCATAACAAGTTGGTATTCTAGGCCAGCGATTCCTTGGATGTGGATCACAATTGCAGCAGTGGTCATCGCCATCGCCATTGTCGCTACCTACATGTTGACGCGTAAAAAACGGTGAATAATTGAAAACGAATAAACCATGTTCTTCCTTTTTGTTTAAAATATATCTTTGTCCACATTTAGAACAGAACTCTGCTGGGATTGGATTCTAGTCTTGCAGTTGGGTAAGCATCTTATTGCTTGACCCGGAACTGAAATCTTATTTCATGACTGAACTTGATAGTCTTAAAGAGTACAGCATTTTCTGTTCTCAAACGGCCGAAACATTAAAGGCTCTTGCTGATAAGCATTCACTTTATTTTCATTCTAGTAAAGTGTAATGTCACTGTGCGGGCTAGGCTAAGCACCTTTGGTTAAGAACTCAAGCATATTCCGTTTCCAAAGCGAAGCCCAAATACACGAGGCCTCTAACTGAAATTTAACTTTGCGCAAGATCGCTAATCTCTAATCTTTACTTTTATAGGTAGCTTTGGAACAATTCTAGGAGTTCTCTGTCTAGGAGGCTTCCATCTGGAAGCTTTTCCACAGATATGCCTGGTTGTTCTGTGTTGATGACGCCGAATGGCCCCCTGAGGTTCCAGACCGCCCAGCCAACGTTATGAGTTTTAAATATGTCAAAGACGTCTCTGTACCAGTTTAACTGGGATTTGCGTGAGATTCTTTTGTTGTAGACTCCCATCTCGCCGCAATGGATGAATATTCCAGTGGTCTTGTTCAGTTTAAACCATGGCTCATAGAGTTTTTCTATCCATGCCTTGTCGCAGTAAACGTCCTTATACCTTTCAAAAAACCATCTTTCAAATGAAAAGAAGAAGGGCAGTTTCTCGGCATACTTATCCATATTTGGTGGTTTACCAGGATATTCAGGTTTTTCCTTATAAATGTAGGCGGCGTGTAACCACTTCGCTCCTAAGTGAGTGGCCCATAAAGGCTCATAACAATGAAAGCTTTGCCCAATTTCGAGGCCTCCAATATCTGACACTGGCGTCGTTGCAACAGTGTGTCCGTCAACTACGATAAATCTGTCATGGTCTTGTTCCCTAATCGCTTTAACCATCCTTCTAACGAATCGCTGATAGGTGGGCATGTCAACTCCAAAAGGCTCGTTAATAAGGTTAAAACTGAGGCCATCCCCCTCTCCAGCGTAACGTTTAGCGAACATCCGCCAAATTTTCTCTGTTCGTTTAAGCTGATCTTCGTTGGTCCAGAGAGTCACCGACCACATATTAGATATTCCATATCCAGGCGCGTGATGAAGATCAAGGTTAACATGTAATCCATATTTTTTGCACCATGAGATAGCCTTGTCTATGTACTTCAAACGAGCCTCATTATAGATACCTGGAGCCTCGTCCTTTTCAAAGAGCATGTAGTCCACGGGTAAGCGTATAAAATTGAATCCCCAGTTCGCGGCTAGGGCGATGTCCTCTTCCTTGTAAAAGGTGTCAATGTGAGGCGACTTCAACGTAGACTGAGAAAGCCAATTCCCTAGGTTAAACCCATGCCAAAGCTTGCTCATAAATCCTCATCTCGGCGTTTAAACCTTTAAACATTGTGTTTATCCATGAAATTCATCGCATCATTCTTCTTAGATTCTTTATACAGCGTCTCACACATTAGTTGCTGTCTGCTCTGTTGAAGAGTGCGAGAAAGAAGTTCAAGAAGCAGCCGGCTGTTCCTGCTCAAGTTCGAATAGAACTCCGCAATCCAATTTCGTTGTTCGGGAGACATCGCCAATGGTTGCACTAAAAACCTTTCCCATCAAAAAGAGGTTAGCTAGAGCCCATCCTATGCTTGAGCCAGCGCCTGTTACCATGATCACTTTATCACGTAATCGCATGTAAACCTGCCTCCAAAAATACTTTAGAAATCATCGTCAATATAGATTTGAGTAAGAAAATATCCAAAGTAGGCGCTTGTTATCGTTATGAAGACCTTAAGCTTTTTTATTTAAAGGCAACAATTAAAGTGGGTCAGCGGAGGCTTGAACAATTTGAGTTGTGATAATTTAAAACGCGTAACTCAGATAGCAATCGTGGTTAGAGATATCGAGAAAGCTAGTGCTGTTTGGTCAGAGCTTTTAGGCTTGGAAAAACCACCAATAGAGGAAACTGAAGGCTTGGAATTAACACATATGACGTTCAGGGGCAAGCCATCTAAAGGTAGGGCCAAACTGTCTTTCTTGAATTTAGAAAACCTAGTTCTAGAGTTTATTCAACCTGTTGATGGTCCAAGCACTTGGCAGGATTTCTTAGACAGATGCGGTGAAGGAATACATCACATAGCCTTTCATGTTGAGAACTTGGAAGAAACATTGGAAAACTTTAGGAAAATGGGGATTAAGGTGGAGCAAAAAGGAGATTTCAAAGGAGGCTGCTACGTTTACACTAATCCGAAAAACGAGCTCGGAGCCATAATAGAGCTGTTACACATGCATACTTAAAATATCTTACTTGAGTCTTAAAAGTGAATTATCATATTAGCTTCATAGCCCACAGTATGCCTTTTAATAAGTGTGTATGGAACCAGCTTTCGTTCCAAAGTTCTGTGAAGTGGCCAAAGCATGTGTAAAAGACCCTTCCATCCCCATATTTGTGGCACCAGCAAAGGGCGTAATCATGATCTTCTCTGTTGCCCTTGCTCATGTCAACCGATTTGTTATCGAGACTTATCAAAGTGTGAGTTTTATCGCGAGACCAATCCCTATAAGTATAAATTTCCTCTTTCACTTTGAAGGATGGCGGAAGATGCCTAGTTGAAGGATGAGTCCTATCCTCGACTTTTACAACAACCTCCTGAGTCCACGGATGACCGTTGAAGTATCCTCCAATCATTTCACCGTACGCAGGAAACTTGTAGAAAGTGTCAGTTGCGTTGTGTACTCCGATGAAACCTTTCCCAGCCTTGATAGAGTTTATTAAATCCGTTTTATTCTTGTCCGAAATAGGTAATTCACCACTAGTTGCGAAAAATATCGCATCGAACTTGCTTAGTTCTTCTTCATTTAAAGCTGCGCAGTCGTCAGTAGCAACGGCATCGAAAAATCCTGTTTGTTCCCCTAAGGATTTCACGACTTTTTGGGCTGTTGGAAGATAATCATGTTTGAAACCTGCTGAATGGGTAATCGTTAGAACATTCTTCCTCAATCCTCATGCACCTTCGCATCTTTAATTTCTAAAGGTGAAATATTAAAGCTTCTTTCTAAGACTAACGGCTGGAATTGGTTCTCAGTAGCCTAAGCTGTCTTTTTTCGCACGTACAAAACTTCCGAACTTCCTCTTGGCTGATATCGTTGACCCCACTGCTGATCTCCTGTGACATTTTCGCTCGGCGAGCGCGAGTTTTCGCCAAGACTCTAGCATCATTCAGAAAACCATTTTAAGCAAAGTGGGGTATCATAAATCACAGCTTTAACGCAAAAAAAGGTGAAAGCGTGCTTTATCCCAAAAAAGAAATCGTAAAACGTTATGAAAAAAATCCCATTTTGACGGCGGATGATATGCCCTTCGCTTGTTCGGGCATTTACAATTCAGGAGTGGTTAAATTTGATGGAAAATATTTGATGTTGTGCAGAGTTGAAAGTATCGATATATCAAATTACTTCATACCGGCTGTTAGTGAGGACGGATATCATTTCAAGGTTCGCAAAAAGCCCATCAGCCTCCCCAAAGATGAGGAATTTAGAAAGTACACTGAAGAGATGATCTACGATCCACGTATCACGGAAATCGATGGTGTTTATTACATCTGTTTTGCCGCGCACAGTTCATACGGTGTTAGAATTGGGATGCTTAAAACGAAAGATTTTGAAAGATTTGACTCGTGTGGTTTCATATCAGAACCCGACAACCGAAATGGAGTACTATTTCCTGAAAAAATCGGTGGACTTTACGCTCGGCTTGACAGGCCGATTTTGCCCGGTGACCATGGCGACATATGGATCAGTTATTCACCCGATTTGGTCTTCTGGGGCAAGTCGAAATGCGTGTTCAAGCGCGGTGCACACGGCCATTGGTACTGGCAAAAAATTGGCGCTGGGGCGGTCCCTATCAAAACCAAGAAGGGGTGGCTTGAAATTTGGCATGGTGTGCATGTAATGGCAGGGTATCAATACGTTTACCATCTCGGCGCGATGCTATTGGATTTGAATGACCCATCTAAAGTTATCGCAAGAGCCAAAGCACCTATTCTTTCACCAAGAGAACCATATGAGCGCGTTGGGCTGACTTCCAACTGTGTGTTTACAAGTGGCGTCATCCTTGAAGAAGATGGGGAAGTTAAAATCTACTACGGTGGTGCGGATACTGTTCAGTGCGTGGCAACTGCAAGTCTGGAAGATCTTATTGAAGCATGTTTCAGCAGATAAGCAACACCGATAGAAATAGCTGTATTCTCTTCCACTTCTTTCATGCGAACAAAAGAGGAAAAGTTAGATTCTTGTGATTCCCTCTGTCTACCTTCTTACCCTTCAGAAAAAACATAAAAAGTCACCTGGGTATACTCCACCTCTGGTGTAAGTATGGAGTACGGATATTTTTCGCGAGATGACAAGGAATACGTTATTGTTAGACCTAACACCCCTACGCCGTGGATCAACTATCTAAGCAACAACGAGTACTGTGCCATAATCTCTAACACGGCCGGAGGGTACAGTTTCCACAGAGATCCGAGAGATAGGAGGATTCTCCGATACAGGTATAACAACTTGCCCGTAGACAGGCCGGGGAGGTACCTCTATATCAGAGACAATAAGACAGGGAAATACTGGTCTCCAACGTGGCAACCGGTCCTTAAAAAACTAAGCGCGTACGAATGCAGACATGGATTGGGATACACGAAAATATCTTCCTCGCACTCGGACATTGAGGCTGAAGTCACGTATTTTGTGCCTGTGGACGATAACTTGGAGATTTGGATGTTGACCTTGAAAAACGCTTCTTCTGAGGAGAAGGAATTAAGTGTGTTTTCATACGCCGAGTTCTGTCTTTGGCAAGCCTTTAACGACCTGACTGACCTTCAATGTAGTCAAGGCTTAGGGGTAGCCAGATACGAGGATGATGCTATTTTCTTTCACTTCTTCGACGTAAGCACGGGATACGCTTTCTTTGCCTCAAGCGGCGCGGTCACTGGATATGACTGCAATAGAGAGAAGTTCATCGGTCCGTATCGGGGTGAATCTAATCCCCTAGTCGTAGAAAGAGGCCAATGCTTTAACTCTGAAGCTCAAGGAGGTAACCCGATCGCGGTTACGAGCAACTTCGTGAAACTCGGTCCTGGAGAAGCAAAGACAATTATCTTCATCTTAGGCGTGGTGGAGAAAAAATCTGACGCGAAAAGGTACATTCAGAAATTCAAGAAAAAAGCCAATGTGGACACAGAGTTTCAAAGGCTAAGGAAATATTGGAATACCTACCTCAGCAATCTTAAGGCAGACACCCCCGACAAAGAGTTCAATGCCATGATCAATGTTTGGAACCAGTACCAGTGCAAGACAACCTTCGACTGGTCCAGGTACGTGTCCTTTTATGAAACAGGTATAGGGAGAGGAATGGGCTTCCGAGATAGCAATCAAGACACTCTCGGCGTAGTTCACACTTCGCCGGAAAGGGTGCGCCAACGTTTCCTAGACCTCGCCAAGAACCAGTTCGAAAGTGGCCGAGTCTACCACCTCTACTTTCCCCTTAGCGGAGAAGGAGGCTGGCCCCCTTACGTGAAAGAGCAAATGAAATTCTTTAGTGATGATCATCTTTGGCTGATCCTTTCGGTGTGTGAGTACATCAAAGAAACAGGAGACATGAGCATTCTTGACGAAAACGTCAACTTCGTTGAAGGCTCAAGCGCAAGCCTGTATGAGCACCTGAAAAGGTCGATTGACTTCACCCTCAACAATATGGGCAAGCACGACATGCCCCTCTTAGGAACGGCTGACTGGAACGATCCTCAAAGCTTGCCTGGTCCCAACAATGCAGCTGAAAGCGTGTGGACAGCCATGCTATTTCACAAAGTCCTTCTAGAACTAACGGAACTCTGCAAGGAGTGCAAGCGAGAGAAAGACGCCCAAAGGTTTGCAACCATAGCTGATAAAACCAAAACCCATGTGAACGAGAAGGCATGGGATGGGGATTGGTATTTCCGCGCGTATGACGACTCAGGAAATCTCGTGGGAAGTTCAAGACGTAACGAGGGAAAGATATATCTTAACGCTCAATCGTGGGCCGTCATTAGCCAAATCGCCCCGAAAGAGAGGGGAATACAATGTATGAACTCGGTGAAAAAACACTTGGACACTGAATATGGGATAATGCTTCTCGCTCCAGCCTACTCACGATACTATCCTGAAATAGGCGCGCTAACTAGCTTCGCACCTGGACTAAAGGAAAACGCTTCTATTTGGAGTCACGCTAATGCTTGGGCAATTTTGGCTGAGTGCATGCTCGGGCGGGGAGATCAAGCCTATGAATACTACAAGAAACTTGCCCCTCCAAGCAAAAACAGGATAGGAGAAATTCATCAAGCTGAGCCGTACGTGTATGCCCAAACAATCGCTGGTAAAGACCACCCCAACTTTGGTGCAGCTCGTCAGTCGTGGCTTACAGGAACCGCGGCGTGGATGATGAAAGTAGCCACTAACTGGATTCTTGGCATAAGACCGCAGTATCGTGGATTACTGGTAGACCCATGCATACCCAAGGGTTGGGCCAATTTCAGGGTAATCCGTCATTTTAGGAATGCCATTTATGAAATACAAGTGGAAAATCCAGACCATGTGTCTAAGGGAGCCAAGGATGTGATTGTAGACGGCAAGAAAGTGGAGAGCAGCCTATTACGCTCTTTCGCAGATGGAAAGAAGCACAATGTGAAGATTACAATGGGATAAATGGGTTACCAAATGATGACCTAGATGCCAAATGGAAACTCTAGCATAACTGCGAAGACGATGGGTGCCTCAGACAATACTTTTTCGTATTGATGACCGCCAAGTTGGCCAATGTGATTGATAAAAACCCTGCCGACGTGAACATTAGAACCGTAAGATGAACGTTTCCAAAATTGTTCAGACTCTACTCTTGAAGCTTAGAAGGCTTGTATATGAAAATAAAAAAGAGGGTGAGATGCACGGCTACGTTTTCTTTTTCTTAAAGACAAAGGCGTAAGCCAAGGCAACAACCGCAATGATCACAAATACGGCAATCACGCCGTAAACCCATATGGGTATGGCTTGTGACAATGGTGTCAAGGCTATGTTAGTTGTGTATGTTGTTCCTTGCACATGTGCATTGACTGATGTAGTATTTGTATTGTATCCATTCATGACTACGGTTACGATGTAGGTTCCATTCGCTACCGATAATAAGTAAGACCCGTTGGTTGCTGTGGTCGTTGTGTATGCACCGGCTATAACGGTAGCATTTGAAATGGCGTTTCCCGTGTTCGCGTCTTTAACGGTTCCTCTGATGTAGGCTGGAACTGCTGGCGCTGCCGTGACTATAAAGCTCGTCTTCAACCCACCGACAGCAACTTGGTAAGTTCCTATTTGCTGTTCTGACACAGTAAACGATACTGGCACGCTTTCAGCTAAAGCCAAGGTTACATTCTTGCTGGCGGCTATTATTCCATTGACCAGAAGTTGCACCGTGGTAACTCCCTCCACGGTTCCGGTGTTTTTCACTTGCACCGAAATAGTCGTGTTTTGTCCTGGCAAAACGTTGGCTTTGCTTATCGCGATGTTGCTGAACGCGACCGTTACGGGCGCCTTTAATCCTAGGAGGATTGTTTGCAATTGTGCATTATTCGCACTGCCGCCGTAGGCACCGGCCGTGAGTAATGGGTGAGCATCGCTAGGCCAGTTAGTGAAGTACTTGTTGGAGTAGACGAACCAGTTGGGGTGTCCTGCTTCTGGAATGAAGGGCAGATTGCTTCCAATGATCGTTTCGATCTGGTTAGCAACGTTCTGTTTCGCTGTCCCTGTCAGGCAGTCAAGGCTGTCAATTAGAGTCCCGAGCTGTGGATTCCTGTAGTCACCATAATGGCCTGTATAGTATCCCGCCGTTCCATTGAAATACTGGTTGTAACGCACAATCATTGGACCGTTTGCTGCTTGCCCGCAGAAGCTGGCTAAATCGAAGGACATTGAAGTTTCCATGCTTACGCAAGTACTGTAGTCGAGCAATTGCGAAGTAAGCGATATGCCGAGCCCGTTAGGCGGCGCGGCGCTCACTGAGCTACATATGACAGCGTCTATTGCGTCAACGTCTGTCCATCCTACAATGTCCAAGAGGTTCCACGCGCCAAGCTTCACGTTTATGCCCGCAGTTGCAGACAGAGCATCCACTGCTGATTGCAAAGCTGAATAGCTTATTGTAGCCCAGTAACCAGCGGGGTTTGTGACGGTGCCGATGGTTAGCGAAGCGTTGGCTGGCTGTCCCCATGCCGCCGGAACGTATAACTGAGCCCACTGGTTTACGTCCGTGACGTTCAGGTCCTTCGTGTACCATGCCCCGCTTACGTAAGTGCAGTATTGATTGAGAATTGCAAGCCCGTAGGTCACGTTGCCGTATGGAACGCGGTATTTATTCTCGATAGTCGTGTTCAGAAGTTCTCGAGCAACAGCGTCGTCTGCAGGTAACAATAGTGGACTAGGCTGCTTCAGAACGCCTCCGCCAGCCGAGTTGACAGCGTCCCAAGGACCAAGCGAAGAGGCTAAAGCCTTGTGGAGCCAAGGTTGACTCAACAGATAGTTGTGGTAGTTGGGAATCATTAGCTTCACTGACATGTCTGCGTAGTACGGAAAACTAGTGAAATAGGTGTGCACAGTCGGAATTGACGCCATAACATCGGCTATGCCTGGAATGAAAATGCTACACCAATCAAGCGATCCAGCCTCTAAATCTAAAATTGCAGGAGGGTTAGTGGCATAGTTTATGTATCCCATGTACATAGGCGCAGGTAAAAGGCCGAATGTGGAAGGATAGCCCGCAACGGGGCTCCCTGAGACCTTAGCGCCCCACCAGTTGTCATTTCTCTTTACGATGGTCCTGTCAGATACGTGCCAATAAGGCAGGTACATTCCAGACGCGACCTTCCAAGCCGATTCGTTGGCTGGAAATGTTGTCCAATCGTTAGCAAAGTCCGTTCCTATAGTCGTAGGATGTGCCGCGACAATCTGGGTCCAAACGTCTTTAGGCACTATCAGGTATGATAATAACATTTGCCGCCACACCCATTCACTGTTTGCAAACGTGGAGTTTAAGTTGACATAGAATACTGAGTCACTAGCTATCACAAAGCTGCTGACCCTTGTTCTTAAGGGACCCATAGAATTAATGTTGGTTGGAGAATTGGGGAATGCTCCTAGAAGGTACCAAGTGTAATTAACATCCACGGTTGTTATCGGCCTATCGTACACGGTAGAACCGTTAGCTAACATTTTCACCCAATAAATGCCTGGACGAAGCGTCACCTTTATGGATGTGCTGTTGACCCATGCTATGCTCTGGCCTAACCAATACATGATTTGACCATTCGCAGTGTTGGTTCCGAACAATGGCTCATACATGAGGTACGTGTCCCAACCTTCACCCCAATCCATGATGGTTGGATTGAAACTGGTTTGGCTCGGCCAGAAGCCGGATCCATAAATGATTTCGTTCTTTGGTATCGGCGGTATTTGTGCAGAGACTGTAGAAACAGAAACCCTTGGAAGAAGCACAGCTAATAATAAGATAGTTGTGATTAATGGTGCAATCGCTGCTTTCAAATATTTTTTATTCATTTTCTTATCTCCTTCCCTATGTTATTCGTTGAGTGTATTTAAAATTTACTAATCAAAAAGATCGAGGCAAAAAAGCACTCTTAAAAGTAGTTTTTCATTGGTCTAAAGGCAGAACCCCTAGACCGTGGGAGTAACATCATTGTGTGGTTATTGCTTACACGGCACGCAATTCTAGAAATAATCCTATTTTTCGTGAGGCTTAAGTATACTCCCATTTTTCGTAGAGTCTAGGTACGCTTGCAAGCAAATCCTTTGTGTACGGATGTTTAGGATTAACGAAAACTTCATCGACAGGGCCTTGTTCAACTATTTCTCCCTTCTTCATCACAACTATTCTGTCGGAGAGGTACTGAGCTTGCCCAATATCGTGCGTTATGAACAGCACCGACAATCCTCTCTCCCTTTTCAAGTCTAGAAGGAGGTTCAAAATTCCGGCGCGCGTGGATGCATCAATCATGCTGGTTGGTTCATCGGCTATCAGCAACTCTGAACCTATGACTAGGGACCTTGCGACGAGGATGCGCTGCATTTGACCCCCGCTCAGCTGATGCGGATGTCTGCCTAAGACTTCATCAGGATTTAGCCCGATCGACTTTAACGTGGACTCGGTGATCTCTTTTCTTTTATCAGAGGAATAGTGATCGTTGCGAAGACCAAACGCCTTGTCCAAAACACGGTCAATCTTGTAAAATGGATTAAATGCTGAGTAGGGATCTTGAAAAATCGCTTGTACTCGCCTATAGTAATCTCGTATATCGTATGAAAGTATATTCTCGCCATTGAAAAGGATATCGCCAGAGGTTGGTTTAATCAACCTCAGAATCATCTTGGCTACGGTCGATTTGCCACTGCCACTTTCACCCACCAGAGAAACTATCTCCCCTCTTTTTATATCGAAGGTCACGTTTTTTGCGCCCACTACAGAGTTCGCTACTATGAGACCCTGGACGTATATCTTGGTCAAATCCTTACACTGCAAAAGAACATTGTTAGCGTTCATCTTATTCATCTAACCTAAGACAGCAAGCGCACTCTCTCCTGCCCTTTTCAGCTTTGATCACCGCAGGCTCGGTGGTTTTGCAAACATCCTTGGCGTATGGACATCTGGGATGGAATCTGCATCCAGGCGGGGGGTTCCTTAAATCAGGATGCTCTCCAGGTATGCTCTTTAGCGCTCCCTTTTGCCTTCCTTCTGGGTCATAAGAGACCACGGAAGATATGAGTCCCTGAGTATATGGATGACGGGGATTGTTTATTATGTCATCCATGGATCCCGTTTCAACGATCTTTCCGCAATACATAACCGCACATCTGTCACAGAGTTGCCTTAAGCTACTAATGTCATGAGATATGTATAACATGCTCTCGATGACTCCCGCTTGTTTTAAATCCAAAAGAGATTTTATCATGTGTTTTTGCGAAGTTACGTCGAGAGCAGAAGTTGGCTCGTCGATTACAAGGAGCTTTGGATTCCAAAGGGTCGATATCCCTATAACAACTCTCTGCTTCATGCCTCCACTGAGTTCAAGTGGATAACGATCGAGTACCGAGCTCTCTAATCCCAATTTCTTGAGGTGGTCTCCCGCCGTTTTGAGAACCTCCTCTCTAGAGGGTTTTTTACCAGTGCGCTCTTTCACGACATCCATGATGAAGCCCCTTATTCTTTTTACCGGATTTAAAGACTCCATCGAAGCTTGGGGCACGTACGACATACGTTTACATTTAACTTCTGTTCTCAAGACTTCTGGGTCGATGTGGTATATATCAAACCCATCGATGAGGATTTTGCCTCCCTCATAATGTAACAATGGGGGTGGGGAACCTGAAACAAGTTCTGCGAGAGTGGATTTCCCACAACCTGATTCACCGGCAAGACCCATTATTTCGCCGCTGTCAAGTGTGAGCGACACTCCATCAACACCAAAAACTACGCCAAATGTGCCTCTGTAATAACCCTTGAGTTCTTCAATTTCAAGTAGATGCCCAACCATCTAAAATCACGTCTTGCGCAACCTAGGATTGAATAATTCCTCCATACCTGCGTGCATAACAAAAACAGCTGACAGGAATACGGTTAGTATGAAGCCCGGCGGGACGAACCACCACCACATAGTCCACCAATTTGCATACTTGGTTTGATTTATGGCCCACCAAAGCATTTGCCCCAATGTAACGGCGCCGGGAGCACCCAGACCTATCATGCTGATTGACGCCTCAGCTAGTATACCTCCACCAACCAATAACACAAAAACCATCATGATATAAGCTAACATATTCGGCAGGACCTCTGTTATTACCATTGTTGTATCTTTCATCCCTGACATTCGAGCCAAATTTACAAATTCCCTTTCTTTTAGGCTAAGTACTTGGGATCTTATGCTTCTCGCTGCCCAAGGCCACATCGTTAATGCTATCAGCGCCGCCACCAGGAATAAAGATCTTTGCGAGAGAACCGCCGACAAGATTATTAATAGGGGCAACACTGGAAAAACTATGACTATGCTAGTGACAAAACTGAAAATTGTGTCAGCCAAACCTCCTTTATATGCGCCCAAAGCACCAAATAAAATGGCGATAAACGTGCCTAAAGCTCCAGCTAACCCACCAACAATCAGGGAGTTACGGATACCCGTACATAACTGGGCAAATATATCTTGTCCGAAAATAGTCGTGCCCAGAAGATGCTCATTACTAGGCGGCTGACCCATGCTCGTATAATCCATCTTGTTCGGGTCTCGAGTTACCATGGGGCCGACTATCCCAAACAGGATGATGGCTCCCACGACTGCTAAGCCAAAAATAAATTTTCGACTTCTCAGGAGCAGTTCCCACATTTCTATCGCCCGCCTCCGGTTCGGATACGTGGATCTATAAATCCGTATAAGATGTCGATCAGAAAGTTGCCGAGGATCACAACAACCATCGTAATCAGAAAACAACCGAAAATCAATGGATAATCGACGCTATACACGGCCTGAATCCACAAATTACCGATTCCGGGCCATCCAAAGACGTTTTCGATAATTACGGTCTCCCCAATAAGAGCATTGAATAACAAGTTCAAACCTGTAAATTGAGGAAGTATAGCGTTCCTTTCGGCGTAAGACATCGATTTCTTCTTTCTGAAGCCCAACTGTTCACTGTAGCGCACGTAACCCGAGTCCATTTCATGAATCACCATCGACCTCATGCCAGTAGCCCACCCACCCAAGTATACGACCAACAACGCGGAGAAGGGCAAAATATAGTGTCTTAATACGTCGACAAAGAAAGTGGGGCTCCAAGAGGGTATCAGCCCAAAGGAGTACCCTCCATACGTGGGAAAAAGCTGAGCCTTTACTGCCAAAACTAACACAAGAACCATTCCGAACCAGAAACTCGGCAATCTGTTGCAAAAAACCGAAAAGAAATAGATAAATTCGCTCCGTTTGCCCCCCACGTATGCGGCTTTGGCACCGATCCAATTTCCCAAAAAGAAACTGATAACAAGCACAGGAAACACCAAGGCTAAAGTGAAAGGCAATTTCTCCATGATGATATTCACAACAGGCGTTGGCCAATAATGGAATGATAGGCCCAGGTCCCCGTGTAAAGTTTGATCCCACCAAATTATGTATTGATCGAAACGCGATTTGTTGAACCCGAAGTAGTTCAGATAAAATTGCCTTACTGCTGCCATATTCACTCCAGTTTGACCACTAGTAGATGCACGAGCGATCATGACGTCAACAGGATTGGACGGCATAAGTCGAGGAATCAGAAATATGAAGGTCATCGCCACAAATGCCACAATCACATAGAAAACAGCCTTCTTGGCGACAAATTTGGTGAAAGGGTGAGTGAATAGGCTTTTCATCATGTAGATATTTAAATTTCGCACTTTTTTGTCTTTCGGTTTCCTCTAGCCTCTTCTATATTCCGCGCTAAAAAGATGTAAAATTTGGCACAATCATCATATGCGTAGGAAATTAGCAAAAAAGGGTTGCAGGAATATTTCACAGTGTGGAGTTCAAATTTCACTCGCGCACTTTTTAACGAGGGCGCACGCACTTGGTTGACTAGTTGTCTTTGTTATGGAAGCTGAATATGAATAGAGCATTCATAAACAAGATGTAGTGAGACGAGAAAGCTTCGCTCATGCAATCCAAAACAGGAGAATTCATGGCCTAACTTGAAGCATACGATATTCAAAAGCGTCGCCCAAGAAGCTTTGAACTATTCGAGGAATATAGCCAGAAAACTATCGCTGACATAATTAGAATATGCAGAGAGAAATTCGACAAGGCCAATCTCAAGGCTAAAAGAGAACTACTTGCAGAAGTTGAAAGAGAAGTCAAAAACTTTCGCACCTGGCTGGAGGAAACCAAAAATCTTGAATCTAACATTGCTTATTACTACTCGGTTAGTCTTAAAAGCTGCTTCTCGGGCTTCAGTAGGTGTTCAAGTGGCACGGTTTTTTGACGCAATACTAGACACGCAGGCTAGAGAGTAACACGCTATTACAAAACAAAAAAGGGGATTTTCTGGGAGATATCTCCACAAGGCTCGGCGTAACAACCAACACATCAACACACAAAGAAACTCCCAGCTATTTTCGTTTTAACGCGCACTTATTATGGCTTCCCTTTTCGAATCTCCACTGTTGCAACACAAAGCCTTAGCCGCTGTCCTTACAGTCCTCAGAGCTTTAAGGGTCGTCCTCAAATAGGCTTCCTCTGCGATCTTCAAGCTCAATCTTAACTCCTCAACTTCATCCACAACCATACCCCCACGACCGCTCGAACTAGGCGACATCCCTTAACCGAATCCTCAGGGCCTCCTCAAAACCCTCAACAAGGCTCCTCAAGAAAGCCCTCAAGAATCCTCAGCAACCTTCACTTCGAAGCTTCGTAACCCTCAAAACTTCCTCAGAACCTTCAACTGAGGAACAAGAATCATCCGCCAAACCTTGAAAACCCCGCCAGCACCATCAAAAGCACGGACATCTCTCTTTAGAAACTAAACAGATGTCAACGTTCACTCCTCAGACAAGAAGAAAAGACTTACGCACTGCGGCTACACTCTCTCATTTAGATTTTCTCTTTTGAAAGATTTTAGACGTTATTTTGCGTTAAAGGTAAGTTATGGATGGTGTGCTTTATCTGTATTCTTTCACTGAAACTATGTTTTCTGGTAGAAGTTTTATGTTTTCGCCGCAATATGGGCAAATTTTGAATTCTGGCATTAGCGGCTTTCCGCATGCTGGACATAGGTTTGGGAATTGTATTTTCTCTTCGATTTTCTTAATTTCTTTCCTTAGATTGTTTAATTCTGTTTTCATTTTATCCATGCCGTCTTTTAGCGGTTGAATTTCCTTGACATCAGTTCTCACATTGCACATTAAATCCTTAACTTGTGCAAGAATTTTGTTGTCTGCTTCTACTGTTTCATACATTGCATCGAGCACTTCGCTTTTGTCTTCTAGTAGTTGAGTTTCGACTGCGCTTTGTTTTTTCGCGTCTGAAAGTATTTTGTTTAGGAAAGCCTCCACGGGATTTTCGAAGGCTATTGCGCAGGTTATTCCCCAGAGAATGAAGGTTGAGGTGGCGCTTATCCAGAAATATGTTATAGGCGTTATAGATTGCAGTTTTTCGTTTATGAGTGGGTAGAGTTGAAGGAGCCTGATTTCGTTGTTAAAAACTAAGACGGAAATTGCTTCAGCCAGGTGTAGAAGAGCTATAAAGGTTAAGGAGCTGAAGAGCCATATGGATATTCCTTTTTTAGTCAAGCATATTCCTCTAGTCTTATTGTGGGTTATAACAATTAAAGTAGCATATCTTAATATTTAATACAGATATTCCTATTTCCGATATATATCGTGATGCGCAAATTCTAAAAGGAGTTAGCACTCTTTTATATCGGGGGATATCTTTGCAAGGTAAGGGTGTTAGAGAAGCGCAGAAGAATTTCGTTTTTCGTGTGAAAATGGGTGAGTATGAGGTGGAGATTAACGGAACCCGTGAAGAAGTTTTAAAAACAATTGA
>Ga0315280_10004278_pt1 | contig 21220 bp, 13 predicted proteins | sample YL17G06_40_MG_FD_203697 | JGI IMG/M metagenome (GOLD analysis project Ga0315280, IMG submission 203697) | Sediment microbial communities from Yellowstone Lake, YNP, Wyoming, USA - YL17G06_40 | ecosystem: Environmental > Aquatic > Freshwater > Lake > Sediment | place: USA: Wyoming | collected...
TTTGCGGACCCAAATCCAACTGAACGGTCAGAGAGTTCGATCTCAGACCATTGATCGAAGCGTTGCCTTTGTTGATGAGCTGATGAGGCGCGGAGCCATTGTTGAAGTCAGATTTTGCAATCATTGTGGGGCACAAAATGAAGCGCACGCGCTGCGAAGAGGAATGTGAATGGCAGTTGGCGCATAGAAGCGTAAAAGACAAAAGTACTTCATGTTTCACAGTCTACTCGGTAAACTCTGTCAACAACTCAGAAAAGTGAGGCAGGGTTACCTTTGCGGGGTTGCCCTAGCCTGGAAGGGGTGCCTCGGGAAAGCGGACTTGACCCCGTTTGGGTTCTAATCCCTCCGGGCCCGCTAATGGCAACGAAGCAATATCGACTTTAATGTAGGAAAACCTGCATTATGCAAGTTTGTAGTTTTCCTTTCCTTCTTGGTTCGTTCTTGGCATGGTTATTATGAATTGAACTCCTTTTCCTGGTTCGCCTGTTTCTTTTGTGTTCCAACCATAGACTTCCATTATCATTCGTATGAGGTATAAGCCGTAACTTGGGTCTTTGCCCGTTGTGAATCCTTCGTGGAAGATTTTGGGTTTTACGGCCTGTGGTAGGTCTGCAGTGTGGACTGTTCAACATGGTTTTTGGTTGAAAATCAGTCAAAAATGACCTACCCCCTCCCCCCTAGGTTTTTGCTGCGGCCAGTATTGTGGGTGAGTCTTCGGTTGGTGTTCCGCTTGGTTCCTGAGGCAGCGTTTGCCCTTTTTCAACATACGAAGTGTTGGTTTCCGGCGAATTGGAGTGCGTGTTTAGATTATGTTTTTGCTGTGTTGTATGACAGTAGCCCAACGTAACCGAGAGCTGTGAAGACGGTGAACCATTCAAGCAGAGGTGTATTGGATACGAAGAGGAATGTGAGGTTTATCACGGCTACAACGAATCCGTAGCCTGCGATGGCTTTGATGTGGCGGGGATGCGTGAACAGGGATGCTCCCATTAAGACGAGCACTATTAGGTTGAGTAGGAAGAAGATGTCTGACCATAAGCTGTGTAGTGACCCAGCGTCTTCTGAGAATACGCCGATCATTATCAAGGCAAAAGCTGCTGCGCAGCCGATTGCTTGGGTGAGAAGTAAGGCTGTTTTTCTCCATTTCTCTGTTGCGTACCATTTGTACATTCCGATGAAGAATGGGAACAGCGTTATTCCTGTGAAGATGCAGCCCAGGTTGTAGAGGAAGGCGCCTTTGGGGTTGTAGGTTGAGTTGCCTAGGTCGCTCAGCCAGCTTGTCACTGGACTGTGGGCTGTTGGGAACAGAGCCCATGAACTGAAGGTGAAGACGCAGTAAAGCACGATGACGGCGATGCCTGATAATGAACTGATAGGCCATTTCATAAGTTGTAACCTTGGATTTCACTTGTTTCAATTGGGAGAGTTTTTGCCTTATAAAAGTAACGAAGCACGCGCGCCGCTAGATTTTCTGGCCGTAAGTGCTTGACAGGATTATAGCATCGTATATGTCCACGATGTTGTCGCTATTGATGTCGGCGTTAGGGTTCCAACTTGGAGTCTGTGGAACAGAATCGTATGCTCCGGCCAGTGCAATAGCGTCATATATGTCGACTGCTAGGTCGCCATTAACGTCTCCTGGAAATGTCACGGCAATCCATAGCGTTTCTATGTTGTCCATCGTATCTGTTTCGCCAGAAACTGTGTCCGCCGCGATCGTAATATTGTAATGGCCATTAGTGTATGTATTTGTAGTCCAAGTGAAGATGATATTTGCAAAGTCTGCGTTGGAAAGCGTTATAAATTGCGTTTCGAGGCTCGTCGTGTTGACAAATAAAGTCAGGTTGAAGACCTCACTTGCTCCCCAATTCTTAACCGTTACGTTGATATGCATAGCGTATCCTTGCCCGATAGCAGTTTTGTCGGGTTCGGCGTTTTGGATTGAAATGTCGTGAAGACCCGCGAGTCTTATCAGCCAGAAGTCAGGATCCCAACTTTCACCGAAAGAAGACGTTGTCCCTGCGACAACAAAACCTCCGTCGCTGGTCTGTTCAATACTGTACGCTTCATCTTTTTGCCCGCCTCCGTATGTTTCGCTCCATTCCACGTTTCCTAGCCAATCGGTTTTGATTAGATATATGTCACGATTGCCAGAACTTTCCGTGAATCCCCCAACGATATACCCGTTGTCTTGGGTCTGTTGAACTGTGTATGCTTCTTCGTCCAGAAGTCCTCCATAGGTTCTGTTCCATTGCATATTTCCAAACGAGTCGGTCTTGACTAGCAAAATATCAAACCCTGTGCTAAGAGAATATGCACTTCCTACCAAGATGTAGCCTTCGTCATCTGTTTGCTGAACCGAGTATCCATATTCGCTTTCAGTTCCGCCATACGTCTTGTTCCACTCAGCGTCACCGTTTGAATCGGTCTTGACGAGCCAAAGATCCTCGTATCCTGCGCCAAAAGAGCCCGTGTACCCGCAGACTATGTATCCGCCGTCTGTGGTTTGTTGAACAGAATATGCTGAATCATCGTAAATCCCACCGTATGTCCTATTCCATTGCATGTAGCCATTAGAGTCGGTCTTCAGCAGCCAGAAATCTTCGTATCCTAATCCGAAGGAACTTGTGGTTCCAGCGAGTATGTACCCTCCGTCAGGTGTCTGGCGAATGCAGTATGCGGCGTCTTGAAGCGTCCCTCCGTATGTTCTATCCCATAGCTTCTGCCCGTTTGTGTCGGTTTTCACTACCCAGAGGTCTGAAAGGCCTGCTCCTGCAGAGCTTGTGCTTCCTGCCAATATGTACCCCGTGTCCGTCGTTTGTTGAGCGGCGAAGGCTTGGTCTTGCTTTGTTCCTCCATAGGTTTTGTTCCATTTGACATTGCCGTTTGAATCGGTCTTAACGAGCCAGAAATCGTCCCCGCCAGAACCGAAGGAACTTGTGTAACCAGCTATGAAATATCCGCCGTCGATGGTTTGTTGAGCACGACAGGCCATTTCTGGACGACTTCCGCCAAAGGTCATGTTCCATTTCATGGCAGGCGGGTTGCTTGCATATGCTTGCAGAGGAGGCAGTAATGTGAGGACGAAGAAAAAGATCACTAGTGTCGTAGTGAATCTTATCGCCCTTCCCCCATTAGGAGGAGCCGCTGTCGTAGCAATAAATGTTGTGACCAAGGAATGCCTTTCTTGAAGTATCTTAAATGTCGACGAATAGAAGAGAATTCCATAAAGCTCTAATACATTGTTCACCCATTCCTTTAGTGCTCAAAAGAATGGAGAAAGAGAGAGATGAAACTGAATACTCTTGTAAGAATGATATTGCCTATTCTCTTTGTGGCGCTATTGATAACTGCAACGACAGCATCATCTCTTCCAGAAAACATAAATGCTATCAAACGACCGGACGGCTCATTGATTAACAACTTGCCAAATCGGCCAGATAGGCCATGGATTGATGGCACGTATGAAATGCATTGGCGCGAGAAGAAACAAGCCTCAGTTGCCTCGAATCCTGTTGCGGAATCTTCTATGCTAGAGAGCACTCTAGACACGGACTTTGAAGTCATTGTTGGAGACTTCGCCTTAGGGGTGGACTATCCTCAGAACTTCCGTTTCGTGATGGAAGGAGATCACTGCTACATTTATGTCGCTTATGACTTGGTGGCACCATTCTACAACTACTATGATTCAACAACAGGTGAGTACGTATTCGAGAATCCGAAGTATCCTGTCGGCGGGTGGACCGCTGAAGATAGGATCTCGACGGCACAGTTGGCGTACATCATGAATGAGTTTGACAGCAACGTCTACCCGGTGATGACAGCTACCTTTGGATATCCCAATGAAAGACCTGCCGGGGAAACGAAGATTTACCTGCTGATGATGAACATTCGTGATGAATCCTACTACGATTATACCGAAACATCCTTCATCATAGGATACTTCTCCCACTCAGAAGACGTTGACGAAAACAAGAACATGATTCACTTCGACTCATACGATTGGGCTAGAAGACTAGGCCCTGCCGGAGGCTTCGCCTACGAATCGACGCTTGCACATGAATTCGAACATCTGATTCACAACGATATTGACTCTGACGAGGAATCATGGATCGACGAAGGATGCGCAATGATGTCCGAATATCTATGCGGCTACGGCCACAGCAACACCCACATATACTATTACTTCGTGTACCATCCATACACGTCTTTGACGGTGTGGGGCGGAGAGCTATGGAACTATGGCGTGGACTATCTGTTCATGCTGTACCTGTATGAACATTACGGCGGCACCGAATTTATCGTGGACCTCGTTAAGAACCAACTGAACAGCATTGACGGCGTGGTCGATACCCTGGCTGATCACGGATACTCTATCAGCTTTGACGAAGTTTTCCACAACTGGGCAATTGCCAACTATATCGATGACACGTCGATTGGCAACGGCCTATACGGCTACTATACGCTGGACATTCCTTCACGCGATACACGGGGCGCTTCGATCCAATGGTCACTGTGGAACTTCTGGGTTGGGTTGGAGCTCAACCGAGGTTACGGTTTGCCTCCTCCTGACGGTGTTGCGCCCTATTGGGGCGGCGCGGTTCAGCCCTACACTGCCCAGTACTGGGAGTACGGATTCACACCAGCCGGATTTCCGGCAACGTTCTATTATGGTGGCGATCCCTACGCAGGGCCTTCACCGCACAGCCCTCTGAAGCAGTGGTATGGCGGCGCAGGCAACTGGGTGTGGCGACAACTTCATCAAACATTTGATATTCCAGCCAGCGGAGCTACACTGAACTTCTGGACCAACTATAACATCGAGTTGAACTGGGACTACGGTTACGTAGAGGTGCACGATCTAACAGATGACACATGGACAACGCTCAAAGGAATCAACACAGTCGACACGCTACCACACGTGCAAGATAACCCCAACACGCCCGCGGACAGAGAACCGGCACACTACTTCGCTACGGCAGGTGAGTGGAATGCCTTCACAGGCAACAGCGGCGGGTACTGTGAGGAAACGATGGATCTCACAGCCTTCGCAGGCCACAGCATAGAACTGTATTTCATGTATTGGACTGACGGCGCAGCCAACGAAGTCGGCTTTTTCGTTGATGACATTTCCATCCCTGAAATTGGTTTCACAGACCCTGCAGACGTGGTCGATGGCTGGACAAGCGACGGTTGGATGCTGACTTCAGGAACAGATTTCCCCAACAACTGGCAAGGAACAGTAATGGACGTGACAGGCGTGCGAGCATACAGGAACCCAACAGTACGCTGGAACCTCCGCAACGGAAAAATGATCAACTTCCAACCAGGACAACTGTACAACGTCTTCGAATTCACAGATGTAGAAGACTACAGCGTCTCGACGATTCCACCAGACTATGTCAACCAAGGACACACATTCACAGCTGTCTTCTGGAACGGAGTCCCATACTTGTTCAGCGGCAACTACTGGTTCTTTGCACTGTAGCCAAGAAGCGAACAAAGAGACACTCCCCTTTTTTTATGTTATGACTATTTAGCGCAAAGTTCGCGCACACTAGTGACCCTTGAGTATCTCTTCTATTATCTTTGCGCGCGCGAGAAGCAAACTCGCATACGAGAGACAGCTACAAAAACTTCCAAAAATAGTGTATATACTATCTCAATTGACCAACTACGTCGTTCAAAATCTCTGCGCGCTTGGAGCATTGTACGTGGACTAATTCGTTGGCCCCCCCCTCCCACCCCTCTGGTAACGGCGTACACGCGTGCTGAAAGTATGAAGAAAAAAGGGGGTGTAGTGACGTTTAGGGTCCGTAGACTTCTTGTAGACCGTTTATGTCGCCCAGGCCCAGACTTCTCTTGTATGTTTCTCCATAGCCCGCGTACCCATACATCGTCAGCCAGTAGTCCACCTCATTGTACAAATCGGCCAGACCGCACCAGTGGCCAAACTCGTGCGTCATGATGTTCTGCACATCCATCTTTCCAGCTTCGCCCTTCAGGCTCCACTTGAAGACAGTGTTCATCCGACAGTCAGTCTCAACAATTCGGCTTCCACTATACCAGATAGAGGTAACAGCGATCACGTTAGGACTGTAGTAGAAACCCCAAGAAACAACATTATAGCCGTCCCGTCTTCCCGCCGTTCGAGTCGTCGTCCCCTTGTAGTTAAAGACTTGGTAGCTTGTTTTGCTGTCCCATGTGTTGGCTGACGCGGTTATGGTGTTCACAACGGTTGTTGTCGAAAAGCGATAATTGTTCTTTGGGTTTATGTAGTAGTTAATGGTTGAATACCAATGGAAACCAAGCAGTGCATAATCAGGATTCGTCCCGGAATCATCGGTTGGCGAAATCGCATAAACCACGACGACCTTTTCTTGGACTGAATTCACCCTAGCCGAAGCAGCCAATGCAGCAGCAAACATTGAAAACAGCACCACAGACAGCAATACGAAAGCTTTCAACGCCTTCATCTCGCTTCTCATCTCCTAAAATGCAACTGAAAATTCACTAGCATGAAGAAAGAATTAAGGATTTCGCCGCGTCCTCTCATAGAAGATACCTCTATAGGTTACCTCCAGAACGCCTAATTCCCGTAACACCGATAGTTTAAGTGGCGCGTGCGGACCTTTCATCTCAAAGGCGACGCCATACTCACCTTCATCCAAGAGGGGGAGATGGGAGAAACCAAAATGTTTCATGTCGCCACCCTCACAGTCCGCACGCGTCATTTTCTAGTGGCGACCTGTACGCCTGATATTTGCCGTCATGGGTAAGACTGTGACAACCGAAAACAAGACGGCTGAAAAGTGTGGAGTGGACCGGGCGGGATTAGAACCCAAATGGGTTCAAGTCCCATCGTGTGATTGCAAAAAAAAATCGCTTTTGCAAGGCCGAGAGTTCGAATCTCTCCCGGGCTACCATTCCCACGTTGTAATTTATACCGTTTTAGATGCCGCGATAGGCTTTTCGAGTAGTTCTCCTTTGAGTTTCTGCCTTAGCGCGCGCTCACGATTCTTTCGAAAAGTGTTTTTCAAGTTCACCGCAAACGCGCGCTATATAATAGTTCTATATGATGATATCATAAGTTATTTATAGTTAGGCTGTGGAGAGCATTATTGGCGCGTGTGCGCGTTGTATTCTAAGGTGGAGGGGAGACGGGGATGATGATGAGTAGATTGCAAAACATAGTCGCGCGCGCTCAATGGGTCAAAAAGGAGATCTGGTAAGTATGAAGAGACTGAAATCTAGAGCAGCAGTAATACTGCTCATATCCATGATGTGTTTCTCAATTTTATTTTCCGCGAACATCTTCAAAATCACGCTGGTAAAAGGTTATGCCACATGGAGCATTCAAAGTCCGACTGGTATTGCCGTTGATGGTTCGGGTAACGTCTACGTGATTGACTATAACAGTAGTCATGTTGAGAAATTCACCTCTGGCGGCGTCCTCTTGGGTCAGGTTGATAGCGGCCAACTTAGTCATCCCTTTGGGATTGCTGTTGATGGTTCTGGCAACGTCTATGTGGCCGACACAAATAATAATCGTGTTGTGAAATTCTTGACTAACAGTACCGTTGAGACTTGGGGTAGCTACGGTACTGGTAACGGCCATTTTTACGGTCCTGCTGGGATTGCTGTTGATGGTTCTGGCAACGTCTATGTGGCCGACTTAAGTAATAATCGAGTTGAGAAATTCTCCTCTGGCGGTGTCTACTTGGGTCAGTTTGGTAGCCAAGGCACCGGTGATGGCAAATTCAACGGACCTTATGGGATTGCTGTTGATGGTTCTGGCAACGTCTATGTGACTGACAAGGGTAATGATCGTGTTGAGAAGTTTTTGGATGATGGTACCGGCACTTTTCCTTTCCAGTGCCAGTTTGGTAGCTATGGTAACGGCGATGGCCAGTTCATCCAACCATTGGGCATTGCTGTTGACAGTTCCGGCTACGTTTACGTGGCTGATAGCTTAAACGATCGCATTCAGAAATTTTACAGCCCTCCTCCAGGATTAAATTATGTTTTTCATGCTAAGTGGGGCAGTTTTGGATCCGGCGACTATCAATTTTGGACTGCTCATGAAGTTTGCGTTGATAGTTCCGGGGCTGTCTACGTCGCAGATTTTGGCAACAATCGTGTTCAAAAGTTCAACCAATACACTCTAACCATTAACAAAGATGATCCATCCGGGGACAACAACTATAACTATGTTCTTCCCTACGAAGGCCAGGACACCATCGTAGAAGGGTCGACGGTTGCCATAACTGCCGTAGCTACTCATGGCTATGTTTTCACAGGCTGGACCGGCGCCGTGTCAGGGGCAACGAACCCGGCGACAATAACAATGGACGGAAGCAAGGACGTGATTGCTCATTTTGCTTATGCTTCTGTGAGCGTTACGCCTAACCTGGCGCATCTAGGTCAGGTGGTCCAAATTAGTGGGCAAGTTACACCGGCAGCCATCTATTCTTTGGAAATAGATTTCATTGATCCTAACGGAGACTATCAGTTACTTAGCTTCTATAGCACCGATAATGCTGGACAATTCCTGGTGTCATTTACGCCTCCCCTTCCCATGCTTGGCCCGTATTACATCGAGGTTAATGATATTGATGATATCAATAATCCTGTAGTCTTGGCGACAACGGACTTTGTGGTCATGGAGCCTGGCATTACTGTTATGAATATGGTTGTGGGCGCGGCTCCTCCAGATGCTTGGAATTACCTAATCACAGACAACGAAGGAGCCGTATTAGCTGACTTTACGCTCCCAGCTGACGTTGGCACCACTACATTTTCTGGTGCGCCGTTCGAATCTGGTGGCGTGTTTACTTTAACCGCGACTCCGAAGTACGGCTATGAAACAGACATATCTGCTCAAACTAGTTTGGGCAGTAGTTCAGAAATCGACGGTTTACAGACGATTATAGACTTAGCTCCTGATGGAGGGGCGCTCGTCATTTTCACCAACGCTCCAGAACCCTCCTTCTTAATTGCACAGCTGGAGAATCTGGCACCGGGCGAGATGACTTATTCAGTTCCACCATTCAAGGTTGTGCCGGTCCAGGCTGCGTGGAATCCCGACAAGAACAATGATCAAACAATTGACCTCGTGGCTGGAAAGCCCACGGCTGTGCTCGTCAACCTCGCTGGCGTCTCAAGCGATGTTACCCTCCAATTAACGTTTGCCGAAACACCGCCCTCGTCTCCACCATTGCCTTCACCCGTAGACAAAGGCGTTACAGCCACTGATTTGGCTGCGAACAGCATAGTGTCATTCTATCCAATAGTACTGGACACCACCTCAACAAGAACTGTGACCATCAGCGTCAGCTACGTAGCAGGCACAGGAACCACTATTGACTCGACTACAGTTACTGTGAGAAAAACGAACGACTTGTCTCTGTACTACGGTTTCATGCACAAGTCTGGAGGAGGATACCTTGACCCTAGTAGCAGTAACTATACTGAAACAGTGACTAAGAGTAACGAATTCATAACGTCGGTGTATCCGGTCAAAACCGTATTAGCCAACGCACCCAGCATCACATCCAGCCAGCAAATCGGCGGATCAAACAGCATGGCAAAGGACTGCGCGGCAGTAGCCGCCAAAGCATTAACGAACAAACGCGCCATCGGAGTGGCAGTGACGACATCAGGCTACTTCAGCGGTTTCGGCAAGTCAGGCTACGTAGGAGTAAGTTATGGTCCAAATTGCAAAGGTGTGATAGTGGCGGAAAACTACTGGACTGCGGCGTCTCACGAAGTTGGACACACTTTCAACCTCTACGTCAAGCCGACTCCGGAAGAATACGAGAGTTATCCTCTGTACGGGCAAAAGGCCAGCGGGGTTTCACCTGGCACCGGACAGTGGAGAGCAGGCCAAGATTTCATGGGTGCCGCACCTTACAGGTCGCTCGATAACACTTGGGTGAACAGTGCTGGCACGTACAACCCCTTGTTCAACGCGTTGACGCTGACTTTGAATGACCCTGAAATCGTGATAGTCAGCGGCATATTCCATAGGGACACCGATACACTTGAGTTGCCCTTTGCCTGGTCTCGCCTGGAGCAAGGGACACCCAGCCAGATAGTAACAGGAGATTACGCCCTGAAACTTATTGGTGATTATGGCTCCCAAACTGTCAACTTCGATGTGCAATTTGGCTTTACAGCCAGTGTCGGCGTCACCGTTGGAAAGAATAGACCGACTGATGAAGGCGGACTAATAGATACGGATGAGGCGCCCTTCTGCTTTGCAGCAGTTCTCCCTGCGGGAACAGCAGAAATCCAAATATTAGACAAAACCAACCCCCAGCAACCTGAGGGAGTTTTAAAGGGAACAGTAGAGGCATCGGAAATCGTCAACGTAGGAGTTACAGAGGCATACTTCACAGACAGCGACTACAACCCCATAAACTCTTTCGAATGCGTCTTCACACCTGACAAAGGTACCAGCTACAAGATGAGCGCCACCAACCCAGGCACCTTCCGCTACAACCTCAAAATAACAAACAACGACCCAACCGGAACCTTCACCGCTGCTGTAAGTATTCCCATCGACTTCGTCTTGAAACCGCTATCCCCAGGAGCTAACCCAGTGCAAATCAACGGACAACCCGTCACTTATTCATTCTCAGGCGGAGTGCTGACTGTGCCCAACATCCTGATTAACCAAGGTCAAACAAAAACGCTCAGCGTGCATCTTGATTACGGACTCAAGTTCAAATATACATCAGATCAACCGTATACGTCAAATTCGCAAACCACCTGGCTTAAAGGATACGCATTCCGTGCGACGCTGAATTCCTTCCAGACAGACACAGCCACAATCGCAGCAATGGGCAAGAAAGTGACAGCCATAGGCGGCTTCCTAACAGACGTAAATGGAGTTCCCAAGGGCGGACTAACACTTGAAGTGACCTCCGGCGCAAACGTGATTGGAACCAGTGTCGCTTCAAGTGACGGGTTCTACTTCATCGCGGTTCCACCAGGAGGACCATACACCGTAAGAATAACTAACTCGTTATCGACTCCGGTTGGCCCAGTCACTATCGTCAGTGTCGCCAAAGACCAATTCGTAGAAAAAGACTTCAACACGCTAAGCCCCGCGGACCCAGCAATCACCGGCTTCGTGACGGACACCAGCGGCAACGGCGTTTCAGGGGCGACGGTGCAGCTTCTGAATCGTCAAGGCAAAGTCTTAGCCACAACGACGACGAACCTTGGGGGATACTACGTGTTCCGCTTCTCCCAGCCAGGTCAATACACAGTAAAGATCACAGTGCCCAAAGGATACACTGCAACCGCTACCTCGACAACTTTAAGCGTTAAGCAATTCGAGACAGCCAAAATCAATTTCAGCCTCGCTGCAGAGAAATGAGACTCGTAATGCTCGCAAATGAAAACCTATCAGGAAAGGGGAGGTGAAAAAGTAATATGAAAAGCACACTCGTCATAGCAGGGCTAATAATAATAACGGCGGTGATGCTTGCGTCGCTTTCCAGTGTGATGGCAACCGTTCAATCTCCACCGTTGACGGTTTCGCAACATGATTACGTTTGGACGGTCGACTTACTACATCCATTTGATTGCGGTTACTCTGGCAAGGATGTGAGTAAAGTAATAGTTCAGTATTATAATATGATTCAAAATCCAGATCCAAACGGCCCACCAATGATACCAGACTATTATGATTTGAGTTATTACAAGATCAGTATTACTGACAGCCAGATTAAAATATGGATTGATACTACTGCAGAATTCCCGGAGCATGCTGAAAATAGTTATGCAATTGTAACATTCACTGGTGGTGTGGTACAGACATTTAGCGGTCCAGGCTGGGCACCCTGGAATGTTCATTAGCAAAACCTGTTGCTGTCACTCTTCTTCTTAGAAACAAGGCAGGGAATCCGCTGCCTAGGCGTGCATTGAATAAGGACGCGCGCGGAGAATCATGCACGCACACACCCTGGTAGTCCGATATCTAGCTCGTCTAGCAAGCTGCCTACGCGGATAGAGGGTTTTTGCTCGTATTTTTTGTCTTCTCGATATCAGCGCTATCCAGAGTTTTATGTTTTCCATCCATATATTTTTGGAATAGCGATATCTTCCCACACACCGTATTGTTGCGAACCGCGTGCGTATCGATAGATAGAAGTTACCATAGGCGTGGGAGGGGGCTAAGGAACTAGTAGCGCGCGCATTGTGCAATTGTGTTGCTTGTTCCAGCTATTCTATTAGAGTTTAACCTGCGCCTTTTAGCCAACCTCTAATTCCTAATTCCTTCACGTCAATCGTCACCTTTTCAAGTTCAAACGACTTGTTTGTTCCTGACTCATCCATATACTCAATTCGTGGCGTGAAAATGAACACTCCTTTCTTCTTGGCTTTCAACACCAGCTTCATTTCGTCTGTTTCAAGAGCCCCGAGCTTTCTCCCTTTCATGGTAAAAGACCCGTCACTGACACCACACTTTTCCGGTTTTTCTATCAGATCAAACCCTTCTGGAACGATCCCTTTTACTTCCATAAGAAACGCAGGAGCCTTTCCAAGATTGGCGACTTGAATTTCCAGAGCCAGTTTTTCGCCGGCCACGACCTCTCGTTTATGGACAATCAGGTTTGCTTGCAGCAACGCACCTTTGAACCTCTGCAACCCAATGGGTTGCTCCACGGTCAAACCGGGCGCCGAGATGAAGCTAGTGCTCGACGCGTCGACCGGAACCGCCAACAACTCGTTCAATGATAACACAAACTTCCGTTTCTCCTTGACTTTCTCCAGAGTTTTGAAAACCAAGTCTCTCTTGCCAACATAGCCCGCTGCCTCGTAGAGTTCTGCTGATCGTTCAAGACACTTTTCTGCTAGAAGGTATGTTTTCATCCTTTTCTCTGGGTCTGTCTCGATTTCGGCGCTGAGCATGTAACTATATGCATCGAACAGAATCTCCGTGGCACTCGTCCACAAAGACGCGTTCTCAAAACCTGCCTTCGAATAGTAATTCGCTGCGCTCGCAAGAAACTGCTTTGCCTGCGAAAAATCATTTTTGTCACCAGTTGCCTCGAATTTTGTGCCGAACTTCAACGCCTTGCAGAACGCGCTGTTGCCAGAGGCTAGCAGTATTGGCTTGTTTCTTGCGCTGAATTCCTTCACTTTCAGGAACATTTCTGAAGCTTCGTCGTAAAGCTCTGGCGAATCCGTGCCATCTGCGGTTTTCGTTTTTTGCCATGCACGGCACATGTAAACAATCGGCTTTATCTCGTTTTGATCAGCTTCAACCTCTGTCTCCGCCAGCATTCTTTCGAAGGCGCAAGCAGCAATATCGTATTTTTCGGCGCTCTCCAAGTAGTCTCCCTTTCGATCGTACATTCGCGCTTCTTCAACATTCACTCTTGCAAGGCAGTAGTCTCTTCTCCGTGAAGAGGCATTGTCAAGTTCTATTGCCTTTTCCTTCTCATCCAAGTTCTGAACCTTATCGATTTCCTTCTCGAAAGCTTCTTTGGCTTCTTTGAAAAGTTCCGCAGCTCTTTTGAAAGCTTCAATTGACTCAGAGCTGTTTTCCTTTCTGCTCAGGCTTTCCGCTTGTTCCAAAACTGACCATGCGAGAAAGTTCGGGAACAGGTAGTTCCAAAGCTTCGATGACTTGAGAAGGTTCGCCACCTGCTCATAGTGCTTCATTGCATCAATGTATTCTTCATGTTCGTGGGCGAGTTTGGCGCTCTCAACCTCACTCCATGCCATCATGTACGTGCCGTAGTCTAGATAGAAGTCTGCGAAATGTGGAATTCTTGTGGCTGCTTTCTTGTACTCTGCGAGGGCATTTCTAAAACTCTCGGCGGCAACATGGTGTTTACCCAAGCGGTCTTGGTTCTGGGCAATGTTCCAGTAAGATTCCGCAACTCGGCTTGGCACATCCGCTTTTTTGAAGTTTTCTGCGGCCTGGATGTAGACCTCATTGGCTCTCGTCAGATACGTGTTCTTGGCAGTTAACAGATATCCTTCGTCGAGAATTCCACCTAGGGTGTATTCAAATTCAGCCAAGAAGGCGACAAATGAAGAGGATGCACGGGAAGTAATCCAGGTTTTGCAGTTGAGAACCCCATCTTCCATATCGGAGATGGCCTGTGTGAAGAGGGCAATTTTGCCCTGTTCATCACCTTCCATTCTCGATAGATCTATTTCTATTTGAGCGGCGTAGACCTCGCCCACGCCAAAAACCCAAGAATTTGATGGAAAAGACGTTTTTGCGGTTTTGACATATTCGTTTCTGTAATCCAAAGCTTTCCTTAACAATCCATGTCTTTCATCTTTTCTGGTTTCAAGATTTGACTGGTAATAGTACGCTTTGCTTAGGCCGTGAAGAGCAGTGGTCATTGCCTCTGGGGACCCTGAACGAATTGCGTGTTCCAGACCTTTTCTTCCGATTTCCACAGCCTTGTCCGAATAAATGCGTTTCTCCGAGAGATTCACTGCAAGATCCGAGGCTAGAGCAGAGTATGTCTGTGCAAGGAAGAGGCAAGTATCTGCGAGAAACGAATCTTGAAAAACCAGATTGAGAAAGCGTATGCCTTCTTCCGAATATCTGACTATCTCTTCATACTGCTGTTTCCTCTTATCCGGGTCTGCTTCACTCGGAATCTTCATATCTATCGCATCGGCGAGCAGACATGACGCAACACCTCTTAGGTAGTTGTCTTTCACGATAGATGCTTGCTCCAGCATTTCCTTCGCATATTTCAATGAAGCGTCGCTGTTGTTTGTGAAGTAAAGGTTTGAATAGACGGCTGCGTAGCGCGACATTGCTTTAGAATAGAGGTTATCGACCTCTTTCGAAAGCGCTATGGCGCTTTCCGCGTAGCTGACGGATTTGCCGGCCAAGTTCCTCCTGTCTGCTTCTTTTTCACTGATATTCGACACGTACCAAGCCTGGATGCTGGCCAAAGAAAATGCCAGAAGAAGCTCTTCTTTGCCGTCAAGCTTGGACAAAACCTGGATCGCATCACTTGCATTTTCCATTCCTGCCTGCGCAATCTCGCTCCTCACTTTCCAGCTAGACTCAGCGTGGCTACGTTCGGAGAGGCATGTCGTCAAAAGATTAGCAGTCTGACCATAGCATAGGTCGTTTCCCTTGACCTTGAAGGCTTGCATAGCCCTTTTCGCAAAGTCACGACAATTGTCAAGCGTCTTTAACCTTTCCGAAGAGTCAGACACGAGCCATGAACGCAAGTACTCGGCAATGGCAAGACACATTTCTCTTTTCCCCCCGTGTTCTACCATGCTTTCTTCACCGAAGAAGCCAGCAGCCTTTTCGTAGGCTTCAACAGCCAGCTGCCTGAGTGTTTTGAAGTCTTCGGTATTCTTGGCCTGCCTAGAAGCGAGATCATAACAGAAACCAATTTTCTGCCAAGACTCGGCAGCAACAATACCAGACACTGAGCCAGAATCTAATTCTTGCCCGTATAGTTTTGCTGCCTCAAACCATCTGTACGCCTTTTCCTCTTGGCTGACACCCATTAGATTAACCTACTTTGGATCACAGCCCATAACCCAATACATTGAAGTGCGTAGATAAATTCTTTTCAACGATCGATAACGCATAGCGCGCTAAAGGGGGGGGTTGCGGGTGATGTCTCCATTAGCCTAGGATTCAACTTCCACTCCCGGTTCCACGGTATGAAATTGATGACGAACCAGTCGCACGAGAAAAACAGAAAAAGAGGATTTTAGTATAAATTACAGTCTGGGAACGGTAACTCCCGGGCTACCATTCCATGTGTTGAAGAATACTTTCCCCTTTTAGCGCGCGCTCGAGGTCGCTAGGTCTTTTTTCTATATACTTTTACTTCGGGATATCCCCAATCTACCGGCGCCTGAGCCGTTTTGTCAGTTTGTTCGAAGGGTGCCGATTCCCTCTTAGAGTAAGAACTCAGGGTTCGAGCCACAAAGGTTTTTGTTGTGAAGTGAGGTGTGTTCTTGTACCTTTCTTCCAATTTTGCCATTTCATCAGGAAATAGATTCTTGAATTCCCTATAGACTTCAGGTGCAGTGAATTCTGGGGATTTTATTGTCTCTATCACCTTGTCTAGGTTCTTGTATATCTCAGGGGCAGAAGGCAGTTCTGGAGTTACTCCTCGTCTGGGTTCTTTCCCGACGATAGTATCAACATGCAGGTACCTTTCTCCTGATTCTCCAGAGAAGTAGGAGTATTTCAAACACCATAGATCTATTCCTTTCTCTCTCATATATCGTGCAATATCCTCCGTCCTCTCGTCGATTTCTTTTGCAAGGATCACCAAACGTTGTTCTCTGTTTACGTTCTCGATGATGTTTTCAATTAGAGCGCTCTCGCCGAAATAGTTCATGTAGTATTCTCTGAGGGATTTAACATTAGCATTTACCATTGCTATCCTGTTCAAATCTGCATAGCCTAGATTTTGAATCCACACGGCATATTCCAGCGTCTGAGTAATCACTTCTCTTGGGGTCATTCCTTTCTTCAATTCAATGATAACAGTGTCCCCTGTTACTGTGAGCCCTAACAGGTCTATCACAGTCCCATAGTCCGTGGAAACCTGTCTTCCTATTATCAGGAGAGGTTCTCCGCCGCTGACTATTTCAGGAGTTTTCTGAATCAGATCCTCGATGCTCTTTTCATTGGAGAACTCCTCTCTTTCTATTTTCAGAATCTTACCATCTGCGCCAATCTTGAACAGTCCCATGCGTAATCACTTATTGAGTATTCATCATCGTTCAGTAGCTAAATAGTTTACGAACAGGCAACATTCCTTGTCTCAGTGCGCCCACTCACACTAAATTCGAGCCAGCAGAACTAGAATTTCTTGTCAATCGGGACGCATCAATTGATGGGTAGCGCGCGCGTCTCCTTGCTCTTGAACTTTTTCCCGAAGTCACATAGCCTAGAATCAACCTCTATTTCATGAAATAGGCATGCATCACAGTCCGTCAGCAAAGGTTCTCGGGTAGAACGCCTTCACCAAAAGGCAAATCTAAGGAAGTTCAGAGAATAATAGGTGGAAGATTTCGGAGCTATGAGTATGGAGAGATTCATGAAAGACTCTCAAAAAGCGTTTGCGGATATGACAGATGAAGAGAAGTTCAACAAGCTATTTAGTTTGTTCTCAATCCAAAAACAAAAAGAGTTTGGAAGAGCAAGCTTCATGTACCAAAGAGCATTGAAGTGCAAGTCTTGCGACCCAGATATAAGTGTAGTCTTGTTATGTTCAGCTTTATGAACGAAGATGAAGGTATTAAACCATGAATGAACGTAAGTATAGACAAGAAAGACTCAAGGGGAAATGAGATGAGGCGGATGAAACAGGCTCTCAAGAAAGTTGAATTGAAATTGATTTCTGAGCTTATGAAGAATAGTAGGAGAAGTGACCGAAGGCTAGCTCGGGACATCGGAGTGTCGCAACCCACTATTACAAGGCTTAGAAATAGACTTGAGAAAATGGGGGTTGTCAAAGAGTACACGATGATTCCTGATTTCAGTCAGCTTGGCTATCAGATAATGGGTATCACTCTTCTCAGACTTAAAGAAACGCCGAGAAAAGAAGGGGAAATGGAGCTGAGGAAAGCTGCTATTGAAGTGGAGCGGCAGAATCCTTTTGCCTCTTTACTTGTAGTGAATGGGCTTGGTATGCAGAAAGACAGAATGTTCATTACGCTTTACAAGGACTATTCTGATTATACTAGAACCATGCAATTGACGAAGCAACTCCCATGGGTCAATGTCGAAAGTATGGAGAGCTTCCTGGTTGATCTTCTGGACAAAAGCAACTACAGAAATCTGACGATGGCACAAGTGACTCGTCACATTCAGTCCTCTGAGGAAAGTGCAAAACCATGAATGAACAAAGCAAAGTTTACACGTGTACTAGAAGCGGAAGTACACGTGTACGAAAACCTACTTGGAAAAGAACCGTAAGCATAACCCCACCTCAAAAACTGATAGAACAAGCCAAAAATCAAGGCTTAAACATCAGTAAAGTCGCAGAAAACGCCCTAATCAGCATAATAGACTACTTGCAAACTCAAAACACACAAACAGTTCTTGATGAACCTTCTTTCAAGAAGGTTCAGTGGACCGGGCGGGATTTGAACCCGCGACTTCCGCATTGCGAATGCGGCGTTCATACCAGGCTGAACTACCGGCCCGAGGATTTTCTCTTGGAAGAGAACATCCAGTAAGAGATAAAGAGCTTACGGTTTCATTTTTCGGTTGAACATACTTCAGGATTGAGGCAAGAGCTTGTTCACATATTCGGCTTATGTTGAGGTTTCTGTTTCTCGCTTCCTCTAAGATTTTTGGGTTTATGGTTATTCCAACTGTTTTTCTAGGTTGTTTTCGTCTTGAAGTAATTCGAGTGAAAGTGAAGAAATCACTCTAGTCATTTTCATGTGCTTGTTTCATATCGATTCGGCTCCCTGTAGTCATAGACAAAGAGCGGCGTTTCTACAACGCCGTCGAACTCCTTTTTGTTTTCTAGCCAAAATCGTAGAGCGTACAGGCCTGATTTCGCAGGATCCAGATAGTCCTTTACTCGGATTCCCACATCCGGCCCTGTAACCGCTTGGGTTCCGATTCTAAGAGTACCATACCTAAACAGCCTAAGAACCGAGGGTTCGTGTATAACGTTTAGCAAGAATGCACCTGCTAGGGCCTTCAACGTGTTTTTCAGGCTAGCTTCCTTGAAATTCATTCCTAATTCGTGTTTCAGTCCGTTGTATATGTCCCACCAATAGGGCGCGTGAGTCTCTGGATTGTAGGGTTTGAAGGGAGTCATGTATTCCCGTTTGTCCAATTTCTTGAACAATATCTTTCTCAATGACAATTTATACTCCTTTTCAAAGGCCGTCAAACAAAGCTTAATGCTCGGATAGACAGGACGCTCGCCTTTCTGAACACTGATCTTTGCGGCTTCCAGTCTCTCAAGAATTTTGCCACATTCTTCATTAGCAGAGAAGCGGGGATATTTCGCCATCTCTTTAAAAGCAGAATCAACGTATCCGCCTATGCTTACTATTAGGTTCAGCAACTTGAAAGAGTGAACGCCTTCATTACCATCAATGAACGGAACATATTCCAGATAGTTCTCAAACTGTCGTTCCAAATCCTTATACAATTCCCAGAAGTACCCATTCTCAAACATGTCGAGTGATTTCAATGGGCCTTCACTCATGGCTTAACACCTTCTTGATTGCTCCACGTATCAAGTGCTAGTGTCGACAGTTCGTTCATAATCACTATTATGTCCAAGAGTTCCTTCTGAGTGAATCTCTTTTCTTTCCCATCTGAAAGGACTATCGAGCCATCTTCATCAATCTTGAAGTCCTGATGAGCTATAGCATTTCTAAGGCCTCTAGGACATGTTTCTGCAAGAAAATCAAAACTATGTCTTCTCAGAAACTCGAGTTTCAAATGTAACCCCAAGCGCACTATATCCTTGAATGAAGTCACGAACTTCTCTTGATATTCGTCCCAGATGTCATGATGTTCTTTGATGATCTTGTTATAAACAATCAGATTCACAATCGCACTGAATTGGCCTTCAACGACATAGAGAAGATCAGTAAGCAATAACATTGATTTCTCAGAAGGTTCAATATCTTCAATCTCCAAGAGCCTAGACATGCTTCTATTCCATAAATCGAGATTTCGTCCCCCATTGATTATGTAATCGCTAATCTGTTTTGCCTCTCCAGGCGTCCCTTGTTTGATGACTCTTAGAACGTCTAGAGATGTAATTGCACTCTCCGCTTGTTGGAGAAGTTTTGAATGTTTTGTTTTGATGTCTTCAAGCAGTTTTGTAACTGCAGAAATCTTTTCATTCATGACTCAACACCTTTCTTGTCCAATATTCTTACCTTTGGGCATAAAGAACAATGTCCCTCAAGTGGCTCTCCCATCTCGATTTTGAGAATAAGAACCGAAATGTCACCGGCAAGCTGACGATATATCTCATACTTCTCGTTAAACGCTTTCTTATTAAGCAGCGCAGTTTCAAGCTCCTTAATCTCTTGAATCTGCTGTTCGTTCAAGTTGCCTTCCAAGTCCATCATGTAGGGAACATCTTTCCTCTTGAATATGGTTTCTGTCGCTCCTAGTTTTCCCAAGAATCCGTTTTTCTTGATTGCAACAGGCTCGAGACGAATAAAATCCCTACCAGGCAACTTAATTCTATTGCCATACTTGGACAGCAGATCTCTTAATCTCTGATTGAATATTCGAGCAAACGTCTTGTGGTTTACATATGTCTCTGGATAGCTCTTCAGATGCTCTTCGGCTGCAGCCAACAGCTTCCTGTCATTGTCATCTAGTTCCATTATGTTCAGCATCGCCTTGAAAGCCGGAGTCTGCCTTGGATTGAAAAATCCTAGTTTGATCATACCAAACCCAATATTCACCTTCCTTCCTAACAAGTCCCCATTCTTCAAGATAGTCCTTCAAAATTCTCCCAAGCGTTTTCTCGGGAACACCGAGCTTCTCTAAATCAGTCCAAGTCTTCTTTCCTTCCATCAACGCCTTAATCACTTTCGTTCATTCTCGCTCATTTCTTACCTGCGCGCTGTATCATTTGTCAATCACCGATGCTTTATTTACCTACCTATGAAACGTGGAGGGCAAAACGAGGCACTTGGGTTTCGGGAATTGCCATTAAATAGGTTGTTGAAGATTCGTTCCTGAAGGCTTACTCTGCTTTTTCACCTAGAACAGCCAAAGCGACTTTCTTATCGTCCAGCTGAGACTCGTGCCATTCGACGGTTTCTTCCCTTTTAGCCCCTTGAAGCAATACCTTCTTTGCTCGAACAAGATCCTTCATCTCGGAAACGTACGGCTCCAACAGTCTGATGCTTTCGTCATCAAGTTCAGATATGTAAACAGCTTCCAAGACATCTGTTGGCATGTAGCCCAGTTCTTTTCTTAGAGCCTGAACCCTTCTGGCCAAGTCGCGCATCAATCCCGCTCCTAGAAGCCCTTCGTCTCGGTGAGCATCCAAGAAGACTTGCAACTCTCCTTCGGAAGCGGACGCCCATCCTTCTGAAGCAACGCTTGGCGGTGTTTTACCGGTCGCATATTCTGCGGTTTTCACATTGGCAAGTTCGAGGAACAGTTCTTCAACCCCTTTCAAGGCCTTGCATACTTGTTCCGGACCAACTACAACCGACTTGTTCAGGGGCCATCTTCTCTTCAATC
>Ga0315280_10004279_pt1 | contig 21220 bp, 25 predicted proteins | sample YL17G06_40_MG_FD_203697 | JGI IMG/M metagenome (GOLD analysis project Ga0315280, IMG submission 203697) | Sediment microbial communities from Yellowstone Lake, YNP, Wyoming, USA - YL17G06_40 | ecosystem: Environmental > Aquatic > Freshwater > Lake > Sediment | place: USA: Wyoming | collected...
ATTACAATGAGTTAAGAGGTTTTGGAAGTGGGCGTGGAAAAAATACAGGAAGACCCTGTTTTTAAGGAGATTCTGATCCGAATCGCCGGCGAACACGGGTATGAGGTAGCGTCGGAGCTGGTCGGCATTGAGATGACCGACGATGAACTCGCGAAGAAAACTGGAATGAGGGTAAACCTCGTCAGGAAGATATTGTACGACCTCTACGACAACCGCGTGGTAGGCTACAGAAGGATCCGGGACGAGAACAGCGGTTGGTACATCTATTACTGGCGCATCGAGCCGGAGCGCGCCCTCGAGTTTTACGACAACAACAAGCGTCTTCTGCTCCATAAGCTTCAGGAGAGGCTCGAGCAGGAGCGCAATCCCATGTTTTTCACGTGTTCTGACGGCTGCATGAAGTTGCCGTTCGATCAGGCCGCCGAGAGCGACTTCAAGTGCCCCAAGTGCGAAAAACAACTCAAGCCATTTGAGAACAGCGACATCGTGACAGCCCTGGAGCGCCAGATAGAGTCGCTCAAGGAACACCTCGCGGGGAGTTAGTTGGTCACCCGCGAGCAGGCCCTGCGCGTGCTGCGTGATGTCGGTTGCCCACCCCAGGTTATAAGACATTCTTTGGCGGTCGAGCGGAAGGCGCTTGAGATAGCTAAACTTGTACGCGAAAATGGCCATGCTGTAGACCTGAAATTGGTCGGGTTAGGAGCGATTTTGCACGATATCGGTCGGGCGGAGACTCACGGCATAGAGCACGGTGTAGAGGGGGCCAAAATTCTGCGCAGAAACGGCCTGGGCAAGTTCGCTGATTTTGCTGAATTCCACATCGGTGCGGGGATCCCGGCAGACGAGGCCAGGGAGCTTGGGTTGCCCGAGCGCGACTTCATGCCACGGACGCTTGAGGAGAAGATCGTGACCTACGCGGACAAGCTGATCGTCGGGGCTGAACCCTTATCGTTCCGGGAGGTCAGGGGGCAGTTCGAGGCCATGCTCGGAACCGATCACCCCGCCCTGAAGCGGCTCGATGCCTTGCACGAGGAGATTCAGAGACTTCAGGGTAAACTTTAGTTGAAGTATTAACCGGCATTAAAACAGCAAAGACCAGACTTATTCATTTTGAGCGGACAAGAACAAATAGCAATATTCACGGAAATGTTCTTCAAGAGGCTTACATCATAATTCTGTTAGCCCCATTCGTCTTTATTTTTGATCTTCATTTCTTTCTTAATTTCTCTTCTTAATTCTTGAGTTTTGGCGATCAATTGTTCTAATTCCCCCTTAAATCGCCCATCCTTAAAAAACGGATGATCCTTGATTTTTGAAGCGAGATTTGCAATAAAATCATTGAAAGGTATCTTCTTTTCAAAATATTTTTTTTCTAATTCACTATAGTTTCTCTCTAGCTGTGGGTTATCGATCCCGCCAAATCCAATATACTCTATAAGTACACGCTTGGCACATTGGTTCAAAAAATCTTGCCCAAGATAATGCGGCGAGGTTGTCAGAAGTGCGCCTCTTTCTTTTTCTTTTGTCTTTTGTAAAATATCCTCTTTCACAGATACGCTTACTGTATTTACAGCTGCCTCTATGGCAAGGTTGAAATTATGTAATTCAGCGACAAAAAACTCCCAAAGTTTTTCTTTAAGACCGGGCGCAATAAAATGTATTAAATGTTTTTCTCTTAGTCCTTGCCATTCTGGCCATGACACATCTAGTTTCAAATAGTTGAGTTGTGCTTCTACAATATCTAACTGGTCTAAAAGTGGCGCGTAAATTTTTTCTGCTCTCTCATTTCTCAAAGCTCGTTCTTGAATTTGTCGTTGAACCATGTAAGTAATAAACCCACCAAGAGCAACGCCCCCCATGCCTATTACAAACGTAACTAAAATCTCTGTCATTTATCCACAACTAAACTAAATCTCCCATTTCCATAAAAATAGGTTTGGCTCTATTACCCTGCTTATCGAAAATGCGGAATAAATCGCTGAAAATAACGAGTAGGATATTTAAAGCTCCATGCCCTTCTCGATAACGATCTTCCCGTCGACTACCGAAATCTTCACGATTGTATTATCGCCCCACCCCAGAGCCTTGGCCTCGGGTGTAACGAAAATGACCAAGTTATCGTGCCAGCGAACGAGCTTTTTGGCTCTCTTGCTTCTGATCTTAGCCATAAACCCCTTTGAGCACTCAGGATAACACGTTAAGAGAGTTAGACGTGTTAAACGTGTTATTTATATTCTTAAAGGCAAGTCCAATCGACTAAAAGGAGGTTAAAAAATGAGTAAAGAGAAAGTTGTAAGTCGAAACATTGCTATTGCGCTTGGAATAATAATCATCATCCTTATAGTCGGTCTAGTGGGAGCGATAGCGAATTACACATCAACAATAAGCGTTAAAGATAGCACCATAGCAACCGATGAGTCTCAGATAGCTTCATTGAACTCTCAGCTCTCGACTGCTAATTCTACGATAGCTTCTGATACGTCTACGATAGCTTCATTAAACTCTCAGGTCTCGACTCTTCAATCTCAAGTGAGTGACCTTACCGATATAGCCAACTTGACAAAATCTACAGTTTGGGTTGATAGTCAAACTATAAGCCAGCCAGCATTTGGTTATAAGGATTGGACATTTCCAGCAAGTTACGCGGGATACGTCACATTCTGGGTTCAATCATCAACCACAACTAATACTAACGTTCGGGTAATCTACTCTTTTCTTGGCGTTACTTTTGACCAACAGAAAACTGTTCATGCTGGTGTGACAGCGGTTTTTCCAGTTTTACCCGCTTCAAGCGTAATAGTCGAAGTCGCAAATCCAACGTCAAGTGGAGCTACCGAGACTGTAACGATCACCTACCACTATTAGACTCAAGTGAATTCAAATTTTCTTTTTCCTTTTTAGCATTACTTTAGAGCATGTCTGAAAAACTCTCTTATCAGTATAGCAATCTGTTCCTGTCCGCTCAATACAAACAGGTCCGGTCGTGGGTTTGGGTTTGGGGTTAAATTTTAACTTTTCTTCCCGTTTACGCCCCTCATTAAAAAATCTGGTGGGCCCGCGGGGATTTGAAGCTTTTGGGGTCGAGCCCCGTAAAAATGGTTAATTTCAAGCCCGATTTTACCTAATGGCGGAGTAAAAAAGACGCGCCCTTGACCTAACCGTTGGATTTTCGTCTGACATCTTATTGTAAAACCATCGTTGGAGGTCTATCCTATGTTTGCGGTATAGTTCTCTGAACGGAGAAAACAAACACTGTATGAATCTCTCATAGGTATAGATATTTTCATCCTTTTCGCCCTTCATAACTTCATCCAAGATCCTAGTGAACGTGCCCCATTTCTTGTTGGCACCTAATATCGTGTCGAGGATCCGCACAGCTTCATGCCTCGCTTCCATGTCGGCATCCGGGGTAGTGGCTATACCCTCAATTTCGGTTGCGAAAGTTTTTCTAATGTGATTGATAATATTTTTTCTCTTTTCCCTAGATGCGTTGTTAACTATTATTCTGAGATCTGACATTGTTTTAGGCAAGCGAGCCCCACTCTTTAGCGCTCTCTTGAAAAAGGACCAAATATTGTCCCTCTCGCCTTGTTTTTTTGGTGTCTTGTCCCTCTCGCCTTGTTTTTTTGGCGCCTCGTATTCCCAGATCCGTGTGGTTTGACATACTTGGTGGAAATCATTGAGCGCTTCCTTTAAGGCATCCTCGCTAGGCGGCCTTTCGGGTGTCCCACCTTCGAGTGTCCCCGATTTCATGGGGGCAGTCGAGCAGCGGGCGGGCGGGCAGATCATTCCAATTAGGAACTCAACCCACTCGAAGTCTGGTTTTTCAAGCTCTTTAGGCTCTGGTCGTGCTGTGTCGACAACTGCGTCAAGAATCCTTTTACACTTGTCGGTGAGCCTGCAGTACCTGTAGGGCTTCCCCCGACCACGCTTCTCCTCCCTCGTCGTAACGAGTTTTTCTCTTTTCAGCTCGTCGATGTATCTGGATATGTTACCATGGTCTAAACTGGTTTTGACAGCTAGCTTTGAGATATTAAATTCACTATCGGGGTAAAGCTCATTTAGGATCTCGAAACGCTTATCCACCAACCTAGCGATTTCTTGCTCCCTTTCTCGCTCCATTTTTTCTCGCCTTATGTGTAAATTTCATATTTTGTGTTACACGAAACACCTTTATAAATATTTGCCCAAGCTTTGACCAAGGAATCAAATGGTCGAGTTCGAGTTTCGCCAGCATGATGGAAGGATGTATCTCCCTAAGGAGCTGCAAAAGGTCATCCAAGGCAACGATGTGAAGGCCATAGCCAACTATCGGGCTGCATTAATTTTCGATGCTAGTGTTAGCTACGAAGATGTTGAAAGGAGCATGAAAATCATCTTTGACGATATCAGACACTGGATTGAAAGTTCAAATCGGTCGACCCCACGCGCAGAGAAGCCAGCCCAAAGCAGATCCCCTAGGCGAAAACCTGCGACTCAAAGCGGGAGGGCTGAGCTTGCGACCTAAAGCTGCTGACATCCGCCCGCTCAAGGAATGGGCGCAAGAGGAGCTGCCAGTCCACTCGACCCTTCGTTCTATTTTACTTGTAGAACCTGACACCATGGACCCGCGGGATTTTCTCAAAAAGGTTCCGCTTTTTACCCGATTATACCGGAAAGAAAAGGTGGCGTTTGAGAAAGCGGAGTAGACGCTGGTGGTGATGCTACGGGGCGACGAAGTGAACTCGAAATTGATGTGCAGAGATTGAAGCGGGATGTATACGCTGTCTGCCGTGAATACGATGTCTTGACCCTCCGACAGGTATACTACCGGCTGATCGCCCTGCACGAATACTATCCCCCAACGCTTGTCTTTTACAAATACCTCTCGAGGTACGTCACCCGCTGGAGAAAGATGGACGAATGGCTGGACAACCGATTCGTGGATCCCTCCAGGCCATTCATCCAGCCCCCTAGGCCTTGGAGGGAAGGCGAGCTATGGCTCGAGAAGGACTCTCTGAGGGGGGTCCTAGAGAAAGTTGCGATGCGCTACAGGGCCCCAATCGTGGTTCAGCGGGGGTTCGCGAGCAGAAGCATGCTCAGGGATGCTCTCAAGCGAGCTAAAGAAAGAGGGGTTCGGAAAATTTTCCTAGTCCTTGACTTCGATCCGAGCGGACTTTGCATCGAGGCCGTGAATGGAAGGGAGATGGGCATAGAGATGATCAGGGTCGCGCTAACATACGAGCAGGCGAAAGGACTTGTTCCGCGTAAAGTCAAGCGCCGGGACACCAGAGCTAGAAAATATCTAGCAAAGTACGGCGACCGTTGCTGGGAGGTTGAAGCGCTCGAGCCAAGGCAGCTCCTGCAGATCGTAGAGCAGACTCTACGGCGAGAGGTGCCGCCCGAGCACCTTCGCGAGGCAGGCCTAGAGGAGGAGGCAGCTAAGGTCGCCCTAGAGCTTTTGGAGCCTATTCGCATGAAAATCGCGGCAGCTGCTTATAAACTCCTGCGAAGGGGCGTGCCACCCAATAGGGTGAGGGGAAGGCTAAGGAAGCTTGCATTCTAGGGGGGGGACTAAAACCCTCGAGGAGGTGGATTTTATGGTAAAAATTGCGCCTGAAGTACCTTCCAACGTTACTAGCGCGGCATTTGAATTGAAACGAGTCCATGTTTATTCTCCTAGCAAATGTCGCCTAACGTTTTCAGCATGAAATTATTCATCTTCGAGTTCCTATTTTATTGAGGTCAAAATGCTCTAAAGGGTCACCTTTCCAACCCCTGCTGAAATATCTGGTAAACACAGAATGGCTCCTTTTAAAATTTTCAACAAATTCCTCGCTCTTTTCAAAACCTGTTGCTTTAGCTATCTTTTCCAAAAATCTTTTACTCTCTGCCTTTACTATATAGCTAGGCGGTCCATCTAACCAAACACAGCTTCGAGGGCACCATACATTCCATAAGGATTCTAGATTATCTTCATGACATACCGTTCTCATAAAAAGAAAATAGTCAGCTTCCAAAAAATCCTTATGTGTAACAAGCTGTGATAACTCACTTTGAGTAAATCTTTCCTTGAAAAGGTCTCCCATTACACTAATTCGTCTAAGATTCAATCGCTTATTTCTAATCTCATCTAGTGAGGCAACATAGCTACTGATACGAGTAAAAGAAACATATTTACTGTCATATTTTTTCTCAAGGAAAAGATCATCTGTAAGTATGTCTCCGATAATCCCCCAATTATCATACTTTATCAAAGCCGCAATAAATGAAACAAACATTTCATATACTAAAAATTTATAGCCATCAAAATCGGTACTTCGATAACTTCCAGAAAAATCATCAGGGATATCATATAATTTCAAGGCACTTACGAAAAAACCATATATAGCTGTAATAGCATCTACATTGCCATACTTACTAGCCAACAAAGCAGCCTCTATAAAACGATATGAGATAGGTATTCCCTCCTTAATCTGTGCAACTATGGCCTCATCATACTCTGCGAATTTTGAAAAATCTGGTTTTGTTCGTTCTAATTCACTAAACATATTTTTAAGATATTCTGCGTATAAAGGTGCAATTGGTTCTTTGGAAGATGACAAAGCATATTTCAAATCCGAAATAGTTGGTCCCGACCCAATTGTAGGTGCTAAATCTTTTAATCTTTCTAGCAATCGTAGAAAATCATCTATGAATTGACCGGCTCCGGTGCATGGAATATAAGTATAATCCCTCGTTTTTAATACATCTTCAATTTCGCCTTCAGGAGGACTTGGATTAACCCAAAATAAAGGGTAATAACTGTAATTTCGCTCTTTGAATATCTTTTGTATACCCTTATCACGGCCAGAATAACCAAGCACTATGACACCATGCTCGCTTAAAACCCTTGTCAATTCTCTTTCCATCAATGGAGATAATTTCTCCAAATCTTTAGGGGTATTTTTTAACGCTCCGTGTCCTAAATCGCCATGAGGCTTATAAATTCTGACTGATTTACAATGTATTAACGGTTCTGAATTCTTCAAATCTTCATCCGTTGAGATTACCTGGGTTCCCAATCTTTTTTCTTCCAAAGCTTTTTCAATATAATGATCAAAATTTGTGGTAATAACAGCTCTTATAATTCCTCGTCTCGCTAATTCAGCAATTCCTCTATGAGCATGTCCAATCTCATGATTATTTAAATATTCCTTAAGAAAATTTTGTTGGTCCGGATAGTTAGGATAAACTTTTTCTATTAGTTCAGAATATTCCATCTGAGCATACTTGCTTCTTATAAACCACTCTTCTAAATTGACATTTGGATCTACCACATCACTATCGGCAGCATAGAGTAAACCCGCTGTTTTCAGCATTAAATCCCAAGCAGTGGGTATACCCGCGTCTTTTGATATACCAGCCCCTGCGAAGAAAATATATTTCTTTTCTCCCGGTAAAGCACTTGCGGCTAATTTAACAACGAGATTCATATTCTTTCCCCATACACAAATTTATTGGCGTATAACTCCTTATATCCGAACCCTTGCCATTCATGAAAAGGTATTGCAGAGGGACCTGGCTCGCGCGAAGCTGGAACTTGATCAAAGAGACGGGAACAACATTGACTTCCCGTAATGCTGATTCCTTCACACCATTACTCATTGTGCCTTAGCGGGTTCAAATCCCCTCCCCCGCATAATTCATTATCTCCGTTTCCCCGGCTCTAAAATTAAAAAGGAACTATAAAATCGGTTTTTTGTCGGGTGCCCAGAAATTATCTCTCGCGCTAATCGAAAATTCACTAGTAAATTTTCAGCAGGTCGGGAAATGCTCGTTCAAAGCCCTTTGCGCGTAGTGAGTCGAGATCGCATGCCCCGCTGCGCGGCTTTGTGCTCTAAATTAGCTCCAGTTTAGCGCCGATTTAGCGCTAATTTAGCGTTAAATTGGTGCGGCCGGCGGGACGCACAGCTCCAGAGCTGAATTCATACTATTAGCCGACTTTCGACGAACCTTGTAGACCCCTTCGCGCACCGCCTGTGAGGCATGCCCACGGAAAATGCGCCCAAGAGCCTTGCGAACCACTAGCGACATGAAAATTATACGAACTTTATTATCAGGACTGCGGCGATTATCACCACGACGACCGCTACTGCACCAACATAAATCCATGGGGAAGTTCCATGTGACGGGGGAGATGGGCCTGTGACAATCGGCCCACTATTAATACCGCTTGGGGGGAGACTAATCGTATCAATCCCGTCGCTAGCACCAAAGTAGTAGTTGTGAGAACTAGTGTCAAGGGAGTTCGTCGTATAACGGTAAAGAGCACCGCTCGTATATGTCCCACTTACATTAGTCATTGAGTACCACGTGCCGTCGATATAAACCCTTACGTAGCTCGGGGCATCCCCGTTGGCATCCGAGTAAGTTACCTCATAGGTGAAGGTAGTGTCAGTTGTGCCAGAAGTCGGAAAAACGCTTCCCGAAATCAGGCTTGGTGCAATATTCGTAGCGGTCACGGATGGTCCCGAATAAGTACTGCTTGATGGTAGTCTAGCCGTAGCCGTGCCATCGCTGGCACTGAAGTAGTAAATATGGGAGCCCGCACCTAATGTGGTCGTATAACGGTAAAGGGCGCCACCAGAGTAGGTTCCAAATATATTCCTCATCGAATATCCAACATCGTCGATGTAGACCTTGATGTACGAAGGTGGGTCTTCATCAGTATCAGTATAGGTAACCTCGTAAGTGAAAGTGTTGGTAGTGTTGCCAGATGTAGGATTGACGGAGCCAGAGGACAATATCGGAGCTGTATTTGGCGGCCCTTTAGCGTATTTGAGTCCCATGTAATAGCTGTAACAGATGTGCGGACAGCCATTATCATCGAGAGCTATTGAGGTGTACGCACCGCCCGAATCCACAGTTGTTATGCTCCATGCGTTGCCAGTCCAGTGGGCATAATTAAGGCCCATGTAGCTTATGTGCGGATATCCAGAAGCGTCGATGGCAATCGAAGAGTATCTTCCCACGCTATCGTACCTACTTCTGTCGACTATTTCGGTGTTCCAGCCCGAGCCTGTCCAATGGGCATACTCGAGTACGCCGAGTCCTCCAACCCAACCTTCATAGCTTATGTGTGGATTACCAGAGGCGTCGAGAGCTATTGAGGAACCCTCGACTGCAAGAACTCCAGTATCGACAACCTGCACGTTCCAATTCGAACCCGTCCAATGGGCGTACTTCAAATCGCCTCTGTTTACGGGCTCATCGTAAAGCCTGTAATAGCTTATGTGCGGATTGCCAGAAGCGTCGAGAGCTAACGATGTGCACAAGCCGACATTTCCTGCACTATCAACGGTCTCAATGTTCCACCCCGAGCCTTTCCAGCTGGCATATTTGAGGTCATAATCATAGGTGAAGTCGGAATAGCTAATGCGGGGATAGCCAGAAGCGTCGAGAGCTATTGATGTAAATAAGCCTGCATCTCCTGCGTTATCGACGGTCTCGATGCTCCAATTCGAACCCGTCCAATGGGCGTACTTCAAATCACCATTTGCCCCATCATGATAGCTTATGTGTGGATAGCCTGAGGGGTCGATGGCAAGCGAGCAGGAACCAACGTTGCCTGAGTCAACGGTCTCAATGTTCCAACCTGAGTCTGTCCAGCTGGCGTAGTTTAGTACATCACTCATTACACAGTAAGCAATATGGGGATTGCCAGAAGCGTCGAGAGCTATTGAATCAGTATAAATATCAGCAGAACTATCGACGGTTTCGATGTTCCAATTGTAAGCAGGTGCACTCGCCACCCTTTGTAAATTTAAAGTAAACCACACAAAAATACATGCTAGCACAAGAACCGCTATTTTTCTCAAGTTTTGTCTCCCTTACGAGTTTTAGTAGAGGAGATTATGCTCGTGCACCAGCCTTCCACTAAATTTGCGTATTACTGAATAAAAAGTTTCTGAAGCCCTTGTTCTCCGCTGGACGGTCTGGTAACAATCAAGTGTTGGAAGGCTCGCGGCCGGAACGTATAGCTCTAGAGCTGAATTCATACGGTTTTTGCATCAAGTCCATAGCGCAGGAGTATTATTATCATGGACTCAGAAGGTTCCCGAACTTTTTAACTCTTTCATCAAAATCTTGCATCAACTCCCTCTTTACATCAAAGGTTTGCATCGATATGTTTGTATGGAAACTTCCGGCTTTCTTATCATCTTTAATGCTCATTTTTTTAAGAGTAGTTAAAAGATCAAGGGCCGCCTCAATCATTTCGCTCGAGTACCCCTTGTTCTGCGGAGAACTCTCAAGGTAATAAAATCCCTCTCTATTCTTCTCGTCCATCAGGAATGCACAAAAATAATCGTGTCTTGTGTGCGCTGCCACAAATTCTTGAAATATTCTCAAAGCGTGGTCAATTGCTTTTTTGGACAGTTTTTCAAAATTATCAACTAGATCCTCAAAGCACTGGGTAACTTTGACATGACTATATTGATGAGCAACTAGGAGCGATTCATAGCTTGAATCGTTCCTCAAGTCCGTTGCTTCGGTAAATATTTTTTCAAAAAAGTCAAATGCTTCCCTCAAAGCCGATAAATCGACACCGTTCATAGATAGACTTGATTCCAGCAAATCTCTCTCAAATAGAACATTTTTGGGATTTTGGTCAAAGTATGGATAGTGCCGTGAAGGGGTATATCCTTGGAGGGATTTTAAGAAGGACAACAACCATGCTCGATCCTTTACACTTCCATTCTTAAACATGGCCCCGATTTTTCTATGCCCTTCTGGGAAGTCGCCATAACCGAGGAATACAACCAGTCTAATTGAGTACAAAGCTGAATAGTAAAATGATGTCGTTGCCCAGTCAAAGACTCTGCATTTTCTCAAGAATCGACCAGCTACAAAGTTGCTTATTCCCGATTCGAGTAGGCAAAAAGCAGCATAGAGCATTTGGTCTTGTTTATATTCATTTTCATTCCAGAAGTCTAAAGCTGTGGGCGGGAAAGGTCGCATATCCAACACACCTATAAGGGGGTTTTATTTTGATTATATACCCTCGTTTATTTTCCTGCATGTCGCAAAGTACCGAAACACCGACAAGTAAGGCGAAATCTTAAGGGAACACAATTTCCCAGTCATCATGGTATCCAGATGAGCTACGTCCTTCGTCAGGGGATAAAAGGAGACAAACACGCTACGAGATGGGCCGGACCCAAAGATGTGCCCCCAAATTATGTCCTTTTGTACGAGGGACAACAAATAGGTGCCATGTATATTTCTTTGAGCAGTATAGTACAAATCGAAATTTTTGAACCCCATACAGAAAAGGGACACGGAACAAAATTCGTGGAGATGATTGAAGAAGAAGCCAAACGTCAAGGTATCAAGGAAATAATCTACGAACCTGTAACAAATCCTAAGCTTGGACATATTTTAGAAAAATTAGGATATACTCAAGAATCAGAACTTAGATATGTTAAAAAAGGATTGCCCCCGTGATTTTAACGAGCATATGTCGGTGTATTTGGCCTCTGACCAAACAAGGGCTTTGAGAACCTGGAAAAGCCAGGCGCTCAAATCGCCTGGCTGGAAAGAATGGTGCGAAGAACATCAAGCCGGCAGAAGAAAATTCCTAGGGATTTTGAAACGAGCAGATTTTTTCAATGGAAATACGCTTAGCAGAGAAGAGATCAATGATTTGTTTTATTACGCGCAGTGGGGACAAGGCGGACGGAATTCTCTACGTACAAGCCAGAGTCCTTACAAAGTTAGCGAAGCACTGAGGTTCTTGTTTAATGAGAAGAAACCCCTGCCAGACCGGTTTGAAAAATTCTATCGGCTCAAGGGTTTAGGAATTTGGACCGCTTCTCAGATACTATCAAAATGGAATCCACGCAAGTACGCATTTGTTGCGAGTAGTACCGACAGGAACACATTTATGAGAAAATTGATATTTGACAGGCTAAGCCCCGAAAGTTTGGAATCAGCAAAAGAAGATGCTCTTTTAACTTTCGGTATATCTGAAGAGGATTATTTCATTGGTACCATCGAATACTTGCAGCTGTCGATGATTCTTGCGGAAGTCAAACAGCTGTTAGGGTTAAAGTACTACTGGGAGATTCAGAACATTCTCTGGTTCGCTTGGGAACGCCGACATAAGTTACCAACACCAGCTAAAAAAGGCAAAACGCCAGGTCACGGCATTGGTTATTTGCTTTCTACTGAAGCAATCGGGGCAAGCGATGCCGCCGGCATGAAAATAGTCCAGCGTTTTGAAAAAGCAAGAGGATGGGCGCCAGACCCCAAGCCATCCACTAGGCCAGTTGGTTACGATATATTGTCCAGAAGTAAACATGGCGCTGTGAGGTATATCGAGGTCAAAACCCGATTTGGTCCGCACCGGGTTGCGCTAACCGAGAACCAGCACAGGGTAGCGAGAGATCTTGGGAAAGATTACTTCGTCTACGTAGTCACAAACAAAAATAAGATTTGCATAATACGCAATCCTGTGGCTAAATGCGAGATTGTTCCGATTCGCACGTACGAGTACAAGCTTGAGGATTGGGTAAAAAAAGGCAAGATGGCCAAGGTAAAGTGAAGACTGGGATTCGGGACGGGGTTTCGCCCAACCTACTGCGTGGCAGAATTGTGCGAAGAATGCGGGGGACTAGTCTGGGGGGCGGTTGTTGTCGCATCAAAGAAATCGGTGTTACAAGCCGACAAAATTAGGTGCCACGAGTGTGGTGGCAAGCTCGCTTTCGCGGGCTTCATATTCGGGCATAAAGCATGGATGGTCGGGTTCGAAAATGGACCCCCGCAGAGAACTACGCGCGGAGTGGGCTACGTCATTTATTCGACAACCACTTTCAAAAAAGCGGCTCGTGGTATCGCCCTACCCGATGGTGAGCTAGTGATATACGAAATTACCCCCGATGAGCTTTTTGGATTCGCGGAGGCTCTTCGCAACGCTGTAGCAGGGTGTAAAAAAACAGAGAGGTATTTTTGGATGTATTTTTGACTGGCACCATGGACGGACCGTGCCCGAAATGCGTCGGGATGCTTGAGGCATAAGAGTATTAATTCAGTTCTGGAGTGGTGCGGCCGGGGGGATTTGAACCCGCATAATGGTCTTTATACAAAGATATGCTAGATACGCATTACGAAGTTTTACCAGTAAAAAAAGGCGCGAATCCCCTCCCCCGCGCTATCGAATGCCGTTGCCTCGCCCCCATCTTTTTTCTTTTTATCGCTCGTTAGAATCTCTCAGCTTGCCCCACCGGTGGGGTAAAGCTCGGGACAAGTTCTAAGGAAGCGGGCTGGACGGGATTTGTATCTAAAAGGGTTTAAGTCCAATGATTTTTCCTCCTTTCACCTGAAGTCAGATTAAAATCAGGTTAAAGTCAGGTAAGTCAGCCCAATGTCACGTGCAACAATCGTGACAACGGGGGCAGAATCTGGCTCCTTTTTTTATTAGGAGTCTAGTGGTGAGAAGAGTGAGAAAAGTTCAGAAAAGAAGAAGAAAGGTAAAAATAAGAAAGTAAGAATGTTATTAAAGAGTTGGTAACGCAACGCAGTGGAAATGGACCCTTACTTGAAACCAGCCATCTGCAATAAGATCACAGACGATTCGCTCTTCTTCGCAACTAGATACATGCCGCACTTCGAGCACCATAGATGAGGTCCGCGTCTGCCAAGCTTCAACTCCAATGGCGCCGAGCATAGCGGGCACGGGATCGGATCTCCAACCATTAATCATCACTCCTTGATTGCGAGTATCAAGTCGCGGAGGAATGTTCGGATCCTATGCCTACGTATCAATCCTGTGCAATTGGGGTTGGTGCATTCTTTTTCAATGTAGCCTATGCCCATAGTTAACAGATCGCTGATGTTTTGCTCCGTGAGCTGGATTTCTTGCCTAGTTCCACACATGTCACATCCGATGCTCCATGGATGATCCCCCAGCATTCTGATCACATTTTCTTCGATTTTCGGCTTGATGTTTGCTTCGTACCATTTCGGCCACTCGTCGCGCGCCAGATGTGCAAGTTTTGCCTCGGCCCTCTCTGTCGCCCCGTTCTCGACCCTCTGATTGAACTCTGCATTGAGTCTGGCACTGACCTCCTCAAGGTAGAACGCATTGAACCAGTTCGGCCACTTTTTCTTGTTTTTTAGGATCTCATCGGCAATTTCCTTCGCCTTCTCCTGTATCGTGCTGGCTATCTCTTTGGGCCATGGTCGTTTCCCCAGGGTTTCGACGAGCTTATCGTGGACGAGCCCTGGCATCTTAGCATCAAGGTCGGCCCTCAGCACCTCGAATTTCTCGCTCGCCTTCCTCTCTATCTCGGTCTCCTTGTCCTTGAGGAACTCATCCCTCGCCTGCTCCAATGTTAAATTCCTGCCATCGATGGATTTGATCTCGAATTCCTTGAGTGCCTTTAGCTCATTCGACACCTTGCCCAGCTCGACCCCCAGCTTCTGAGCCGCTGATGCTTTTTTCCTGAGCTTCTCTTTGACCTCGGGGTAGCACTTCAACGCTTCGAGTTCATGCAAGTATGTCTCGATTGTTTTGAAGCTCATTTTTTATTCACCCCAACCTCGCGCAGGCCGCCAAATGCCCACCTCAGCAGATCCGTCAGCCCGACTTCGGCAAAAGAAGACACCCCGAAGTATCTCTCCTTCATACCCTCTGGCAGCTTTACTTTCGGATTAACGTCGTTGAGCTCGCACCAAAGCCTGACCTTATCCAATAAATAGACTATGAACTCATTCGGCAAATGTGTAAATGATGGATCTGCCCTAATATACCTCGCAATTTTCAGCTCCTCCTCCAGCTTGCCCGCCTCAGCCATTATCTCGCCCCAGCGGAGGATGTTGGACGTCAAGTTGGAGAGTTCGCCCTTCATCTTATCGCGCATGCTTTGTAGTTCGTTCTCGGCCTCTTGTAGCGAGTTTATTGCCTTTTTTTCTTTGCTCTCCAGCTCCGTGATACTCTGTTCGATCCCCCTCTTTCGGTCGTTCAGCGTGCCGGTGTTATTTTTTACTTGTTCTAGTTTTGCGTTGGCATCCGCAAGTTTATTTTTGGCGTTATCACACTTTTCAGTGACCGCCTTGTACTCGTCCCTTAGTCCTTTAATCTTCTCTCGATAATCGGCAGTGACTTCTATGATTTGCCTGTAGAACGGGCTTGTTTTCGCCTTCCATTTCGCTTGAACGCTCTCATATGATACTTTCCCTTCGAGCACGTCTATCAGGTCGGCTCTCATCTTCTCCGCGTCGGTCATCATATTCCCATCCTTGCCCAAAATTTGGGCAGAAGCTTATAAAGTGTTTCGTGTAACATAAAATATGAAATTTACACATAAGGATGAGAAAAAATGGAGCGAGAAAGGGAGCAAGAAATCGCTAGGTTGGTGGATAAGCGTTTCGAGATTCTAAATGAATTTAATATCACAGAGCTAGTTGAGAAAACCGATTTAGACCATGGTAACATATCCAGATACATCGACGAGCTGGAAAGAGAAAAACTCGTTACGACGCGGGAGGGAAAGCGTGGTCGGGGGAAACCCTACAGATACTGCAGGCTCACCGACAAGTGTAGAATGATTCTTGGCGCGTTTGTCGATGCAGCAAAACCAGAGCCTAAAGAGCTTGAAAAACCAGACTTCGAGTGGGTTGAGTTACTAATTAGAACACTCGAAGGTGGAACACCCGAAAGTCAGCCTAGCGAGGAGGGCTCAAAGGAAGCGCTCAATGATTTTCACCAAGATTTAATATATTTTCCCTCTTTTACATTTTTCGTTCCCATAGTTTTTTCATTCTTCCACTCTCACTTACCTATTTTCGGCACCAATCCTGTAACTTTGACTCAATTTCGACATTATTTTGATGGGTTGCCTCAAGTAGCCATACGGTACGTGATTTGTCCGTTTGACTCAATTTGATGTCCGTTTGACTGATTTTTTGCTAATTTTTCTCAATTGTAATAAAAAAATGAAATGCGTCGGAGAACTGTTGGGAATTTTTTGGGAATCAATGAGAAAATTAAGGAAGCAAGTAAGGAAAGGGGGAGGGGGGAGAGAGCAAGTAAAAAAGAGAAACCTCAATTTTTCCCATATTGGAGGCTTAAACCTAGTTGGAAAATTCAAACCTAGGCAAATCATGAGCGGTGCGAGACCTGTCGAGAATGTGACTTGTGACTGTGACTTGAAAAAAGTCACGCATTTGAGGGACGGGTTGCCTAAAACTCGATAAAGGGTGACTTCAGTCAAAGTCACAACGAAAGTCACGTAAGTCAGCCCAATGTCAATGTCACCTAGAAATAAGTGACGTTTCTAATTTACTCATTTCTGAAGTGTGAGTGGTAATAAGAGTTACGTCATCGACAATGTCCCGGAAGCTCCGCTGATGGTCTCGCGGGTAGTACTTTGGGTTGCGTAGCCAAAGCGAGTTGGGTCTGAACGGCGTTTTCTGCAGAAAGAATCCTTGCTTCAGGAAATCAATCAGAGCACCTTCCGTTATATGGCCCCAGGTAATTCTGACGCGCATGATCTGAATTTCTCCTGACATAATTATCAAAAAATTATTCTCTTTAAAATTTGAGACATGTCTCAAAAAATTTTAAAAATGCGAGCGTCTCTCTCAAAAAAAATTGGCTCTCGGCTCGGCGCTCGCCTGTTGCCGTTCCAGTTCGGCCCCGGTCAATACTCGGACGGCAGGATTAAAACGCCTTCGATCAAGTAAAGTTTAACCTCGCCCTGCGGGAAGTCCGTATATGCTATTTCCTGCCTAACTTTTACTGGCTCGCCGGTATCCTCCCTCATCTCTAAAACCGCCATAGGCTCGCTTTTGTTCTTGCCGAGTTCTGACCTCAAGACTTTTAGCGTCCACACCTGAAAAGGCAAAGCTCTTATTTTCTTGCTCTGGTAGGAAAAAACAGCATCGAGTAGCCAATGCGCCCCGACCCTGTCCGCCAAGTGTTTAACTCCATCCGTGTATAATAAACCCGTAAAATGTCGGTAATAGTTTTGTGTCCCGATAAAGCCTTTTAGCTCGCTGTTCAGCTCATCAATAGTTAAAGCCATTCGATCACCTCAACCTATACTGGATTTTTTAACTCGTTCTCTATGCGCTCACGTAGGCCGGGATCGTCTTTACGGTGATTTTTTTCAACGTGGTTGGCTTGTAGAAAGCGGAAGACACAGCCACCCTCGCCGTTGTGGTTGATGAAAAGCTCGCAACTCTCGATTAAGCAGGGTTCCCTTGAAAACGGGCATAAAATCATTTGCACCCCGAGCTATAGGCGATTTTTTAACGGCTGAAAGCCAAGCCCCACAGCTTGCGAACGCTGGTTTTTTGCGAGGCCCTACAAGAAGTAGAATAATTTTCAAATCTAGGGGGTCTTGTCTTTAACTCCCAAGCTTAGCAAGCACGAAATCGGCCATGACTTGGGAATAGGGCAACGCCTCGTCAGCTCCGAGCCTTTTCGCTTCCGGCACCTCCTTCTCGTCGGAAACAACAGCCAGCACGTGCGGTTTTATCCCAAGCCGGGCTTTAAGGTCGCTTATCGCCTTCAGCGTCCGCTCGGTGGTCGGGAAATCCCGCACCGTTATGATCACGGTATCCGCCTGCTCTATGCCCGCCCTCTTGAGCGCCTCCGTGGAGATGAAATCTCTTTCGATTATTGTGATCGTGGCACGGCATCTCAACATGCTCACTACGGCAAAGCCAACGTCACCGCAGCCCAGCACGAGGTACGATTTGCTGGTTTCCATCACATCTCCCCCTCATTTTTTCATCATATTGCCTTCACCCTCTTGATCTGCTGTGGCCTCACCTTCATGAGGATCCTGGACCCGCAGGAGCACATCAGGCTCGAGCCGTCAAGTCTCCCCCGTGGTACGACCTTCCCGCACTTATAGCACTTGTACATGTGTCCCCCAAACTATACCCTAATTTTTCAGAAAACCGAGCCATTGAGCTAAAATAAAAGGAGCTTAATGGATAAGCAATTTCACAGGTAAATGGGGCGCGAATCCCCTCCCCCGCATAGTTTTTACGGGCTTTGGAGAGCTCCCCGAAATTTACCAGTAAATTGGTGTTAAAATCCGACTCCCGCATTTTTTGCAGGGCGTCGATATCCCATCACTTTTCTCGTTTACTTCAGATCTTGTGTTGCAACGATTTGCTCTTTTCCGTTAACGCTTTTCGTTAAAAGGGTTGTTTTCAGCCCTCGGAAAAATGCGCGCTCAAGAGTTAAATTTTAACCAAAACCCCAAAAGTGCGAACATATCTGGTTATTGGAAGAGACTAAAAATTTAGAAGTGGGACGAGTATAATTAAGTTATTCAAAAATGTATTGGCACAGGAAAGTAGGCTCGAATAATGATTAGAGTCAAGGTCGAGGTCTCGCCTGGGTTAAGGGGTTTGGGGGGAGAGCGTAGCTTCGTGATGATACTTCCAGACGGTGCAATCGTTAAAACTGCGCTCATGAGGATTGGGTACAGAGGCGACGAAGTAGACCATCTGAGGGTGTCGGTCGCTGGTAAATCCGTTCCGATTGGTAGGGGCTTGAAGGACGGCGACGACATTTTTGTTTGGGCACCTATCGGTGGTGGTTAGTATTTGAAGGGTTAAAATTTTAACCCCAAACCCAAACCCCCAAGGCACGAGCTTAGCGACTATTTGACCAGAAAGAAAAGGTAAAAAATAAAAAATTCTATTCTCGTAACGTATTTTCTTCGGCACGCCACTTTGGGCACGCACTTTCTTCGGTCTTAATTGAAAATGTTTCGCCGCATTCTTTGCATCTAAAAAAGGTCCTATCCCCCGAAAAACTTCTTTCCCATTTATGACTGACGCACACCCTCCAATCCCCTTCTCCTTACTATTTAAATAAAGAAACTAGTTTATATGTTTAACACTAATACACTTAGTAATAAAGTTTTCTAACTGCCTCAGCTAAATTTACCTATTCTTGGCGATTCCTTTAGTCGAGTTTTTTGGATAAGGGATGAAGCGAAATGCTGCATAAAGTCCTTTGCGCGCCGCGGGTGAAGGCCGAGGAAAATGCGTGTTCAAAGCCTTTGCGCGCCGTCTCCAGGAGGCTAAACGTGAGAACGAAATCCCACTGCTAGGGGCGGCGGCGCGCAGCATCGGTGGCGAGACTTGACCATTCCGCTACTCTTACGGCGAACTTCGAAATTTCGACCAGTTCCGTCGTCCGTCGTTTTTTCACGTTGGGATCTTATCCTCTCAATCATCGCCTCGCATCCTACTCCCGGATGCTTTTCCGCGACCTTCCCTGGTTTTTCGCCCGAGTTTTCCGCGGCTCCCCGTTGCCCGTAGGCTCCGGTTTGGCTTTCTATGTGGGCTTCCATCCCGCCGATTGACAATAGAAACTACTCATTATTAAAGTATATGTGTTTAACAAATCTACATAAAACTATAAATGCGAATGTTTTTACTAAACAATAGGAACCAAAACATTGTAAGTAGAGGGATTGTTGTGGAGCTAAGAAAGTTGCAACTCGTTGGGCGGGCAAGTTTTTCTGTCACATTGCCCCCAGATTGGATAAAAGAATATAAACTGAAGCCAAGCGATCAAATCACAATAACCCGGGAAGATGATGGATCGCTAAGACTCACCCCTGGGATTATACGCAGCGAAGAAAAAGAGGTAAAAATCACAATAGATGCCGACCGCTGCAAAGATCCCGGACTGCTCGGGGAGCTCATCGTCGGAGGGTATATTAAGGGCTGTGATTCGATCGAAGTAGTTTCCAAACATACGATAAGCGAAAATCATAGGAGAGAGATCAATGATGCAACCAATGGTCTTATGGGAATGGGAATCGTTGAATCGACTTCAAATCGCGTCATGCTCCAATCTGTGGTAGACGTTTCTAAATTCCCAGTTGGGCCGCTTTTAAAGAGGTTGTATGGGTTAATTTCCTCAATGTACGAAGATGCTCTGCAAGCGCTAAAGGATAAAGATACGTCCTTGGCGGCTAATGTAATTAACCGGGAAAATGAGGTTGACAAGATTTACTCGCTAACCCGGAGGCAACTCGTCGCCGCAAGCATCGATAAAAGTGTCCTCAAGAAGATCGGCTTAAAGGGACCATCAGATTTAACTTTCCACATAGTGGCATTACCCATGATTTGGCCGGTGAAGAATTATGCGGTGAATATCGCAAATAACCAGCTGACCCTCGGAGAAAAATGGATAGATGATGCGGATTTACAAAAAGTAATTAGGCTCGGCAAGATAGTACATGAAACATTTTCCAATGCGTGTGAAGCATTTTTCAATGGGAACGTAATTCTGGCCAATAATACGTTGAACTCCTCTAAACCCATCGAGAAAAGGAATGATGAGTTGGCAAAAGATGTGAGTTTTCGGATTAAAGATTTTCAGGTATTAACGCCCTTAATGAACATACTCAGAGACTTTAGCGGGATAGTTAGATATGCAATGACAATCGCGGATGTAACGATAGATAATTCCACTGCTGAGAAAAGTAATTTACCTTAGATACGGGACGGCTCTCCGGCGGTTTGTCGTAGCTATTGCACCAGTGGACGATCGTTGGAAGGCTGAGCAGCATAAAGCCCTTTGCGCGCCGCACGTTGGAGTTTATCGCATGATTGCAAGGAAAACGAGAACAATAAAGGCAATTATTGCCACTAGAATTAACGGGTTACCTAAACCGGCTCCGATTTGATTAAAAGATATTCCTGAGGATAGACCTAAAACAACAATTAATGCTAACGCCACGAAAATCGTTCCGGTAACGATGATGTTTATTTCGCCCTTTTCATTCATTCGTGCTCACCTCCTTCATGTTTTTACGTCCTATTGTGGGTTCTATCATCCAACCGTCTGAAGGTAGTGAAGTGCTTGACGTGATACATAAAACTGACGGTGCAATTTTTGGATTTTATACAAAAGATGGGTGAAATAATTGCCACTGTGCTATTAAGTGTTGAGTAAAAATTATTGATGGTTTGGACTAGCCCTACCACCGCATCGAAACGCCCAGATGCGGGCTCTATGAGGCAAACCGCCATTTTCCATCAGTTCTCCCCACCTCCCCTATTCAACCCACATAAGCGATTAAGAGCGTTTTAGGGGTGTGCAAAATTCCTTCTTTTCCAACCACATAAGTAGATTGTGCTCGATCCGGTCGAATTGGCGAGGCTAGCGGTCAATAAGACGATCGTTCCAGAGCGCAAAGGTAGGGGTAGGAAAGGC